>Ga0182027_10010801_pt1 | contig 12958 bp, 9 predicted proteins | sample 712E1DmetaG_FD_121300 | JGI IMG/M metagenome (GOLD analysis project Ga0182027, IMG submission 121300) | Permafrost microbial communities from Stordalen Mire, Sweden - 712E1D metaG (Illumina Assembly) | ecosystem: Environmental > Terrestrial > Soil > Wetlands > Permafrost | place: Sweden...
AGCCTGTTGAAAAACTCGCCCGGTGAGGGCACCGGGCCTACATGACCCGTGATTTCCGAGGAAATAATGTAGGCCGCGTGCCCCCACGCGGCGTTCGATGGGATATTTCAACAGGCTGCTAAGTGCTTCATCCCGTTGGGATTGCCGGGACATTCACTTCGCCGTCTCACCATAGCACTCGCGGACAAACTGCCTTATGACCGCGATCTCCGGCGCGCCGGCCACGTTGTGGGCTTTCACGAATTCGCGCCATTCGATGTTCAGTCCGGCCTGCTTCAACAATTCCACTTGCTTTCGCGTTCCTTCAATCGGCAGAAGCGTGTCCTCCGTGCCGTGCGTGAGGAGAAACCGCTGCTTCCGCGCCACCGGCGACAGTTCCCGGATCAACTTCTCCGGCTCGTGCACGAAGCCGCTGATGCCCACGATCCCCGCCAACTGCCGCGGATATCGCGCCCCAACTTCGATGGACATGAGGCATCCCTGCGAAAAACCGGAAAACACAATCTGCCCGGCGGGAAATTCCTTAAGTCCGTCCAGCAATTGGAAAAGAAACTCGCGGCTCTCCGCGATGCCCGCGCCGGAATCAACGTCGAACCACGAGTAGCCGCCGTAATAAGGCTCCGGCGCGTTGACCAGCAGAAAATTCAGCCACGGCAGTTGCAGCGCCGACGGCAGCCAGAGCCAGCCTTCCAGGGTGTCGCCCAAACCGTGCAGCACGATCATCAGCCGCCGGCTGGACGCCCCGGCGGCGGGAACAAATTGAGTTGTCAACATAAATTTAATCTAGTGTAGTGTCCCTGAAATAGCTATACATAAAAGTGGCAGCGGCGTCTCGCCGCTGTTTGCCTCCTCAACCGCCGCCACAGCGGCGGGACGCCGCTGCCACAATATAAAAGGCCATGTTTAGTCATTTCAGGGACACTCCACTACCCGACGGCGGGGCGGCAAAGGGGCTTGGCGCCAGCTTGAACCGCGCAAACTCGCTCTCCCCGGCGGCGGCCCCGGCCCGCGGCGGGGACTCCGCCAGTTGAATGAATTCGTCCTGGCAGCGTCGCGCCGGTTCGCCAGCGGCGCGGCGCGGCCGCCTCCAGCCGCCGCCGCGCTGCAAAAAGCGAGCCTTCACGTTGTCATGCAGGAGGATCTCCAGCAATTCGCCCCGGATGCGCTCGCGCAAATTGCCGTCTTCCACCGGAAAAACAACCTCGATGCGGCGGAAGAAATTGCGCGGCAGCCAGTCGGCGCTGCCGGCGAAAATTTCCGGCTGACAGGCGTTTTCAAAATAAAACAGGCGGCTGTGCTCCATGAAACGGTCCACGATGCTCCGCACCGTGATCCGCTCGCTCACCCCTTTGACGCGCGGGCGCAGACAGCACACGCCGCGCACGATCAAATCCACCGGCACGCCCGCCTGCGAAGCGCGGCACAGCGCGGCGATGATCAGCGGGTCCGAGAGCGCGTTCATTTTGGCGATGATGCGCGCGGGCAGGCCCTTCGCCGCGTTGGCCGCTTCCCTGTCAATCAAAGCGATCATGCGCTGGTGCAGTTCGAACGGGGCGACCAGCAGCCTCTTGGTCCCCTGAAACTGGCAGACGCCGGTCAGCAGATTAAACAGATTCGTGGCGTCCTCGCCGAAGGCCGGCTTGCAGGTCAGCAGGCTCAAGTCGGTGCGGTCCCGCGCGGTGGCGGGGTTGTAATTGCCCGTGCCCAGGTGCAGATACCGCCGGATGCCATCGCTGTCCTTGCGCACCACCAGGCACATCTTGGCGTGGATTTTGACGCCGGCCAGGCCGTAGAGGACATGGACGCCGGCCTCCTCCAAACGCCGCGCCCAAAGGAGGTTGTCGGCGTCGTCAAAACGGGACTTCAGCTCCACAACGGCCGTCACCTGCTTGCCGTTCTGCACGGCGTCCATCAGGGCGCCGACGATTTGCGGATCGCCGCCGGTGCGGTAAAGTGTTTGTTTGACAGCCAGCACATTCGGGTCCGTGGCGGCCTGCCGGAGGAAATCCACCACGCTGCTGAAATTCTCGTACGGATGATGCAGCAGCAGGTCGCGTTCGCGAATCGCGGCAAAGACATCCGGATGTTCGCGCAGCGCGGCGGCCACGGGGGCGACAAACGGCGGAAAACGCAGTTCGGGCGAATGGTCCCCTTCCGCGATGACCGCCAGCCGGATCGGGTTGACCGGCCCGTCAATCACAAAAAGATCGTCCTCGGTCAGGCCGAGGTTTTCCTGAAGCTGCGCGCGGATTTCCAGCGGGCAGCCGTGTTCGACTTCCAGCCGCACCGCCTCGCCGCGCCGGCGTTTGTGCAGTTCATTTTCCACGGCCTTGAGCAGGCTGGCCGTTTCCTCCTCGTCTATGTAGAGCGCGCTGTTGCGGGTGACGCGGAAATGCCAGTGGCCGAGGATGGCGGCGCCGGGAAACAGGTCGGCCAGATAATGGCCGATCACCGCGCCGAGGAACAGGTAATGTTGCTCGGAGGAATCGGGCCGGGGCAGCTTGACCAGCCGCGGCAGCGCGCGCGGCACCTGCACCACCGCCAGGCGCTGGCGCACTTCCCCCTCCTGCTCCACTTCCAGTTGCACGATGCTGTTGAGCGATTTGTTGAGCAACTGCGGAAAAGGATGGGCCGGGTCCAGTCCCAGCGGCGTGAGCACCGGCCGGACCTGCGTGCGGTAAAAATTCTCCGTCCACGCCCGGTCCTCGGCGGACAGTTCCGCGAAGGAGAGGAAGCGGATGCCGTTGGCGGCCAGCGCGGGCCGCAAATCCGCGCGCCAGCATTTGTATTGACGCTCCACCAGTTGGCGGACGCGGCGGATGACGGCCCGCAGGTTCTCCGTCGCCGTCAAGCCGTCGGGCGAGCGTTCCACGACCGGGCTGTCCACCTGTTGTTTCAGGCTGGCGACGCGCACCTCGAAGAACTCGTCCAGGTTGGAGCTGAAGCTGCAAAAGAACTTGACCCGCTCCAACAGCGGCGTAGCGGGGTCCATCGCCTCCTCCAGGATGCGATGATTGAACTCCAGCCAGCTCAACTCGCGGTTGAGCAGGTGTTCCGGCGCCGGCGTTGGTGCTTCTCCAGACAACATAATGCCGGGCCAGTATAACCGCCCGCCCGCGAATGTCATTCAAAAGGCGGGCGTTTTGCCAAATGTAACATTCCCTCAATTGCGGATTGCCTGCCCTCCGTAGGCCCGGCGAAGGAGGGCGGATTTCCTCCTTCGCTAAAGCTACGGAGGACGGGGCGGATTGCGGATTATCCGATCCGTCCGATCCGTCCGATCCGTCCTATCGGACCTATCTCCTCAATTGCAACTCGCGGATTGCCGATTGCGGATTTCCTGGAAGAGGCGGGCCGGAGTGGTGGAGTGATGGAGTGATGGGGATTTTGGGGAGCGCGTGCGTCCCGCACGCCGTGTTTGGCGTCCCGCCAAACACATTCCGGCATCCCTCCTCTCCCCTCCCCGCCCATGCGAAAAAGAATGTGCGGGAACCAATCGGAGAAAGAGTGGTGCGCGAGACGCGCCCCACGGCGATCGGGACGATCGCGCTCCCAAATGCCCGTCTTGGGCAGGGATGTAGCGTCGAGCCTCCGGCTCGACAAGCCTCGACATAAATCCCTGGCGATTTGCGCGATTCTCCCTTGCTTTCCGGTGCGATGTGTGATTGACTTGTTGGTGGAGGCCCTATGAAACAAAAATCAAACCGCGATATGTCCGCTTTCACTCTCGTCGAGGTCATCGTCTTGATCCTCGTTATAGGTCTGCTGGCTTTGGTCTTTTTGCCGCACATGGTGCCTCGGCAGTACCCTGAAGGATTCCGCCTCAGTTGCGTCAGCAACCTCAAGGAAATCGGCGTCGCTAACCGCATCTGGGCCGGGGATAATGGTGATTTGGTGCCTTCGCAGCAGACGGTGGCCAGCAACGGGTGGCGGGATTTCCTCACCAATGCCGATCAAGGGGCAAAGTGCTGGCTGAATTACGCGATCATGTCCAACGAGTTGGGCCAAGCTCCGAAACTCATTGTATGTCCGAGCGACGAACGTATCGCCGCCGACAGTTTCACCAACATATTCGACAACTCCAACGTCTCTTACTTTGTTGGTGTGAGCGCCAACGACATGCAGCCTCAATCCATCCAAGGCGGAGATCGAAACCTCGGTCCGGGCCTTGTTCCGACCAACGATTACGGCTACTCACCCAACACCGGCAAAGGAAACGACGTCGCCATTCCAATCAACTCATCGAAAGGCCCTGTTTCATGGTCATTGAAGATGCACTCAATGTATCTGCCCAAAAGCAGTGACGGAGCCGGCAACATCTTGTTCGGCGATGGCAGTGTCCAACGAGTTTCCACCGCCAGTTTCAACCATAGGTGGCTGCCCTACGCCGCCCCAACCACCAACTGGCCCGCCGGCCATCTCCCCGCCACCCCCTCCATCCGCCTGGTTTTCCCCTGATCCCCGCGAGCGCGCGCCCGGCAATTTTTGCCCGTCAACCCGCCATTCCTCATGCTACCTAACGGCTGCTAACGGCTGCTAACGGCTCACCTAACGGGTCCGACTCAAAAAAACCCTTTGTTTATGCGGGTCCTAACGGCCTAACGGCTCCAGACCCCTGGAGAGGGGTGGCATCCCGATCTCATCGGGACCCGTCCGGCCGGGCCACTGGCCCGGCGGAACCTCGGACGCAAAACCAGACAAAAGGGCCGCGTCGCAATTACAGTCTGTCACTCGATGTTCCGGTCGGCGAGTCGCCGACCGGGACAGGTCCCGATGGAATCGGGATGCTCCCCACCGCCGGTGGGCACGAATATGGAATTTGCGGGCTAAAAACGGAGCGACTTGACGGCCTCGGCGGCGGCTTGCATGAGCGCGTTGGGGAATAGGCCGATATAGAGCATCCCGGCCATGCAGACGGCCAGGGAGACCTTCATCGCCGGCGAGACTTGGATGGGCGCGGTTTCCACGCGGTCGCCCGGCCAATAGATGGCCCGAATCACTCCGAAATAGTAGGCCAGGGAAATGACCACGCCAACCACCGCCAGAATGGCCAGCCAATAGTAGGCGGGGTTGATGGCGGCGCGTTCCACCACCGACAGGAGCAGCAGCAATTTGCCCGCAAAGCCCGCCAGCGGCGGAACGCCCGCCAGCGAGGCCATCGCCATCGCCATCCCGGCGGCCAGGACGGGCGAACGCTGATGCAGTCCCGCCAGCACGCCAATGTCGTCGGAGTCGCGGCAGACCAGGCAGATGACGATGAAGGCCGCGCCGAGGGTGAACAGGTAGCCGACGAGATAATAGAGGACGGCGGCGGCGCCAGCGCTGTTGAGGGCCGCCACGCCGAGCATCATGTAACCGGCGTGGGCGATGCTGGAGTAGCCGAGCAGCCGCTTCAAGCTCCGTTGCGGCAGCGCGCAGAGGTTGCCATAAAGGATGCTGATTGCCGCCACGGCCATGAACAGGGTTTGCCATTGGCGCGAAATGTAGGGAACGGCGTGGAACAACACCCGCAGGAGCAGGACGAAGCCGGCGCCCTTGGAAGCAATGGCGAGAAAGGCGGTAACAGGCGTGGGCGCTCCCTGATAGACATCCGGCGCCCACATTTGCATGGGGAACACGGCGATCTTGAAGGCCAGCGCAACCAAAACCAGCAGCAGGCCGAGCCAGAGAAGCCGGTTGTTGGCCAGCGATGCGGAGGCGGCGTTCAAGGCGGCGAAGTTCATGCCGTTGACGGTGTTGGACGCCGCGAAGAGCAGGGCGATGCCAAACACCAGAAACGACGCGGAAAGCCCGCCCATGACCAGGTATTTCACGCCCGCTTCCAGCGATGCCAAACGTCCCCGCTGGAAACTGACCAGCACGTAGGAGGTGACGGTGATCAATTCCAGCGAGACAAACACCAGAATGAAATTGTTGGCCGACGCGGCGAACATCATCCCCACCAGCGCCAGCAACACCAGCGCATGGAATTCCGCTATCCCCACCGGGAGGCGGTCCGAATACTCGATGCCCAGCAGCACGACCAACAGGGCCGCGCCGATGAAAAAGCGTTGGAAGAAAAGGCCCAAGCCGTCGCTGATGAAAAGGTCGCCAAACGCCGTGAAGGAGTTGCCGGCGATGGAATCGGAGAAGCTCAGGAGCAGGATGACCCCCAGCCCCATCGCGGCCAGCGAGCCAAGCCGGGGCTTGGACGCCGCCGGGGTCCAGAGATCAAGAAGCAGGATGGCCAGCGCCAGTCCGGCCACGGCTATTTCTGGAATGATTAAGGGCAGGTTCATCGGGATGGCGTGGGAGGCGCGGGTTGCGGAGCAGCATTGGTCGCGGCTGGGGGCGGAGGTTCATTGGTGGGTTTGACTGGCAACGCGGGCTGGCCAATGACATTCCGCCGTGCCACTGGGCCTCGCGCAGATTGAGGAGCCGCGTTGGTCGCGGACAGGCGCGGGACTTCATTTGTCGGTTTCGCCACTGGCTCGGGTTGCGGAGCAGCGCCTGGAGCAGCCGGACGCGGGAGTCTTCTGGCCGGTTTCAACGCCAGCGCGGCTTCGCCGGAGGCCATCCGCGCGACCGGTTCCACGCTGTTCCTAAAACTGTCGGTCAGCAAGCTGGGGAAACAGCCCAACAGAATAAGGCAGGCCAGCAGCAACACGTAAGGAAGCTTGCGCCAGGCATTGGCGGGATCGGCGATGGCCGGCCAGGACTTCTCCCCGTGCCAGATATTGCGGATGGCCCGGAGCATATAAACACCGCCGATGACCAGCGCCCCCCAGATCGCGATGACGACCACCACCGGGTAGCGGTCCCAACTGCCAAAGAGCACCATCATTTCGCCGGGAAAATTGGCAAAGCCCGGCAGCCCGCATCCGGCCAGCATGGCCATGATCATGGCCGTCCCGACAAACGGGAGGTGGCGCAGCAATCCGCCCATTTCGGCGATGTCCAGCGTTTTGAGTTCCTCATCCAAGTATCCGCTCAGGGCGAAAGTCAGCGCCGCGAGAAACCCATGGGCGACCATGATGAAGATCGTGCCGCTGATGCCAATGGTGGACAAGCTGGCCAGGCCGAGAAAGGCAAAGCCCATGTGTGCCACGCTGGAATTGCCGATGAGCAGGTTCAAATTGCGCTGCCGCATGGCCACCAACCCGCAGTAAATGATGTTGCCCAGGCAGAGGAACGCCAGAATGGGGACCCACTTGGCCGCCTCGATCGGCATGAGGGGAAGGGCGATGCGGATCAGGCCGTAGAGTCCGAATTTCTTGACCACGCCCGCATGCATCATGGCGGTGGCCGTCGGGGCCGCGCCATAGCCCGGCGGCGCCCAGGTGTGGAAGGGCCAGAGAGACACCAGAATGCCGAACCCAAACAGGAGCAGCGGGAAAATCCACAGCTCGGCCTCCGCGCCGATGGGGCGCGTTTGGAAATAGTTGGTAAGGGCCACGATGTCAAAAGTGCGCTGGCCGGGCGGCAATTGCAGATAGAGCGCCAGCAGCCCAAGCAGCACCAGCAGCGCCCCCACGCTCAGATAAAGGGTGATCTGGTAGGCGGCGAAATTCTTGTTGTCGCCCCGGCCCCAGACCCCGATCATGATAAAAGTGGGGACGAGCGCCAGTTCGTGGAAGCCGTAAAAATAAACCAAGTCCAGCGAGGCGAACGCGCCGAGGATGCCGCCGGCCATGAGCATGAGCAGAATGTAAAACTCCTTTTCGCGGGTCTGGATCCGCCGCGAAACGCACGTCGCCGCAAAGGCGACGATGGCGCCCATGACGATCAGCCCCAGGTTGATGCCATCCACCCCGACGTGGAAACTGGGGAGGCTATGGGGCGACCATGCTTGCGGCTGCTGGAATTGGAACCCGTGCCGGACCATCTCGATACTGCTGAATTTCCAGAACATTACAATGGCGATCACCATGGAACTGAAGGTGGCCAGCAAGGCCAGCGAGCGGATGACAAAGCGGAAATTGCGCGGGATCAGCGCCAGGAGCAGCGCGGCCAGCAGCGGCAAACCGAATATGAAGGTGAGTGGCGACATATTCAGGAACGCAACATCAGGTAGAGCGCCAGCGCGATCCCGGCCGCGGTGAGGAAGGCGTAGGTTTGCAAATTGCCGGATTGCGCCAGGCGCAGGCCGCGCCCCAGCAATTCCGTGCCGCCGGAAATGAACCGCACCCCGCCGGCCAGGAGATAGCGGTCGGAAAAGCCGGCAACCCGGGCCAACAAGTCCTGGGTGCAGGCAATGAGCCAGGCATAAAGCTCGTCAAAGTAAAATTTATTGCGCAGAACGCGGCACAACGTCGGCAGGGTTTTCGGCAGCGGGTCAGAGTCGGCGTTGCGATACAGCCCCCAGGCGCATAGAAATCCATACACGATGGCCCCCAGGCCGCAGAACATGGGCGCCGGCGCGCTGCGAAGCGGCTCCAGCACAGCCTCCTTCAACTGGCGCAAGGCCAATCCAATGTCACCAAGAAAAAGACGCAGCCACCAGGGGCTTCCCTGAGCCATGAAAAATTGCGGGGCAAGAACCCGTTGTATCCCCAACAACCCGGCAACCACCGATGCGAAGGCCAGGGCGATCAGAGGAAAGGTCATCACTCGAGGCGATTCGTGGGCGTGGGCGGTGAGGCCGGATTTTGCCCTGCCCCAAAACACCACAAAGACCAGCCGGAACATGTAAAAGGTGGTGAGCGCCGCAACCGCCATGGCGATGCCAAACAGGACAGGGCTTTTGTCGTTGGCGGCGGCGAGTATGGCGTCCTTGCTGTAAAATCCGCTCAACGGGGGCACGCCGCACAAGGCCAGGGTGCCGATGAGAAAGGCCCACGCTGTGACCGGCATTTTGTCCCGCAACCGCCCCATTTTCCAAATATCCTGCTCGTGGCTCAAGGCGTGGATGACGGAGCCGGCGCCCAGAAACAGGAGCGCCTTGAAACAGGCGTGGGTGGCCAGATGAAACAGGGCCGCCGGCTGGGCGCTCAAACCGGCTGCCATCATCATGTAGCCCAGTTGCGAGAGCGTCGAGTAAGCCAGGATGCGTTTGATGTCGTTCTGTTGCATGGCAATCAAGGCGGCCAGCAGCGCGGTGAATCCGCCCACCCAGGCGATCACCGTCTGGGCGGTGGGATCGAACACGAAGAAAACGCGGCAGACCATATAAACGCCGGCTGCCACCATCGTGGCGGCATGGATCAGCGCGCTGACCGGCGTCGGCCCCTCCATCGCGTCCGGCAGCCAGACATGGAGCGGGAATTGCGCGGATTTGCCGACCGCGCCGCAGAAAATCAACAGGCCGCCGATGGTTCCCACCGTGGTTGGATTGATGAAGAACTCCCTTTCCAGGGCGCCAAAATCAAGCGTGCCGGTCGCGGCCCAGATCATGATAATTCCCGTGAGAAAGCCAAAATCGCCGACCCGGTTGGTGAGGAAGGCCTTCTTGGCGGCATCAGCGGCGGCCGGACGTTCGTACCAGAAGCCGATCAGCAAATAGCTGGAGACGCCGACCAGTTCCCAGAAGATGAACATTTGCAGGAAATTGTTGCTCAACACAATGCCCAGCATCGAGAACGTGAAAAAGCTCAGGCATGCGAAGTAACGCGAATAGCCGCGGTCCCCGCGCATATAAGCGACGGAAAAAATATGGATCAGGCTCCCCACCCCGGTCACAACCAGCAGCATGAGCATGCTCATCGGATCCACCGTCACCCCGAAAGGAACGTAGAGCGTCCCCGCCTGCAGCCAGATAAATTCGCTTTTGAACGAGACGAAATGCTGGGCCGCCATGTCCGCATTGTCCCCCACCATGTCGCCCACAGTCGCGGCCCAAAGGATGACCGCGCAGCAAAACGCCGCCACAACCGCTGCGACGGAAATCGTGGCGCTGGAGAGCGGGTCTTTGCGCCAGAAAAGCCCGATCAGAACCGCCGCCAGCAACGGCAGGAACAGGATGATCCAGGGAAGGTTCTCGTTCATGGCTAGAATTTCAGCGTCGTCAAATCTTCGACATGGGTGGTTTGCCGGCGGCGATAGAGCGCGACAATGAGCGCCAGACCCACCGCGACTTCCGCCGCCGCCACCGTGATGACAAAAAAGACCAGGACCTGGCCGTTGAGATTGTTGTTGAAACGGGAGGCGGCGGCCAGGGCCAGGTTGCCCGCGTTGAGCATCAGTTCCAAAGACATATAAATGACCAGCACATTGCGCCGCACGATGACCCCCAGCAGGCCAATGCAAAACAGCAGCGCGCTGACAATCAGATAATGCGGCAGGCCAATGGCGCTCATCGGAGGTCCTTTTTGCTGAGCAAGATGGCCCCGATCATCGCCACCAGCAGGAGCAATGACACCAGTTCAAAGGGCAGCGTGAAATCGGTGAAGAGCATCCGGCCCAGAGCGTCCGTGGAACCCTCCGCGCGCGCCAGGGCCGGCACGCCGCCGGGGTGGGCCACCCGGATCGTGTGAACCACGACGCCGGCGATGGTTCCGACGGCCAGAACCGCCAACCCGGCCACCACGACCTTGATCCGCCGCCGCTCCTCCTCCTTCAAGTCCAGCAGCATGATGACAAACAGGAACAGCACAATGACCGCCCCGGCATAGACCAGCACCTGCACCGCCGCGAGAAAGAAGGCGTGCAACAGGACAAAAAGACCGGCCAGCGAGACAATGGTCAGGACCAGGAACATGGCGCTGGTGACCGGGTTCCGGCTGACCGGATTGGCCACGACGAGCGCGCCGCACAACAGCGCCAGCGCCGCAAAAATATAAAAGAAAACGTCTTGCATTCCTAATTTGCCAATCGGCCGATTTGAAAAAACATACTCGCAAACCGTCTTTGGAATCCTATGGCGTCACACCGATGAAACAAGCAAAAAAGCGTCTCCACGCCATTTCCAGTGGAATGCGGCGGCCAGCCCGGATATTTCATAGCCTGGTAGGGCGAAGCTGCTGCTTCGCCCCAATTCACGGCGGCGCGGCAGCACCGCCCTACCATTCAGGGTGTGGAATGCTCCACCACGGAAATGCAATATCCGGGCTACGCTTTGGCTGTGGCGGAAAGGCAGTCGCCCCTGCTACCCCCCTCTCTCCAGGGGTGTGGAGCCGTTAAGCCGTTAGGACCCGCATAAACAAAGGGTTTTTTGAGGGCTGACCCGTAAGGTGAGCCGTTAGCAACCGTAAGGAGCCGTTAAGCGGCAAAAATTGCCGAGGGACGCCCTCGCACCTGAATGAGGCGGGCAGGCGGGTAATTGCCTCACACTATCGCGGAGCGGCCACCCGCCACCGAATCTGGAATTGCCCGCAGATTGACGCCGATGCGGCAACCTGACGTGACAGGAGAAAACAGAGATAACGGAGAAAACCCTCTGTTTCCTCTGTTCGCTCCTGTTTAATTCCTTAGGGGAAAGGGGCGCGGACAACCGCAATTGACCTCCACCTCGACGGGGAAGGCTTCAATGCCCGTGCTCGCGACATGGCAAAGGTCGGCCCGAACGCGTCATCAGGCTCGGACAGGCTGGCGAGTGCCTGTCGCTTTCGGGAGCACTTTCGCCGTCCGGGGCCGATTCCGCCGCAGGTGCGGGGGCAGGTTCGCCTCGGCCCAAGTAATGGTTTGTTGAATATGTTGCCAGCGGGTGGCCGGGTCATAGGCGGCTTCCCGTTTTCGCTCTTCCCGTTTCTTCACGGCGCTCAGGTTCATGGGTCATCCCTTCTTGGTTTGTCGAATGGCCTCCCGGAGCACTTGGATTCGGCGCTCCTTTCGTTCTTCGACCGGCAAAGCTTCCTGGCAGGCCAGCATATCCTCGTCCGAAAGCCCGGTGAACTGGATGCCGCCAGCCGTTTGGGTGCGAATGCCCCGGCGTTGGCAGTCCAGATAGCGGCCTTCCAAGCCGCGCACCTCTCGGAATACATCCAACGCTCCCTGCGCTGTGGTAAGACAAAAAACCTCCTGGCTCGCAAGCCAGCGGCTGTCCGCGGACACAGGCCCCCACTCGCTTTCAGTGCGGCCCCACGCCGCGCCCAGAAGACCGAGAGCGCGGTCGAGTCTCGCCAGATTTTCCGCGTCATCTTTCACCCAGATGTCAACGTCCCAGGTCAACTCCGGCAAGTGCCGAAGCAGAAAGTTCATTCCGCCGATCAGCAAGTAATCCACTTGCTCCTGATTCAGCGTCCGGAGAATCTCATCTACGTTCATAGCGCGCGGGTTCACCTTCCATCAGGGCCAATCGAATTGCGGTCGGTCCTGGCTGTAGCCTAGCGGAAACCCCGCCGCATTCAATAGCCAAACTGGAGCGAGGGTGGATCTGCTCCCGACGGGTCGCGACTAAAATTCCGGGAGACCGGCTTGGCAACAACGCTTAACAAATGTCAACAACGACCCAACGGCCAGGGAACGGACAGACCAAAAAGCGGAGTGGAGCGGCGGATTTGGAAATTCAGCAAGGGAGCCTCAATGGGGGAGCCAAGTCTTGCCGCTTTGGCGGCAGCCTGTCCGCCGTCCTGTCCACCGTAGGCCCTGCGAAGGTGGAAGGCCCTGCGAAGGTGGAAGGCCAGGCGAAGGTGGATAGTCTTTCAAGGGCAAGCAAAAGCCGGCAAGTCTTGGCGACAGGGCAGGGCAATGGGGCGAAAATGGTACACGCGGGGCCGCGATTTCTTGTCTTTCAGCCAGAAAGGCCCAGAGTGCAGCAGTCGCCCAGAGCAGGGAAACGGCCTTGGTTGCCACCGGGCGGCTGGAATTTCTTGCCTTTCAGGCAGAAAGGCCCAGAGTGGAGCAGTCGCCCAGAGCAGGGAAACGGCCTTGGTTGCCACCGGGCGGCTGGAATTTCTTGCCTTTCAGGCAGAAAGGCCCAGAGTGGAGCGGTCGCCCAGAGCAGGGAAACGGCCTTGGTTGCCACCGGGCGGCTGGAATTTCTTGCCTTTCAGGCAGAAAGGCCCAGAGTGGAGCGGTCGCCCACAGCAGGGAAACGGCCTTG
>Ga0182027_10010802_pt1 | contig 12958 bp, 7 predicted proteins | sample 712E1DmetaG_FD_121300 | JGI IMG/M metagenome (GOLD analysis project Ga0182027, IMG submission 121300) | Permafrost microbial communities from Stordalen Mire, Sweden - 712E1D metaG (Illumina Assembly) | ecosystem: Environmental > Terrestrial > Soil > Wetlands > Permafrost | place: Sweden...
CAAGGACAAAAGGTTTTTGTGGACCCGGATTAAAGCTATTGATTTTGGAAGCGATATAGTGAGCGGCCCACTTACTCATTTCATCATAAGTTGGTTCAATTATAATTCTCATAATTAATCCTTTATAATAAATTAGAATTTAGTTAGCTTCAGTAACCTTTTTTAATTCACGCACTTTCTGATAGAAACTGTTTAGATCCATATCTTTTAAGAAAATCAATCCTCTGGCTGCACGAAGCCGAGGATGAGCATGTTTCTGGAAATATTCTTTACCCAGACAAGATTTAATCATTGAATATTGTTCAACATATATTTTTTGTGCGAGTTCAGAGAAGGGGCCATCATGTTCATAGCTCGGAAAAGAGGCTGCACTCTGAGAGCCGAAACAATTCATAAAGGAAGTATGAATTAATGACAGTGTATTTAATGAAACCGGGACAATAATATCTGCCTCAGAGGGTTTAAACCTGTACCAGACATTCCGATATCCCCAAACTCTTATGGATGAATCACCACTTTCAGTTTCATACATTTTCAGGGCTTCGGCGACGGCCATCAAAACCTTATAATGAGTATCCGGCCCACTTCCTTCGGGATCGAAAGCTACAGTAACGATATTTGGTTTTATTTTCTTTAATAAATCAAAAATCGGGAAAACGTCTCTATTTATTTGTGGTTCTTCCGAAAAAATATCACCCTGATAGAATCCCAAACGAAGAGGGTGAATAGCTGAAGGTTCAATACCGAAATATGACCACAACAATTCAACTTCCCATTCACGCAGCATTCCTTTAAGCATCTGAATATCGGGCGGGTCTTTTGCTCCAGGGTATTGAGCAAGAAGATATTCTTCAATATTTTGAACCCGTAAGCGAAGGGCTATAATATCAGAAGTTCCATAGACCTCAATGAAATTCCGCAACGTACGACGTGCTTCAGCTTCATCTTTTTGATCCTGATTATGAGCAGCAGAACCATCAAGGAAAAGATACATATCCTCGGTACGTTTTATTTTATCCTTAGGATCAAAATAACCGGATGAATGTAAAAGAAGGAAATCTTCATTCTTAAGGAAGTGACGAAGCTTCATAACAATAGAAAGGAAGTAAGGATTTGATACCGCAGTAAACCCGGAAGTAAGATTGGCAAAACTATGAGTATTATCCGGATCACGGACCAAATGATATAGGTATGGAAGATAGCCCAGCATAATATCATCATGGTGAGGTTCTGTATGGAAGAATCTTTTCTGATGAACGGGGAGCAAACCCTTTTCAAGTTTATCTATCAGTTGTGATTTAGTTAAAGAAACAACATCAGAATAATTACAACCGTTCTTAAACAGAAGTTCATTGGCACTTGGATCATTTCTAAAATCCTTCTCAGTTAAATCGGTAAGTAGTTTTTCATTTTTCAATGCAAGGGAAACAGCAATCTCACTGGCTGTTTCGTCATCAATTTTATTTAACTGGCACAGATTAATAAAGCGTCTTTGGGAAAGGAGGCTTGCTGCACCTTTTGTCAGATAGTACCTGGCATTTTCGAGATCATGTAAAACTGATGCGGGATATAATGGATTTTTTTCTTCTTCGACCGCCTGTTGTATAATGCGGGCTTTGGCTTCACCAGCGGCCAAAATAATAGCAGTTGCAGATTTATTATAGGTGATTGTTGAAAGACCGATAGTTATAACCAGTCGGCTACGAGAGACTTCTATTCCACCGAGGTCAGTAGCAGCAGCAGCCTGTGTTTCATAATTCGTGCCGGTAAGCCGGGTAACGGAATAAAAACTTGATCCACGGACATTGAAGGCAATATGTCCATCCGGCCCAATACCTCCGAGGAAGAAACCAATTCCTCCAAGTGCCCGGATCTTTTGTTCGTACTCCATACAAAACCAATCGACCCGATTTATAGTATCGCGTTGAAGGGATTCAAGTTCGTTTTTTGTTTGGCGTACACGAAGGGACAGGTCAACGACATAGTCTGGAAATATTTTTTCCATTGACTTGCCAGCCGGTAAACCCAGAGAAGTTGAATCAATCAGAAGAGCTTTATCCAGGGAGAGGCCAAATTCTTTTAAATAATAATTGCGAACATAATAATTAAAGCTATTATGCTGGCTTGAATCCATGGGATAAAACTCATCGATCTGAACGAAATAGAGACTTTTCATATCAGGGTGTTTCGATCCATCGATTCCGTAATCGTTCAGCATGGTCTGAATTTCTTTAGTATCCCAGCGCTCCAGTATTCGTTTTACCCATTTGATAAAGAATTCGGGTGTTTTGCCAGTAGGCAAGGAAATTACTCCAGCAGGGTTTTTTATGACCCATTCGATAAATCGTAATGCAGTAAGTTTTCCTAAAACAGGAAAGTTTTCAACTTCAACTATTTTAATTTTTTCAGTTGGTTTGTAAGAATATTCTTTTCCACTTTTTTTTAACTCAACTTCTTCGACCGAAGAAGTGCCATCATAAATTTTCATAAATACCTTATTATTAGAATGACTATGTTTTTTCATCTTGTCTGTTCGTACTGCAGATCAGCATAAACAATAACAGTAGCAGAACCTTTTTTATTGCCATTTATATCAGTAGCAATAACTTTTAATTTATGTTTACCTTTAGGAACATTGAACCAGACCCAATTAAATGGTGATTTAGTACAATATCCCAAGGATTTATTATCTTCGAAAAATTCAACCTTAACGATTGCCTGATCTTTTTTATCCCCATCTGTATTTATAATAACATCTGAACCGGGAATAATTTTATTTCCAGTCAGTGGCGCAATTATCTTCACCGAAGGAGCTTTTTTACCTTTATTAATATTAGTGACCTTTACATCGGGCATATTATGTTTAAAGATAGTGTTGACGAGAGTTCCGATAGAATCATCTCCGCTAATTTCCCAAAACATAAGACCGCGAAGATTATATGCATCTACATATCTTGTCTTTAGCGCAATCGATTTTGAGTCGTCAAAAGTCCAGAAAACACTATCTACAGGATTATAAAGCCAGGGAGCCAAAGCTAAATTATCCCAATGATATTCATATCCTTTATTTAATAATGGAATAATATCGTGATAATTATTATCCCCCTGAGGAGAGATTCCTGCAGAAACCTTTCCGGGTTGATATAATCCATAATTGACGGTATCTGAGACTTTCCAACCTCTACCATAAAAAGCCGCGCCAGGAACTATTTTATCGGGATATACTAAAGCAGAGTCGAGAAAATAACGGATAGCTTCGCTATAAGATTCCCGTATATTATTAAAAACTGTATCGGCAGGTGAAGTAAATAGGTTAGTATGATGATTTGACCGGTTATCCCATCCGCCATGAAAATCATACGTCATAAGGTTAAACCAGTTCATATTTTCCTGGTCCTGTTTAAGATTAAATTTCCACAGGTCAGCCCCTCTGGCGGGTATTGCCGCTGTAAGTAATAATCCGGGCCGGATGTTATTCATTTTCTTTCTAAATAAAGCGATAAGCTTCGAGAAATTATCGCGATCACTTGAATCGTGGTGAATCCCATCATCACCCCCGGCCATAGGGAATTCCCAATCTATATCGAATCCATCAAATATATTAGCGGCAACTCCTTTTCCGCCTGCAGTACCATCTACTGGAAGGTTCCCATAAACAAATTTATTAATGCAATCATTGACAAATTTCTCTCTTGATTCAGGAGTAAGAGCGGCATCGGAGAAAAAGGTTGATCCTGTCCAACCGCCGATTGAAACAATCAATTTTAGATGAGGATGTCTTATTTTTAATTTTTTTAATTGATTAAATTCCCCCCTCAGGTGTTGAGTAGAATCATCAGCAACACCATCAATACTTAATGCTGAAGAATAAGGTTGTTTATAATCAGCCCAGGAATTCAGAAAATTAGTAACAATATTTCCCGAAGAATCTTTTTCGGGCACAACGAAAGCATAATTGATTACGGTTAATTTGTCTGCAGATCCAGTTGTTTCAATGTTTTTAACATAATAACTACCGCGGGCAGGTCCCCATTCCGGATAATATGCCACTATTTCTTTTTTCTGTGCCGGCATCATAATTTGAAACAAAAAGATCATCAGCAAATATTTTTTCATACTTATTTACCCATAATAACTTCAACCTCATTAACTGATCCAACAGTTTGAAGAGGGATTATTTTAGAGACTAATTTACCGTTAAGGGAGACCGAGAGGACACCTTTCTCAACCGCGTCAGGATTTTTCACTTTGATATTATAAACAGCTCCGCGCCATTTTCTAATAACATCAAACTCTTTCCAATCGGATGGTATACATGGGTCGATTTCAAGTCCATTATATGTAGGTCGAATTCCAAGAATATATTTAGTTACAGCGGTATAGAACCAAGCAGCCGTTCCGGTAAGCCAAGGATGTCTTGCCCTTCCATGAGCAGTATGATCTTTACCCATAATAAACTGACAATAGGAATAAGGTTCGGACTGACGGACCTCAATAATATCATTTTGATTATAAGGCAGAATCGCATCGTAATATTTCATTGCACGGCTGCCATGTCCTAATTTGCATTCTGCAATAAGTGCCCATGGGTTTGGATGGCTGAATATTGAACCATTTTCTTTAATCCCTTTATAAACGCGGGTGATGTAGCCGATGTCATCATCAGGTTTTGAATAAGCAGGGAGAACCAAGTGAAGCCCATATTTGGAAAACAGATGTTTATCAACTGCGTCCATACATTTCTGTGCACGTTCAGGAGAAGCAGCTCCTGAATAAACAGCCCAACTCTGTGCATTCAGAAATACTTTTCCTTCCTCACTTTCATGAGTACCAATTTTGATTCCCTTTTTTGTGAATCCTCTTAAATACCATTCCCCATCCCATAATTCCAGTTCACAAGCTGATTTTACTTTTTCAGCCATAGCAAGATATTTGTTAACGTCAGCATCTTTTCCTAATTGTTTAGCTGATTCAATAAAAATATTTATGGCCCAATAATGCATGAACGAAACCATTGCACTTTCGCCGCCACCAAGATTAAGACAATCATTCCAATCGGCACGAAGTCCCTGGCAAATTCCATTTTTACCAATATACTTAGCTGAGAAGTCAAGAATTTTAGTCAGGTGTTCGTAAACAGTTCCTTCTCCTCCATTTGCATAAGGAACGACAAAATCGAAGAATTGCAGGTCACCATTTTCGACAACCCATTCACATATAGAGGCAACAAGCCAGAGGGCATCATCGGAGCAGACATCTTCCATCCCATGCACAATTTCTGAAATGCTTTTAGTTGGCACAACAGTAGGCAGTTTTACACCTGGGAGTTTATTTTCTTCGGGTTCAAAAACATCCGGATCAAACAAATGCAAACCGTAACCCATGCTAGTATGTCCTTTGAGGAGTTGAATTATACGGAACTTTGTTTTTTCAGGATTAGAGTGAACGACACCCATTACGTCCTGGGATGTATCGCGAAATCCTAAACCAACACGTCCCCCGACTTCAACAAATGAAGCAAAGCGGGACCAGATGACGCAGACCTCAGCCTGATACAGAGTCCAGATATTTATCATAGTATCCAGACCAGGATGAGGGGTTTTAACCTGCAATACTGAAGTTTTTGCTTCCCAGAATTTTCTAAGTGCTTCAAATTCTTTATCAACGTTATAAAGGTCAGAGTATTTTTGTTTTATAGCTTTTCCCTTTTCTTCCCGGGAACCAACTCCCAACATAAATATTATTCGTGATTCTTCACCAGGCCGGACAATTATTTTTTTATGAAGAGAGGCGCAATGGTTGCCGCCTAATTCTGTTGAATTACTACATTGTCCCTTTTCAACAGCAATGGGATTAGATTCAGTTCTATAATTTCCGATAAAACTATCGCGGACGCAATCGTAACTATCAGGGGCAAAGTTTGACGCAAAGTAATGGAATGTCCAAGGTTCATAGAAAAAATCATATTCAATTATGTCATCCTTATAATTAGAACCACTTGCATACAAGCTCATCTGGAGATTCTGATTATCAATTTCAACATTGTGGAAAGAAAATTCCACATAAGAAAAAACACTAAGTTTGCGTGGTTTAGAACCTATGTTTTTAATTTTTACATCCCAGAGTTCAACATCATCGTTCAGAGGTATAAACAAAGTTTGTTCAGCCTGAATATCCTTATAATTGCATTGGAATTTTGAATAGGAGAGACCATGTCTGCAAACATATTTAGCTTTATTAAAATCTTTTCCAACAGGCTGCCATGAGATAGACCAGAATTCACCGGTCTCATCATCGCGGATATAAACATAATGACCGGGTCTGTCAAGCGGGATACCATTCTGGCGAAAGCGAGTTATTCTATGATGTTCGGTAGATTTATAAAATGAATATCCGCCAGCATTATGAGATATGACAGTACAAAGATCTTTCACGCCAAGATAATTAGTCCATGAAACAGGAACATCGGGGCGATCGATTACATATTCTTTATTATCATTATCAAAAAAACCGTAGCGCATTTAACATCTCCAAAATAATATCTTAATAAAATTTTTATGCCTGTTCAGGAATTTCTTCAGGGACAGGTTTATCTTCAATTTTTCTAAAAGGCACAAGCAGAACAACCAGGAATGATGGGATAGTTGATACCATAACCCATAAAAAGAAATTACGATAACCTAAATAGTCACTTATAAGTCCACTAAGAGCAGAAGGTATCATCAGGCCTAAATTCATAACGCCGGTAGCAAACGCATAATGTGCCATTTTATATTTTCCTGGGGCAATTTGCTGCATCATATACAGAGTGAGTCCAACGAAGCCGAAGCCATAACCAAAAAACTCAAATACAACAGCCGTACCGATAGTGTATAAACTTGAGGGCACAGTAAAAGCCAAGTACGCATAAACAGCAAAGGGAATATTAAAGAAACAGCAAAGGACAAAGAGAGATTTTTTTAATCCACGTTTAGCAACAAAATAACCGGCTAAAATAGAGCCAAGGATGAATGCAGCCGGAGGGAAAATTCCATAAATAATTCCGATCTGGGATGTTTCCAGACCAAGGCCGCCAGAAGCACGGTCGGCTCTAAGAAACAAAAGTACAATCTTCATGGCCTGCCCTTCAGCAAACCTGTAGAGAATAATAAAAGTAATACCCCATGCTATATATTTCTTTTCGAAAAATGTTTTGACAACATCAGTAAAAGTTGAAAAAGCTTCCCTGACAGATTTAACTCCTTCAGTAGCACCTCCAACGGGGAGCATTTTAGAATGATAAAGACTTAAGGCAACCAGTATCGATCCAAAAATCCCCATAACAATCATCCATGCAGGAACTATCCCGACTGATTTTTCCAGATTACCCGCAACAAAGACGAAGGCCCCCTGACAAAATACTTTTGCAAGATTATAAAATGCACCCTGCCAGCCGACATATTTGGCCTGTTCTTTTTCTGTTAAAGCATTTATATAAACACCATCGGCGGCAATGTCATGAGTAGCACCATTGAATGCAATGATGGCTAACAATGCAATTGAATAACCAAAAAAGTTATGCAGATTCAGAGACAGGGCCAAAAGACCAAAAGAGATACCGCCTATGAATTGAGTGGCAATGACAAAATACTTCTTGGTCTTGAACATCTCAAGTAACGGACCCCACAATGGTTTTAGAGTCCAAGGGAGGAGAACAAGAGTAGTAAAGAAAGTAATCCTGGCATCTGAAATTTTCATGGCTTTATACATCAACACAGAAACTATATTTATAGTAACAAAGGGGAGCCCTTCAGCGAAATACAATGTGGGGACCCAGAATCCGGGATGCACTTTTTTCAATATTTTATCTACCATGTTTCAGCCTTACTAAATTAAATCAGTTTTAAACATTAGTTACTTAAAATTTCCCAGCCGCGTTTATTCATCTGATAGAAAATAACACCTCCGAATATAAAACCCGCAATGATAAAACATATACCTAAAGGAGTGCTGCCAATGAGAATCTGACCGATACCAAAGAGGAAAGAATAAATCATACCTACTCCACAGATCCAATTTATAAGGTTCAGGATTCCATCTCTAACCGGGGGGACATCAGTTGCCATTTTGGCAATATTACCCCAGAATCTTGAATTAGGTCGCACTCTTCGGTAGAAAGACAATAATTTTTCTTCAGGTTCCGGTTTAGTCAGAAAGGTGACTGCTATCCAGATTGTAGTTGTAAAAGCGACAGTGATCAACAGTAACCATGCAAATTGAACAGGTTTACTTTCATCAAGATGAAAAACGAACTGTAGAACCATTGAAACAGTAAAAGCAGCAATCATAGCTGATATTTCGCTCCATGCATTTATACGCCACCAGAACCATCTTAAGATATAAACCAGACCAGTTCCTGCTCCGATAGCAATCAAGGCCTGCCAGGCACCTGCAATGGAATCCATGTAAAATGTAACAACAGCAGACATTAGCATAAGAATCATTGTAATTAACTGAGAAGTATTAACGTAATGCTTTTCTGGTTTGTTTTTAATATATCGCTTGTAAATATCATTAATGAGATAACTAGCACCCCAGTTTAGTTGTGTACCAATAGTTGACATATAAGCTGCGGCAAAGGCTGCGATCATTAATCCTCTAAGATAAACAGGTAAATCAGAAATTAAAACTCTTATATAACCAGTTTCCGGATCTGCTAAAAATCTAGGATCGTGCTGAAAGCGGACAACGGCGACAAGAGCAACAAGAATCCAGGGCCAGGGGCGAATTGCATAGTGAGCGATATTGAACCACAGGGTAGCAAGAAGAGAATGCTTCTCATTTTTTGCGCTGAATATTCTTTGCGCGACATAACCGCCACCGCCCGGTTCAGCACCGGGGTACCATGAGGCCCACCAGTTAACAGCGATAAAAACAAAGAAAGTAATCATCGGCATCCAGGCAGAATTCAGATCAGGCACCATAGCAAGAATTGAACTAGAAGAAGAGCGTGATTTATCAATAGCATGAAGTTGATTAATTAATTGACCCATTCCACCAGAGGCATTAACAGCGAACACAGCAAGTAAAATTACCATTCCCATTTTTAGAATAAACTGGAAAAGGTCTGTCCATAAAACTCCCCAAAGACCGGATAGCGTTGATATTGAAGCTGTTATAAACATAATTCCAATTGCAAATATGAGGGCTTCAATTTTGGTAACGCCTAATACGATCATCATGATTTTTACTATAGCAAGATTTACCCAACCCATTATTATCAAATTTACAATTAACCCAAGATAGCCGGCGCGGAATACTCTAAGGAAACCAGCAGGTTTTCCGCTATAGCGAATTTCAGCAAATTCACAATCAGTAAGAACTCCAGCACGCCGCCAGAGTTTTGCATAAAAAAACACAGTAAGAATCCCACTAAAGGCCATGCTCCACCAAATCCAGTTTCCGGCAATTCCATTTCTAGCAACAAGACCTGAAACAACAAGAGGAGTATCGGCTGCAAAAGTAGTAGCAACCATAGAGGTGCCTGCCAACCACCAGGAAACATTTCTGCCTGATATGAAAAAATCACTGACACTTTGTGTAGCCCGTCTTCTTAAATATAATCCCACACCGAGATTAAACAAAAAGTAGAGAGCAATCACAAGCCAGTCAATATAGTTTAGCTGCATAGATTTGTTTCCCTTTTACTTAAGCAATATCATTTTCTTAGACAGGCTTTGGGAACCTGATGTTAAAACGAAAAAATAAATTCCGGAGGATAATCCATTCCCTTCAAAAACAACCGAATGAACACCCGGATTTAATGTTTGATTTATCAGTGTTTTTAATTCCCTACCCATAACATCATATATTATTAATTTCACCATTGAGGTTTTTTCAATAGAGAATTTAATAGTAGTTGAAGGGTTAAAGGGATTGGGGTAATTTTCATAAAGATTAAAGGAATTTGCAGTTTGCACAGGTTCGGTTTTAACCGAGACTGGATTATTTTTTACAGTTTTAGCTATTGACTCAAGCAATGGCTGACTCGAGTTTAACAGGTCCTGGCCAAGTGCCCAAATCATTACTCCACCGAGATGTTGGGATATTGCGAATTCTGTTTTAAGTCTAACTGATGAAGTATCATCGAATGTAATAAATTTGTTTGCAGGCATATTAACATAATAAGGTACAGAAGAAACTGAATCCCAGCAATAGGTCCAACCAGGAGAAGAGACAGTGTTAATCACATCTGAATAAGTAAGATCAGGGACTGATCCTGAGCATGGTTGATATAAACCGGACGCATTAAACTCTTTGCCATAGAATGGAATTCCGACGAGCAATTTATTTAGGGGAACATTTCTGGTTACAGACATATATTGAACTGAGTTATAAACTGAGCCGACATTATCAATTGGAGACTGATACAGGGGTGCATTATGACCGGAACGAGTAGACCATGAACCATAATAATCGTAAGACATTATTGCAAACCAATCGATGTAATCTATCAAATTTTGATACTGATACAACTGACCACTGGAAGCTGTTGCCGGGGCGTCAATAGCTATCAACATACCGGGGGAAATCGTATTAAATTTTTCTCTTAATTCAATTACTAATTGAGTAAGAGATCCACTTTGCCGGAATGTAGGATATTCCCAATCCAGATCAATTCCATCATAATTATATGCGGTTAAAAAGTTAACAACATTAGTAATAAATTTTGAGCGTAACGAAGAATCAGCTGTCATTGGCGCAAATCCGGCAGAATTATCAACTCCACCGAATGAGACTAAAACTTTTTTATTTGCAGTATGAGCTAATCTGACTAAAGCAGTATCAGGAATACCTGATGTCATTGCAATTGTTCCATCAGCATTAGGCCATGCAAAGGTTTGAATAATATGGGTTAGATTCTGAAATTCAATCTGGTCAGGGGCAGGAATATTTATCCAGCTTTTATGGAATCCGACTACTTTTATCTGGGAGAAAGCAGGAATTGTCAAAGCAGAAAAAAACAAGACAAGCAGTAAAACAGAGTCAATTTTACTTATTACTTTTTTTGACAGCAATGATGAATCCTTAATATAAAACAGGGGTTATAAAAATGTTAATTAATAAACAGGGCTGCCACCGTTGACAGCCCTGACTCTATTTAGGGGATCTACATAACGAACATTACTTTAAAAGGACCATTTTCTTTGTAACAGATAAACTTCCCTGGGTAAGATTATAGAAATAAACACCACTTGAAAGATTATCCATTTTGATATTATAATTGAATTCGCCAGCTGTTTTATATTCATTATTTATAACAGTCTTAACCAACTGACCCATTACATTGTATACCCGAAGAACAACATTACCAGATTGGGCTAAGTTGAACTTAATAGTTGTAGATGGGTTGAACGGGTTTGGATAGGCATCATAAAGTTTGAACTGGTTAGGAACTAAATTATTAGCATCATTAACACCAGTTGATATGCCATTAAACCAATATGGATCGCCGATAGGTTTACCATCAGTTCCACCTGTTTTCAATGAAGTATTTGAATACTTCATATCGGTAGCTTCAGGTAAAGGCCAATTTGGAACCCAGATTCCAGCAGTTACAGTTTGGTCTTTATAGCCCCAGATAGTTGTTGAAGGAGTTGTGGTTCTCATAGTTCTGAAATAATCTTCAAAACTAACATTATTGGAACTGCTGGATGCAGTTAGGACATTAACAATTGAAGCACCAAAACCCGGATCGACAGCCTGGTTACCTGTTGCAACAAATCCCGGAAATCCCGTATGATTTGTAAACATATTAGTTGTTCTTGTATTCATCCATGTTGGAGTATAAATGGAATCAACAGTTGCAGTATCATTCCAGCTTTTCCAGAAACTAGTAACTGTTGCAGGCCAGAAGCATACGTTGTTCATTACTTCAACATTTCTCTTTGCTTCAGCAAGAGCTCTCAGGTTTGCATTACCATAATCAGCTGCATCAAATACAGAGTCTGTAGCAACACTAAGTGAGTCCATATCGATTATAGAACCAACCTCAGGTGACCATAACTGATCCCACCAAGGGTATTCCGTTCTTGAAATTCCACCGATCCATGCATTATAGAAAAGGTTATTATTTATTTTTGCGTTAGTCACATTAAAAATAAAGAAAGGATTCTTAAATGAATAGATAACACTGTTGTGAGAGAATTCAAAATACTTCTCATAATACTTTGTAACAGGGCCAGCGGAGTAAGCATTTACGCAAAAGATTGTATTGTATTTCATTACAATTGAATCTGTGTATGCAGCGCCCGGATATTCATTTCTCAGAACTTCACCTTCGTACTGCTGAGTAGGATCGACAGTATTTCTGAATTTTGTGTTGAAAATGAAGAAATCATCCCATTGGCCATTATAACCTATGGCAAAGGCACGCCATTCTTCGAATACGCAGTTATTTATATTAATCTTAATATAATCTCCCGAAACCTGGATTCCAATACCTACGGTACCGGGTGTTGGAGAACCATTTACAGCTAACCCCATGAGATACAGATTCTGAAAAGTTCCTACTGAATTATTCCCAACCATGGTAAACAAAGTAGCCGGGATTGAATTATCAGGAAGAACATCAGGTTGTATACAAGGAGGTCTTCCATCACTACCAAGCTGGCCGATAACGGCCAAATCATGTTTAGCAGTAACAGCACCATCGAAAATATACGTTGTATCAAGGGATACAAGTTTGTAGACATGTTTTTGTGCACCGGTTGCAGTTGTGTCGCCATTTATAACCTTATCAAGCGTTGGACCTGATGCGTAAACCACAAGAGTGTCTGCTGCAAACATCCTAATTGATAAAGTTAACATGACTACTAAAGTAACCAGGACAACTGTTATGAGATTTCTTTTCATAGACGAACTCCTTTCATTTTGTTTTAATTAGAAATTAAGTTGTTAATTCTTTCAGATCAGAAAA
>Ga0182027_10010803_pt1 | contig 12958 bp, 11 predicted proteins | sample 712E1DmetaG_FD_121300 | JGI IMG/M metagenome (GOLD analysis project Ga0182027, IMG submission 121300) | Permafrost microbial communities from Stordalen Mire, Sweden - 712E1D metaG (Illumina Assembly) | ecosystem: Environmental > Terrestrial > Soil > Wetlands > Permafrost | place: Sweden...
CGGCGGCTGATGCGCGAGAGCTTTCGCCTGCATCAGCACGAACTGGCCGGGCCGGTGGATTTGGTGCTGGTGGCGCGCCCTTCCATCGCGGGCAAAAAGCTGGCGGAGGTGGAACGCGATTTTTTGCGGGTCCTGCGGGAGGCCCGGATTGGAAGCCCATGAACATGGCACAACGAATGATGGTTTTGCTGATTCGCGGTTATCAGGCGGTCCTTTCACCCGCGCTGGCGGTGTTTTTTGGCCCGGCGGGGCGGTGTCGTTACACGCCCACCTGCTCGCAGTACGCCCGGGAATCCATTCAGTTGCACGGCGCGCTGGCCGGCGGCGTGTTGGCGGCCCGAAGACTTTGCCGCTGCCATCCGTGGGGCGCATGGGGCGAGGATCCGGTTCCTCCTCTTGATCCTAATCCTAATCTTAATCCTAATCTTAATCTTCCTAATCTTAATCTCAATCCGGTTGCACGGAGATTAAGATTAGGATTAAGATTAAGATCGAGACCAGACTTATCAATCCCCTCCGGGCATGGACCGTAAATCACTTCTCATTCTAGTCATCGCGATCGGCGTGCTGTTCGTGCTTTCGGGGCTGATCAATCGTTTATATCCACCCCTCCTGGTGCCCGTCATGCCGCCAGCCGCCGCAACCAATCAAACCGCCAATCCGCAACTGGCGCAGGGCGGTGGAACCAATCCGCCGGCTCCAACGCCGGGCGTTCCCGCCAATCCGCCGTCCGCCGCCCTGCCCGCCCCTTCGCTTCCCGAGGTGACGCTGGCGGTATCGAACCAGGATTTGATTTTCCACTTCACCTCCCACGGGGGCGGGTTGAAGGAAATCGCTTTGCGCAATACCAATTATCCGGCGGTCGTCCACAGCACGCTGCCGGCGCAGGACGAACGGAATTTTGCCACCCTGAATGCCAAGGCCCCGGTTCCCATTCTGGCCATGCTGGGCGAAACCGCCCAGGGCGGCGATGACTTCACGCTTTCCCAGCCGTCCAACACCATCGTCCGCGCCGAAAAAACGCTGGCCAGCGGTTTGCGCGTGGTCAAGGAATTTGACATCAGGGACTGCGGCACCAACTATCTTTTCACCGCGAAGATCCGCCTGGAAAACACTTCCTCCAACAGCGTGCCAATCCCCCGGCGCGAAGTGGTCGTGGGCACGGCCACGGCCATCGGACCGCTGGACAATCCGACGACCCTGGGAACCATTTGGTACAACGGCGACAAATCCGCCGATATCGGAGCGAGCTGGTTCGCCAACTACCACATGGGTTGTGGCCTCTTGGGGGGAACACCCCGCACGGAATTTGAAGAAGGGGCCAGCAACGTCGTCTGGGCGGCCATGCACAGCCAATACTTCGTGTTGGCGGCGGTCCCCTCCCGCCCCGCTCCAGGCGTCATGATTCGCAACCTCAAGCTGCCGCCCCCTGGCACCAACGGTGTGGCCCGCGGCCAGCGCCTGACCCTGACCAACACTTATGAGGGATACCAAACCGCTTTCGTTTATCCCGCCGCCTCTCTCGAACCGCTTCAATCCGTGGAACAATCCTTCACCTTTTACGCCGGTCCCAAGGAATACAACGGCCTGGTGACCGTTGGCCACTTCATGGGAAACAACTTGGATTTGGTCATGGGCTTCACGGGCTTCTTAGGCTTTGGATTCTGCTCCAAGCTCCTGCTCCTTTCGATGAACGGCCTGTACAAGATCGGGTTGTCCTATGGCTGGTCCATCATCGCCATCACGGTGATTATCAAATTGGTTTTCTGGCCCATGACCGCGGCCAGCACCCGCTCGCAAAAGCGGCAACAGGCCATTGCGCCCCAACTCAAGGCCATCGCTGACAAATATAAGGACGATCCGCTGAAGAAGCACCAAAAGACCACCGAACTGCTCAAGGAGCACAAGATCAGTCCGCTGGGCAGTTGCCTGCCCATGCTCATCACCATTCCGGTGTTCTTCGGCTTTTATTCCATGCTGCGCAACGCCATCGAACTGCGCGGCATCCCTTTTCTCTGGGCGCCGGATCTGACCCTGCCGGACACGATTCTCGTCATCGCAGGCTTTCCCATCAACCCGCTGCCCCTGCTCATGGGCGCCAGCCAGTTGTGGCAGTCCCATTTGACTCCGCCCTCGCCTGGCATGGACCCGGGCCAGCAAAAAATGATGCGCTGGATGCCGCTCCTTTTTGTCGGCATTTTTTATAGCATGTCCTCCGGCTTGAACCTTTATTACACCGTGTCCAACCTGCTGACCATTGCCCAAACCAAGATGACCAAGATGGGCGCCGATCCCGCCGCCAGTCCGGCCCGGCTTGTGGCCCCCGCCCCCCAGAAAAAGAAGTAGCCAAACGGAACGGGCCGTCTATACTCTGCCCTGTGCCAACTTATTGAACGATCCCAACGCATTGCACAACCTATGGCCGCGCAACCCAAAGAAACCCTCATTCAACTCCTCAAACACCTCGGTTTCGAGGCCACCGTGGAGGAGCATCTTCTCGACGACGGCATCTTTCTCGATGTCAAAACCGAAGATTCCGGCCGGTTGATTGGCCGGCAGGGCCAAACCCTTTCCGACTTGCAATACGTGACCAACCGCCTGCTCTTCCATCAGGACCAGACCGTGCCGAAGGTCATGGTGGATGTCGGCGATTACCGGGCCAAAGCCCGCGACACGCTCGTGCAAAAGGCCATGGCCGCCGCCGAGAAAGTCCGCCGTTGGGGCGACGTGGTGGAATTGGAGCCGATGAGCGCATTTGATCGCCGGATTATTTACAGCGCCCTGAAAGAAAGCCCGGGCATCGAAGCCGCCAGCGTGGAGGTCGAAGGCACGAACAAAAAGGCCATCCTCCTCCGCCCCAAACATTAAGGGGTCCGCCGATATTTCGGCAACTGGTCCGCTTCCGGCGCGACCCGGCTCAGGTTGGGCGTCACATCGGCGTTGACGTTGCGGGCCGCCCAGTTGATTCCACCCAGCAGGATTTGTTGAAAGACCGGGTTGCTCCACACATCCTCGCGATGCCCCAGGCTCGTGTAAAACACGCGCCCTTTGCCGTACGGATGCGCCCAGGTGGCCGGGTAGGGCGGCCGGTCGTAGCAATAATCGCCGCCGGTTTTCTGCATGTTCGAGGTGTCTTGCGCCAGGAGCACATGCAAGTCTTTGGCAAAGTTCTTCAACGTGTACCATTCCTCCAACGGGCCGAAATCCGCCGGCAGCGCCGCCATCCCCGGAAACTTCGCGTCGGCGCAAATCATCCGGGCCTTTTGCTGTCCTCCGTGAATCATGAACTCCCCGCCAATCATCTGGATGTACGGATCCACGTTGGTGCCGTCGTTCCGAAATCGCGCCGCGTCCATCTCCCGGTTGCCTGGCGAATGAAACGTGTCCGTCGCGCTGTGGACGCCCACAAATCCCTTCCCCCGCCGGATCGCCGCCAGCAGCGCCTCCTTGCCGCCGGGAGGCATCGGCGGGTTATGGTCCGTGCCGCTTTCTGTCAGGTCGCCTGTCGTGTAAAAAAGGAAAACGTCATATGGGGCGAGATTCTCCGCCGTGAACAGCCTGCCGTCCTTGCTGAAAGTGAATGCCAGGTTGTTCTGCGCCCCGAGCTTTTTCAGCGTCTCTTCCGCCACACTCAACTGGTCGCCCGTCCGGTGTATGGCGGAGTGCTCATAGTTGGACGACTTTGAAAAAACCAGGATCTTCCTGGCCCGTTGCGAATGCGGCGAGGCGCAACCGGTCCACGCCAGCGCGGCCATCAGGCCGGCCAGCGCGATGGTGAAGGTTCTCATAGTGAATTCAGGGTAGCCCAAAATTACAAAACTGTCATGTAAAACTTCGTGCGGGACACTTCATCCGCCATTACAGTCACAGAAGCGTAACCTGATTGTGACATATTCGTAACCGTGAACTTGAGAACGCCGTCTGAATTGAGAACGTGACTATGCACAAGTGAGATGAATTTCATTAGCAAAACCATTTCAGAGAGGGCCGTCGTCAGGGCCGCTTTTCAGTCACCTCCAGGGATTTCGGGAGCCTCGCGGCCGATGAAAACCGCCGCAAAAGCCCGCTCCCATGACATCACGATTCTCTCGCTCTGCAACTTCCTGAGCAAGGGATGGGAGGTCAGCATTTTGGGTATGCTCGCCTTCCTCCAGAACAAGTATGCCCTACCGCTCTACATGGTGGGCATTCTGAGCACGGTGTTCATCGTCAGCCAGATCAGCATCAGCTTTTTCGCCGGCAAAATCGCCCACGCCATCCACAGCCGGAATGTGATCTTCCTGTCCATCGCCGCCAGCGCGGTTTCGTGGCTGGTGCTGTTTTTTTCCGGCAGTGTGCCCATCCTGTATCTGGCGTTCGCGTTCGCGGGGACTTCCTCGGGATTGTTTGAGCCGATCGGCAATTCCCTGGTGGCCAAGCTCTCCAGCTCGAAGAACCGGGGCACGGCCATCGGCAACTTTGCAGCCTATGGGGACATGGGGCGGATCTCGGTCATGACGGCGGCCACGGCGCTGGTGGCGTGGATGGGTGTCAACGTCGCCAGCGGGGTGTTGTGCGTCTCCGCTCTGGGCGCGCTCTGTCTGGCCAGAATCTACATCCCCAAGGCCAACGGCGCGGACGATGCCCAAGCCCGCGAAATCCCCGTTCACTTAAGCGAGTTGGTGAAGAACCGGAGGTTTTGCCTGGCCACGGCCGCCGGCATTGCCGATTCCTTCTCCAGCGCGTCGCTTTATATTTGGATTCCGTTTCTGCTGACCGCCAAAGGGATTACGCTGGCCAACACGCTTTACTTCGATGTGATTTTCTTCGCGGGCTACATGTCGGGGCGGCTGTTGCTGGGCCGCCTGGCCGACCACCACGGCGCCCCGCGGATCTTGATGGCCTCCAAGCTCGCCATGTCGGCGCTGATTGTGCTGCTGCTGCTGCTCAACCAGCGCGTGGAGATCGTGGCGCTGCTCTTCCTTCTGGGTGTGTTCACCCGGGGTTCCTCGCCGGTCATCCGCGCCATGGTGGCCGATTCCATTGATGAGCGCGTCAGCTTTCACAACGCCTTCAGCGCCTATTCCTCCGCCTCGCGAGGCTCGACCGCGCTGTGCCGGCCCGTAGCCGGATTCCTCGCCTCCCTCGCCGGCGTTGGGGCGGTGTTTTATATGCTGGCCGCGGTGTCGCTCTGCACGCTTTATCCCGCCGCCCAGTATAAGAACAGTTCCGCCACAATTCCCGCGGGCGGGCAGCGCCAGGACGCGGTTCCGGCCGGCGCGGATTAGCCCGTGGCATCCCGAAAAGGGGGAGCCGTCGCTAACGGGCGGAAGCGGGTTGCGCGCCGGGATCGCATACGTATTGGCGCTCGACGTTGGGATCGTAAAAAACCAGCTTCTTCTTCCCGTCCACCTCCGCCAGAAAACAGCTTCCGGGCGCGAATAGCGCGATCAACTCGCCATATGTCAATTATATCTTGCTTTGAGTTTCCGGCGCAGCCGGGCCAGGCGGGATTCCACGGCCTTGTAGGTCAGGCCCGAAGCGTCGGCCAGTTCCTGCAACGGACGCCCGTCAAGTCAGGAGCAGACGGGGCCGCGCCGAAAACTTAGAAAACGGCAATGCGTCCGTCTTTGGTGGCAGGGCGCGCACTCCGTGCGCGCCGCGGCGGGTCCCGATGTGTCAGAGATTTTTTCGGGCCAGAAAATGGGACATATCCTCGGCGTGGCATTGACAGGCATGGGTGAGGCTCGCTCAAACCAGAAGTCCCCTGGTTGTATAATTTCAAATTGGATTTCCGGTTCAAATAGTCTCCCAAGGTTTGATTTTCTGGCCCAAAAAAATCTCGGATGTATCGGGACCCGCCCTGCCTGTCCCCCCGTCAGTGACCCACGCCGCTCTGGACGTTCTTCCCTCCCTCCGGTAGCCTATGCCCATGAATCTGGAAGACCATCTGGGCGACATTCTCGCCAAGGCCCGCGCCGCCAGCGGCGTGGACGCCGCCGCCGCCGCCCGGGCCGCCGGCCTGACTCCGGCCGAGTGGCAAGCTCTCGAACAAACCGGCCTGCCGCCCAAGCCCCTGAATTTTGCCGCCCTCGGCCCCGCCCTCGGTCTGGACGCCGCCAAACTGGAACGCATCGCCCTGGGCTGGAAGCCGGCCCCCGCCGACCTCGCCCAATGGCGCGAATTGCGCCAGATCACCACCGCCGCCAACGGCATCACCGTTAATTGCTATCTCGCCTGGGACGAAGTCTCCCGCGAAGCCGCTCTGTTTGACACCGGCTGGGACGCCGCCCCCGTCCTGCTTTTGCTCCGGGAAAACAGTCTGGTTCTGCGCCATCTTTTTCTCACCCACTTGCACGAAGACCACGTCGCGGCCCTGGGCGCCATCCGCGAACAATTTCCCAAACTCCTCCTCCACACCAACTCCAAGACCGCGCCCGTCCAGAATCGCAACCGCCCCAACGATTTCCTCCATCTCGGCAGCCTGCGCATCACCCATCGCGACACCCCGGGCCACGCCGAGGAAGGCGTCACCTATATTATTGGCAACTGGCCCGACGACGCGCCGCATGTCGCCGTGGTGGGGGACGCCCTTTTTGCCGGTTCCATGGGCCGCGGCAACCAATCCTGGGACTTGGCCCGGCAAAAAGTGCGCGAGCAAATTCTCTCCCTGCCCCCGGCCACGCTGATCTGCCCCGGCCACGGCCCCCTCACCACCGTCGGCCAGGAAAAAGCCAGCAACCCGTTCTTCTAATGTCTCCTCCCGACACCTTCCAACAGATCAACCGCACCTTCGTGCTCTGGAAAGGCCGCGCTTACTCCTACTTCGGCGGCTGCGACTATTTCCGCCTTGCCAGCCACAGACGGGTCACTCTGGCCCTGCGGAGGGGCGTCAGAAAATACGGCCTCAATGTCGCCGCCTCGCGGCTGACCACCGGGAACCACGCCCTCTATGAACAATTGGAGGCGGCGCTGGCGGATTTCTTTGGCACCCCGGCGGCGATCCTGGTTCCCAGCGGCTACGCCGCCTGCGCCATCGCCGCCCAGGGGCTGCAAGGCGGGTTTTCCCGCGTGCTCATGGATGAAAAGGCGCACAGCAGTTTGCGCGAGGCCGGCCGCCAATTCCGCGGCCCGGTGGAGACTTTCCCTCACCGCGACGCCGCCGGCCTGGCCCGCCTCCTGGCCCGCGGCGGCGGCCGGGACAAACCGATAGTATTGACGGACGGCCTCTTCGCCCACAGCGGCGAAACCGCCCCCCTGGCGCAGTATTTGCAATGCCTGCCGGCCCGCGGAATGATCCTGGTGGACGACGCCCACGGCGCGGGCATTTTGGGCGAAAAAGGCCGGGGCACCCCGGAGTATGCCGGCGTTTCCCGCGAGCGCATCGTGCAAACCATCTCGTTGAGCAAAGCCTTTGGGGTCTTTGGCGGGGCCATTCTGGGCGCGCGCGCGCTGCGGGAACAAATTATGCGAACCAGCTCCATGTTTGCCGGCAGCACCCCCCTGCCTCCGCCGCTGGCCGCCGCCGCGCTGGAGGCGCTGGAGATGGTGCGGAGCCAACCCAGGCTGCGCTGGCGCCTGGAGAGAAATGTTCAGCAAGTAAAATCCGCCTTGCGCGAGCAGGGCTTTCCGGTGTCCGCCGCGCCCACGCCGATCCTCGCCTTCCATCCCGCCACGCCGGCGGAGGCCGGGGTGCTGCGGGAACGCCTGCTTTCGCGGAAGATCTTTCCGTGCTTCATCGAGTATCCCGGCGGCCCTGAGACGGGATATTTCCGGTTTGCCATCTCCAGCGAGCACACCCGGGAGCAATTGAACAATTTGTTAAAGGCCCTGACGGCGGATTAACTCAGATCTCGCTCCAATCCTGAACTTGTAGAGTCGAGCCTGCGGCTCGACATCGGCGCGCAGTGCCGACGCTACAACGAAAAAATCTTTCAGCCAATCGTTGCGATTGCGGCGGGTAAAGCGCCATTGGAACGGTTGCGCGATCTGTTCGTAATGCCGTTCAAATTGTGCCAGGCGCTCCGCCACCGCTGGCAGCGAAGGTTAGTTTAGTTAAAGAGTCATCCACTAAGGGCCGGTTCGTGCCCGATAGAAGAGATGACCATTGGTGGCGGAATGGGGATCGCTGACGTGAACCGCATTGGAAACACAGTTGTTCGTAGAGAAAGCCTGCCAGTGTCCCGACAAGAAATCGGCGCTGTACTCGGCGACCACTGTTTGGCCGGGCGGGGACGAAATATCACAACTAAAACCGCCGGTTTTGTTCCAGGCCGCGTTTGTCAGCATCAGCGAAACCGCCGAGGCCGTCGTAGTATTCAAGGTGAACTCCGTGATGGCACCGCGGTATATCAGAGAGATGTAAGAGCCGCCGTTGGTTGCCAGGATCAAATGATAGAAAGTGACGGAGCCGGAATAAGACTGGTTGGTCTGAAATGTGTTTGCCGGAATGAGGACCGATGTCGCCGTTCCCGGCAGCACCCCGTTGGCGCCGGGACCCGGCGTTTGGAAGAGGCTTCCGACATCAACATAGACACAGTCGGCCATCGTACCGCCGGAAAACGGGTCCCAGCTCAGAGTGAATGCTTGCGCCGGGTTGATCGCCTGGGCGGCGGCAAAGTTGGTCAAATGAGGGGCGGGCGGCTGCGCCAGGGTGGAAGGAAAGGCGAGAGTGACCTGTTGGTTGGAGCCAACCGATTGAATGCGGAAGGTATAATTGCTATTGGGATATGCGGCATCCAACGCCGCAAGGCTTGCATAATTGTAATCCATCAGAGTCAGATGACCGGGAATGGATGTTGCGCCCAGGTTCGGCGTTGCGCCGCCGGGCAACTGGAGGCTCACGTTGGTGGCGTCGCGCGGGCAGGGAAGAGACATGCAGGCGAGAAACCCATACGGCGAGGGCGTGACGAGCGTGGGCGCGGCCGAGGAAGTCTGGTTGTACAGACATCCCTTGGAAAGCGTGAGCGAGAGCATGGTGGTGTTGGTATCACAGCCCGTATCCGACGAACCCGCCGTGAACATCCCATCCGGTTGCCCGCCAAGTTGTGTCCCGGATGGATTCGCCCCGGCCACCATCCAAACGATCATGTGATTGGCCGGCCAGAATGTCAGAGGGGTGCAAGTCAGCACCGTGCCGCCCGCGGTCCATGCCGGAACCGTTGTTACCATCTGGTAGGAGGACATATCAATGAATTGCGCCGCTGTCGCAACGGGGTCCATTGGCTCGCTGAAGGTGAAGACAACCGGCGTGCTGCCGGAAACCCCAACCGCCATATTGGTCGGGACAGTCGGAGGATAACCGGCTGGGCGGAAACGCATAGTGAACGGACCAGCGAGCATGCCACCAGTAAATGCCGGGCAAAGCGGATGCCAAGTGGAAAAGGTTGATAATGAAGTTTCATAATTGCATCCCTAAAACCCAGGAAAGAAAGAGATTCGACAAAACGATTGATGCCGTTTTGATTTTGACGGAGAACTCCGTTGGAAGGTCGTTGGCTGGCATCTCACTCACACATTTCAGTCGGGAAACTTGCCTCTGGCGCAAGCCTGCCGCCTACCGGTTTTTGGGAAATACCAACCGCTTTTTGGCGGCTCGAGTTTGCTTGGCGTCAACCCAATTACAAAACCTTCGGAGGGGTTACGGCCAAGTCGGCAGGATGGACGCCACCCTTTGGATCCCCGCGCCAGTTTCGGCGCGGCCAGTTTCGGCGCGGCCAGTTTCCATTGGACATTGCGCCGGCGCGGCGTTTCAATGCGGAACTTATGCCGCGCGAAAGTTTTTCCGATCAATCCAAACGCGCCCTGGACATCCTCCGCCGGCTCAAAACCGCCTATCCCGATGCCCACTGCGAACTCCATTACTCCAACCCGCTCCAGTTGCTCGTCGCCACCATCCTTTCCGCCCAATGCACCGACAAGCGGGTCAACCTCGTCACGCAAACGCTCTTCCAAAAATATCCGGCGGCGCGGGATTTCGCGCAAGCGCCGCCGGGCGAACTGGAGGCAGACATCAAGAGCACCGGATTCTACCGCAACAAAGCCAAAAGCATCCGGGCGGCGTGCCGCGCCCTGGTGGAAAAACACGGCGGCGAAGTTCCCCGCGCCATGCAGCCTCTGGTGGAATTGAACGGCGTGGGGCGCAAAACCGCCAATGTCGTCCTGGGCAACGCCTTTGGGCTGGCCGAGGGCATTGTCGTGGACACGCATGTGGCGCGCCTGGCCTGCCGGCTGGGGCTGACCGCGAACCCTGCGCCGGAAAAAATTGAAGCCGATTTGCAGAAGCTCGTTCCGCGCGCGGATTGGACCCTGGCCAGTCATCTGCTCATCTGGCATGGACGCCGGCGCTGCGGCGCGCGCCGCCCGGATTGCGCCGGTTGCGAAATCAAGGGCCTTTGTCCGACGGGACGCAAGGCGGCGGTTTGACTCATGGAAACCTGGTATTGGATCCAGTCCGGCGCCGGAGCGCCCGCTTACAACATGGCGCTCGACGAGGCTTTGCTGGAATCGGCCCCGCAATTGGCGCGGCCGGTGCTGCGTTTCTATAGTTGGACGGAGCCGGTGGCCACGTTTGGTTACTCGCAAAAATACAGCCAGGCCGCCGCGCTGACACCCCTCCGTCCGCTGGTGCGGCGCCCGACGGGCGGCGGCCTGGTGCCACACGACGCGGACTGGACTTACAGCCTGATTTTTCCGGCGCAACACCCCTGGCACCGGCTCAAGGCGGCGGAAAGTTACCGGCGGCTGCACGAATGGATTGGCGCCGCCTTCGCGCGGCTCAACGTGCCGGCCTCCCTGGCCGATTCAAGTCAAAAAGAAATTCCAGGCTCGTGTTTCGCCGGCGCGGAGAAGTCCGATCTGCTCTGGCGGGGACGCAAGATCGCCGGGGCGGCGCAACGGCGGGCGCGGGGGGGGTTGCTCATCCAGGGTTCCGTGCAGCCGCCGCCGCTGGCCCTGGACCGGGGCGCGTGGGAATCGGCCCTGCGACGGGTGATGGAGGTGGAATGGACGCCGTTGCCGCCCGGGCTGCTGCCGGAGGCTCTGGCCCGCCGGCTCCAGGAGGAGAAATACGCCCAAGCCGGTTTCAACCAAAAACGATGAGCCGCCGGCAAGGGGGAGTGCCTTAATTCGATTGTTGTAGTGTCGGCGCTGTGCTCCGATGTCAAGCCACAGGCTCGACGCTACACCAAATTGAGGCACTTCCCGCCAGGGGACACATTTGACTTTTTCCGCCGGAGTCGGATGTTGTTTTGGAAAACCGGGGTGCATAAACTCGAACCGATGGATCGGGCTGACGGTTCGAACCGAAAGAAACAATCATGAGCCTCAGAGATGATCCCCCTCACTGCAGCGGCTTGACCGTTTCCAGGCCCGTGATCAGCCAATCATCGCTGATCTTCTGGAAGGTGAACCGGAGTTCCTCAATAACCCAGTCCGGCTCCCCGCCCATTTTCGCTTTGAGTGTCAAGAGGGCCACGGCGGACTGCCGGTCCGGGCTGAGGCTGATGCCGATGTCGGTGAATTGGACCTGAAGGTCTTTGACGACCGAGCGCGCGGCCATCGCGGCCTGCAGCAAATCCTCCCGGTTGTCAATGGTTTCACTCCGCCCGCCGGGCAGGTCCAGAACCACATGGATGTTCCGGGCCAGAAGCGACCCGATTCTCTCGTTGTCCGCCAGCCGTTTGAAGTTGCCGTCTTTGGAGGAAAAAGAAGCCAGGCGGGCGAGCTTGAGCAGACGATTTTCGATGATTTTCCGGGGAGTGGGAAAAAAGAAGCCCCACGACCAGACGGCGAGGGCCATCAGGCCGGCGAGCAGAACCAGGCGGACGATCCACTTCATGTTACAAGTTCATGGCCGCGCCGATTTTCGTGCCGGCGCGGCCTACGGGTTGCCGTTGAATAGCACCCGGCCCACAATCTGCGAACGGGTCGCGATCCCATGGTCATGCAGCTCCGGGGGCATCGAGCGGTTGTCGCCCACGAAATAGTAATTGTCCGGCCCCAGCGTCCTTCCAGGCAGATTCCAGTGGCTGCGCAATTTGAGATAAGGCTCCTCCAGAGGCTCGCCGTTGACGCAGACCTGGCCGTCAGAAAAGGAGATGGTCTCGCCCGGCAACCCGACCAGCCGTTTGAGCAGCAGGAAATGAAAGGCGCCCGTGGCGTTGGTGGCAAAGCGGAGGCCGACCACATCGCCGCGCTGCGGCTGGCCCCGCACGTAGGCGAGACGGTTGAGGATGTTGATCGCTTGGTCGTGGTAAGTGGGTTCCATGCTGATGCCGGTGACGCGGACCGGGAGCAGGACGAAGTTGAAAACGACCGCGGATGCCACCACCAGCGCGGCCAGGCGCGCCAGCGTCCGTTTCGGCCGGCGTCCGATGGCCGCGACGCGCAACCAATACCCAAAACCGGAAGATGGCGATTCACCTGGCATTACAAACAGAGACCAACGAACCAACGGCCCCGTTCAAAGAACCATCCCCATTCTGCCGCCGCGAAACAAGCCTGGAATTTGCGGCAACCTGCAATTGTTCATGAGTTGCGCCAAACGTAGTTTGGCTCCGTGGCCGACACAAGCACTATATGGTAGTTAAACTGCGTGCTTCAGAGAAGACTTGGCCAGCGCATCGCCGTTCTTCGACGGGCGAGAAAACTCACCCAGGAGAATCTGGCGGAGGCGGTCTGTTGTTCGGTTGAGTTTATCAGCCTGGTGGAACGGGGCGTGAATGCGCCAACCGTCGCCGGGTTGGAGAAGTTCGCAAAAGCCTTAAAGGTCGAAGTCCATGAGTTGTTCACTTTTGAGGAGGAAAAGTGACGAATAACCAATACTTCGAACAATTGAAGACGACTTTGCCGGGCGTTGTCGCAAACCTGACGGCCAAGGGGGTTGAGCGGCATCATCTTGCCTTTGGCGGAGAAGGGACAAAGCCCATACGCAATCCGACCGTGCCAACCAATGCGCGCTCTGAGTTTCTAGCCAATC
>Ga0182027_10010804_pt1 | contig 12956 bp, 10 predicted proteins | sample 712E1DmetaG_FD_121300 | JGI IMG/M metagenome (GOLD analysis project Ga0182027, IMG submission 121300) | Permafrost microbial communities from Stordalen Mire, Sweden - 712E1D metaG (Illumina Assembly) | ecosystem: Environmental > Terrestrial > Soil > Wetlands > Permafrost | place: Sweden...
CCAAGATCGTCGATGGGGAGATCGACTTTCTGATGGTTTCTAGACAGAGCGTCTTAATCAAATGCGCATTACAGCCCCATGGAGGGCGGGCCGCCGTGCCCGTCTGAATTCCAGAACGGCGCTGACAGCGCAGCGCCCTCCAGACGGAGCGGAGCGGTCCCGGATCACGCTATCGAATCCAGTCAGACTTTGACGGAAAACAGCTCGGGGTGGATCGTTCCCTCTGCGACTCTGACGACGGGTCCGGTCATGCGGATCGCAAAATCGGGGGCAATCTCGATGTTGATCTGTCCGCCGGGCATGTGCACGGTGACCTGCCGGTCGACCAGGCCGAGCCGGTGGGCGACCGCAGAAGCCGCGCTGGAACTCGTGCCCGACGCTAGGGTGTGGCCGGCGCCCCGCTCCCAGATTTCGATCCGGATATTCTTCCGGTCGAGAACCTGCATGAACTGCACGTTGGTCCGGTTGGGGAAGAGTGGATGGAATTCAATCGCGCGGCCGTACGCGATGGCGAGCTCGGCGGAGATTTCGGGCAATGGAATTACGCAATGGGGGTTGCCGATCGTCGCGGCGCAAAACGTGAACTCGCGGTCCTGGATCCGGATCTTCTCGTTGAGCACTTCGCGCTCCGGTCCGGTCACAGGAATCTGGGTGCTGGAGAAACTCACCCGCCCCATGTCCATGGCGATCATCCTGCCGTCCTCCTGGATTTCCGCCGTCACCAGACCGCCGGCCGTGGCGATGCCGAGAATGCCGGCTTTTCCGATGTGTTGATCCCAGAGGTGGCGGGCGAAAATGCGGGTGCCGTTGCCCGACTTCTCCGCCTCCGATGCGTCCGGGTTGAAGATGCGGAGGCCGAAGCTGGCGCCGCCGGCGGGCAACGGACCCCAAAGAATGCCGTCGGAACCGATGCCGAAATTGCGGTGACAGATGACGCGGATCTGTTCCGGGGTGGGAGCGGTCCAACCGGGAAAATCGGCGGGGTCCATGACGATGTAATCGTTGCCAAGAGCGTGATATTTGAAGAAGCGCATGGGAGATCCGCATTTTCCCGACCGTGGCTGACGTCGCAACCAAAACTGTAACAGCGAGCGCCTGCGTTGCAGCCGGGGTCGGCGACCCCGGCCACAGCGTGATGCTCAAGTCGCTCCGCACGCTCAGCCTGTCGCCGGCGGGTGGTCGAACAGGCCGCGCTGCTTGATCGTGTCGACCACGGCGGGCGGCACCGCGGCTTCCCATGCCGGATCGCCGTGCTGGATCATGGCGAGTACGTCGCGGGAAATGATGTCCAACGTCTCCAGATTGAAGCCAGTGACGCCTTCGATGTAATGGTTCTCCAGCAAGTGTGTGTACAGATGGCGGAGATGAGCAGGCACCTCAAGGTTGTTGACGGTTATGAGTGCGTTCGCCGCGACCGTTGTGGGCAGGGCTCCGGCAGTGCCTGACGGCGGCGTTGCGTCCGGGGCTGTGTCCTCCGTTGCCGTGGCGGCGGCATAGCGCTCATAGGCGGAGGCCCGCATCGGATAAACGTACAGCTTCACCGATTGGCGGAACATGCGACCAAACGATTCCAGAATCCCACCTGGCAGGTTTTCGTAATACTTCTCGTTGAAAATCTCGACGAGATTGTTCACGCCGAGCGCCACGCCAATCATCTCCTTGGTGTACCGACGGAAATACGTGGTCAGCCGGAAGAACTCAGAGTAGTTCGAGATGATCACGGTGAGCCCGATGCGGCCCAGCAGGTCGACCCGCGCCAGGAAATCCGCTGCGTCGAGTTTGCCGGAAGCCAGCAGGTTGTTCATCGTGATTTCCGTCAGGACCATCACCGGTTTGCCCTTGACCGCCGGCTCCTGCAGGAAGAGCGCCGTCGTGCAGTCGAGCATGTCGACGTTGACGCGCGTGACGGGGCGGAAGCTTCCGCGCTCGACCAGGATCGCTTTCCGGTGGAGTACCTCCGAGGGTTGGAGCACATCCCCGTCCGGTCCGAACATCACGGCGTTGGTCAGGCCCGTTTGCACGAGCAGCAGGGACAGCAGGCGGCTGTCGACCTGGGCGAACGCGGGACCGGTGAACTTCAGCATGTCCACCTCGATGCGATCGGTGTTGAGGTTGTCCACGAGCGAACGGATGAACTTCTCCGGCGACGTGCGGTAGAAAAACGCGCCATAGACAAAGTTCACGCCGAAGATGCCCAGCGCCTCCTGCTGAAGCACCGCCGCCTTGTCCCACATCCGCACGTGGAGGATGATGTCATTGGGCGGCTCCTGCGGATGAATCTGAAAGCGGATGCCCATCCAGCCGTGGGCGTCGTTGTCCCCTTTGAAATTCCGCGTTGCAACCGTGTCGCCAAACACGAAGAACGACGTGCGGCTGCCGCGGGCCTCGGCCAGTCGCTCCTCCAGCAACTGATATTCATGGTCGAGCATCGTGGCCAGCCGTTCGCGCGAGACGTAGCGCGGCGCCTTTCCGTAGATGGCGTCGCTGAAGACCATGTCGTAGGCGGAGATCGTCTTCGCGATGGTACCGGAGGCGCCCCCCGCCTGGAAGAAATGCCGGACCACTTCCTGACCGGCGCCAATCTCGGCGAATGTCCCATAGCGGGTTTCGTCCAGATTGATGGTCAGGGCCTTTCGGTTGGTGGTAAAAAGTTCTCTTTTTTCCTCGCTCATGGTGGCAGAAACGGCTGGCGGTTGGATCTCCCAATCAACAGTAAATCGCTGGAAAGGAAAGCGCCGACCCCACTTTGCAGAAGCCGGGTCACGGCGAGGGAGGTTGTTCCAGAAGGTACCGCCATGCCTCGAGCAGTTCGACGCCGGCGGGTGCGGTGCGTCCGGCCGTTTTGCGGGCGACAAGCAGACGGCGCGATGGTCCGCCGGCCGAGGGAAGCGCAGCGGTTTCGCGCGTCCATGTTTCGTCCTCGGCAAGCGACCAGGCGGTGTTGATCCATTGCTCGGCCGGCACGATCTCGGGCAATTCGCCGATGGCTCCTCGCGGCGTCGGTTCATCATCTTTTCTCTGGCTGAGGGAAAAGAAGCCGCTAGCTTGAACGGTCATGAAGAGTTTCTTCGCCTCGCTCTTTGGCTCGCTCGTGGCCCTGGTCATTTTCTTCGGCGGCTGCGCCTTTCTCGGTTTTGTGCTGCTGGTGGCGCTGGCGGCCATTGGCCAAAAACACCCTGCGCAGGTGGCGCAGGGCTCCTACCTGGTCTTTGATTTTTCCGCCAACATCCAGGATGCGCCGCCGGCATTTGATGGTGGCGCCCTGTTCGGTCCGCTCTTCGGGGGGCAGCGTCTGACCACGCTTCAGCTTCGCAACGTCACCCATGCGATTCGTGCCGCTGCGAAAGACCGCCGCATTGCCGGCCTGTTCGTCACCGGCAATCTTCAACAGGCCGATTTCGGCTCGGGCTATGGCGCGCTCAAGGAGGTGCGCGCGGCCTTGCTGGCTTTCCGGGCGTCCGGCAAGCCGGTCGTCGCTTTCTTCAACGAGGCCACCACTCGCGATTACTACCTCGCCTCGGTGGCCGACGAGGTGGTGCTCGATCCGTTTGGCGCGGTCCTCCTGCCCGGGCTTGCGAGCCAGCCCCTGTTTATGGCAGGAGCCTTCGACAAGTTCGGGGTGGGCGTCCAGGTGACGCGCGTCGGCAAATACAAGTCGGCCGTCGAACCATACACCCGCCAAGACCTCAGTCCCGAGGCGCGCGAGGACTTGCAGAAATTGCTCAACGACCTTTGGAAGGATCTGCTGGGTGACATCGCGACCAGCCGCCATCTCTCCCGTGAAGATTTGCAGCAGGTGGTGGACACCGAGGGGGTGATCACCGCGTCGAGTGCGCTGGCGCACAAGCTTGTCGACCGCACTGCCTACCGGGACGAAATCATCGATGAATTGAAGGTGAAAACGGGCCGCCAGAAGGGCACGACGGAGAGCTTCAAGCAGGTCAGCCTGAGCACCTATGCCGGCGTGGCCCAGGGGGCCGGAGATGCGGTCGGCAGCGGGCCCAACCAAATCGCGGTGGTCTATGCCGAAGGCGAGATCGTCGATGGCGAGGGCCAGATCGGCGAAGTGGGCGGACGGAAATTTGCGCGCGAACTCCGGCGGTTGCGGCAGGACGACAACGTCAAGGCCATCGTCCTGCGTGTGAACAGCCCGGGCGGCAGCGCGACGGCTTCCGAGGAGATTCAGCGCGAGATCCGCCTGGCGATGCAGAAGAAGCCGGTGGTGGTGTCGATGGGTTCGGTGGCAGCCTCCGGCGGTTATTGGATCTCGACCTACGCCGACCGCATCTTTGCCGAGCCGACGACGATCACCGGATCCATCGGGGTGTTCGGCCTCTTCATCAACGTCAAGCAGCTGGCCAACAACCTGGGCCTGACGTTTGACACGGTGAAAACAGGCCAGGTCGCGGACATATTTTCCATCAGCCGGCCCAAGACGGAGGCGGAACTTGCGATCTTCCAGAAGCTGGTCGACTGGATTTATGACCAGTTCACGACCAAGGTCGCCGAGTCGCGCAAACTGGACAAGGCGAAGGTGCTGGAGATCGCCCAGGGCCGGGTCTGGTCGGGAGTCGAGGCGAAACAACTCGGCCTGGTGGATGAGATCGGCGGACTTGGCTCCGCCATCACTTTTGCGGCAAAAAAGGCGTCACTCGGGACCCGCTATCGGGTCATGGAGTATCCCCGCAAGAAGCAGATGGCCGAGCTGATCAACGATCTGCTGCGCGGCATGGCGCCCGATCAGGCCGGGGGCGACGATGCGTTGATGAAGCTGTTTGGCGAGTTCAAGGACCAGGTCCACGTGCTGTTGCGGTGCAACGATCCGCGCGGTGTTTATGCCCGTCTCCCGGTGAACATCGTGATCCACTAAACAGAGCGTCTTAATTAAATGCGCATTACAGACCCATGGAGGGCGGGCCGCCGTGCCCGCCTGAATTTCAGAACGGCGCTGACAGCGCAGCGCCCTCCAGACGGAGCAGAGCGGTTCTCGCCATGCGCAATTAGTTGAGACGCGGTGTTTAATACGCCCATGAACTCCAGCCGGTTTGTCACGCCCGACGACCAGATTGAGATCCATCTCCCCGACGGCCGGACGCTCCGCGGACCGCGCGGGGCGAGCGCAGAGGAGTTGCTGCAGCCGGCGGCCGGCGGACTGCCGGCGCCGCTGATGGGCGTTGTGGTCAACGGCGATCTGCAGGAGCTCACCCATCCCGTCAACATGGAGGCGTGCGTCATCCCGTTGACCATGGCGGATGCCGATGGGGCGCGGATCTATCGCCGGTCATTGACCTTTCTCCTCGAAGCGGCGTTCGTCCGTTTGCATCCCCAGGCTTTGCTCTTCATCGAGCACTCGCTTTTTTCCGGAGGTTATCTCTGCCAGGTGCGCGGACGGGAGCCATTGAGTGTCGGCGATGTCGAGATTCTGGCGACCGAGATGCGACGGCTGGTGGAGCAAAATCTGCCGATTCGGGGCCGCGAAGCCGCGGTGTCCGAGGCGATCGCCTTCTTCGAGAGCAACCACGATACTGAGAAGGCCCGGCTGATGCGCCACCGAAGCAAGCCGACCGTCACCCTCTACCAGCTGGGCGATCGCGTCGATTACCATCATGGTTTCATGGTTCCCTCCACCGGGTATCTGCGGTGGTTTGAACTGGCGTTGATGGACGGCGGCTTTGCGCTCCGCTATCCGCGGCAGCACACGCCCACGGAGTTCGCGCCGATGGACGATTCACCGAAGCTGCTCGCGTCGTTCTGTCAGTATGGCGCGTGGTTGGAGCGACTCGGGATCTCGAGCGTCGGCGCGCTCGACGACGCCGTCAAGGCGGGGCGCAGCCGGGAGATCATCCTGGTTTCCGAGGCCCTGCACGAACAGCATATCGCGGAAATTGCCCGGCACATAGCCGATCGTCGGCAACAGGCGCGGCTTGTGTTGATTTCCGGTCCTTCTTCCTCCGGCAAGACGACTTTTTCCCGCCGCCTCGCCGTACAATTGCTGGCGCTGGGGCTTTCGCCCTTTGCCCTGGAACTGGACAACTATTTCGTCGGACGGGAGCGCACGCCGCGGGATGCGAATGGCAATCTGGACTATGAAACGATTGAGGCGCTCGACTTGGTTCAGCTTGGCGACCACCTGCAGCGCCTGCTTGCGGGCGAGGAAGTCCAGTTGCCGCGCTTCAATTTTTTGGAGGGCCGGCAGACGCCGGGCGACCTCGTCCGCCTGCGCTCGGAACAGTCGATCATCCTGGAGGGTATTCACGGTTTGAATCCGCGGCTTGTTTCCGGGGGGCTGGCGGCGCAGTCATTCAAGATCTATGCCTCGGCGCTCACGCAGCTCAACCTCGACCGGCACAACCGCGTCTCCACCACGGACACCCGGCTGATCCGCCGCATTGTGCGCGACGCGCGCGACCGCGGCTACAGCGCTGCCGACACGATCAGCCGCTGGGAGTCGGTGCGGCGTGGCGAGCGGCTCCACATTTTCCCCCATCAGGAGAACGCCGACGTGATGTTCAACTCCGCCATGGCCTACGAACTTTCAGTCCTGCGTCCGCTGGCGGAACCGCTGTTGCGGCAGGTGGCTCATGGCGCCCCGGAATTCGTGGAAGCCCAGCGCCTGCTGGCGTTCCTCGCCTGGTTTCTGCCGATGGAAACGGAATGGGTACCGGACAACTCGATTCTGCGGGAATTTGTCGGCGGTTCGATTCTGAAGGACTTCAAGATCTGGGGTGACTGAGCGGAAGGCGCTGGAGATCGGGTCGTTTTTGCGGAGTCATTTCGTAGGTCTCACGCACTGCTATGCACAAACCTAGACCAAACGGCGTCCGCCGTTTGCAAGGAGCGGGCGGGCGAAGCCCGACACGCTCCTTAGCGGGCGTAACTGTGTCCGCCGTAGGAGCCGCGAGGTCCATATCCGGCATGCCCGTCGGACCGGACTTGTCTGCCGTGATATCCGTGCCAGTTGACCCCAAAGAAGATGGCGTTCGGATAACTGTAATAAGCCGAACGGACGATGCAGACGGACGGTTCCGAGTAGACGGGTCCACCGACGACGGTGGTTAACACCGGGACGCCGGCAGGAACTGCGTAATAAGGGGCGGCGCAGGCGTAGCTCTGCTGGTTGGCTGCGGCCATTTCGCCCACGCCGAAGCCGATCAAACCTCCGATCGCAGCGCCGCGGCCGGCATGGCGGCTCGTGGCCGCGCCGATTGCGGCTCCGAGGATCACGGTGTCGGCCACCGGGACGCCGGCGGGAGCGGCGTAGTAAGGACCGATGCGGGCGTAGCTCTGTTGGTTGGCGGCAGCGAGCTCGCCCACGCCCAGGCCGATCAAACCTCCGATGGCGGCTCCGCGACCTGCATGATGGCTTGTGGCTGCGCCGATGGCAGCTCCGAGGATCGTGTCGACGACTGCAGGGCCGTTGACGAGGTTGAACGGTTGGCCGTTGGCGGTCAGGGTCACCGATGTAAGCAAGGCCAAGGTAAAGAGCGTGGCTTTCATGGCAGTTAATTAGACGCCTCGGTTCGTGAATTGTTTCATAGGCCGAGATCCAAGAAGTCGCAAGGGTTTTTGGACATGGAAAAGCCCGGGGAAACGCATCTCCCGATTGGCGGTAGCGTCAGGCGCGCTCTCTGCTGGCCAACAGAGTGGCACGGGCATCTTGCCCGTGGACGCGCGCCAAGGCACATGGGCAAGCCCCAGCCTTCGCCCGAGCGCTACGGCGGGCAGGTCGCCCATGCCACTCGTGCCACCGTCATTCGGGAGATGCGCCCAGCCCCGGGGGGGCGCCCCGGGCTTGAGTGTTGCGGAAGAAGCGGGGTTTACCAGCCCACGGCCGGCTTCTTGTCCTGTTTCATGACCTGCTTTTCGTCCTCCCAGACGGCGAGACCGTCTTTGATGGTGGTGAGGGAGAGTTGGAACGTGTAGGTGACTTGGGTGACGCGGCCGTTCTTGACCTTGTCTTCAAGAATTTTTCCGGAGAGCGAGTAGAACGGCTGCTTGTCGGGGGTGTTGTCCCCAGAGACGAATTTCTGCTGTTCGGCGGCGTCTGCGGCGAGCGGATCCTCATTCTTGCCGCCGATGGCGACGGTGGTTGTCGTGACTACCTTCCCAGACTTCAGGAGGGCGACGCGGATCTTCTTGATGAGGAGATCCGTATCAATCTGCATCTGGGTTTTGTTGGTGATCCTGGAGATCGCCATGATGGCGGGTTTTTCGGGAGCCCGTTCGAGGACGCCGGATTCGAGGAGGGATCCAACCATCTGGTCAGCCATGTTGGCCCAGTCTTGCGGGTTGATCTGGTTGAGTGTGACGATCGTCTTGGTCCCCGATGGATCGACGTATTTGGCGCCCTCAGCCAGAACGCAGGAGACGCCGGCGAGAATGACCGCGAAGAAAGCGACGGAACGAAGGGATTTCATTGGTGATTCTGGTTACTGCTGAAGTTTGATGGTGAAATCGGTGGCGGACGGGCTGATGGCAACGGCCGCGATTGCCTTTTCTTCTTTGGATTTGAGCTCGGCAACCCTCCATCCACCGGTGGGCGAGGCAATGGTCATGCCAGCGCTGTCCTGCCATTCGAATTTGTAGTGGATCTGGCGATCGAAACCGGTGGTATTCAGGAGGACGACTTCGATTTTGAGAAGGTCGCCGCTGACGCGGGTCTGGTGAACACCCAGGACGCGGATGTCGCTGGCGAGGTACGCGTCGGTGACAACGCGTCTGTCTTGGATGAATGCAGGAGCAGGCGTGGCTGACTGGACGGTATTAACGCCACCAGGAGTGGTGCATCCTGCGAGGGTTACGGCGAGCAGTCCCAAAAGAGGTAGAATCGGATTCTTCATGGGTTGATTGCGTGCTTAGTTGAGTGCGAATTGGTTGACGAGGAGGGGAACGCCGGGGGCGATGGATTTGACGTAGACCACGTTGATCTTTCCGGCGGGCAAGGTGACAGACTGGCTATTCATCCCATCACTGAGGGTGAGGGTGTGATTGGCCGGCGTGGCGATCCGGGCGTACTGGAATTGCTTTGGCAGCGTCACCCAAGTGCGTGTATCAGCCTGATTGGTGGCGACATTATACATGTTGGTGGCAAGATTCATGATTGAGCCGAAGGTGGAATCGCTTTTTTGGGCCTTTTTTTGGATCTCGTAGGCGGCAAGAGTCTTCGTTGCAACCTGGACGAATTCCCGGGTTATGATGCCCGGGAGGTCGTTCTTGTACTCTTGGTAGATCACCGAGTCCATGTTACAAAGGACTGCGGTATTCACGTTTTGTTCTCCGGCGGACACTTTGAGGGTGGGTACGAATACGTGATCTGTCCTCGGACGCGGGAAAGCGAGTCCGACGTAGCGAGGCTGATCAGTCACGACCAAGATGTGGATCTGGATCTGATCGCGGTAGCAGGCGGAGCCGGTCTCGAAGATGACGTAAGTGACATCTTTGATGGCTTTGCCTGAGGCGGCATTTTGGGCATCCGCGTAATCTTGGGCGGCGAACTGGTTTTCGGGGACCATGCTGGCGACCCGTTCCCAGGATTTGAGGCCCCGCTCGGTATCTGATGTGTCTTCGCCACAAGTCACGTGGTAGAAGCCGTCGAGCCAGACTGCGAACGGGTTGACGTAGTTCCCATAGGGTTTGAGACCTTCACTATCGAGGTCGGCAGTAAGTTGATCGAGTTCACCTTTGGTTTTCCCGTCTTGGGAGGCTTTGTCGGCGTCGAAAGCGCCAGCCTTCTTGTTTTGCTGGTCTTCCTGCGCCTTTGCGATGCGCTTGGCGTTCTCGTCCACCGCGTCTTTTTGACGCTGGAGCGATTTATTGAGGAACACACGAGCGTCAGACTGCTTGCCAAGGGAGAGGCAGTTGAGCGCTTCGTAGGTGTCCATCATGATTTTGTCATACGCGTAGCCTTTATAGGGGAGGGTTGTGCTGTTGGTAAGTGCCGCGCCAATTTCCCGCCCCACCTGGGCCTTGGCCTTTTGCTCCCAATCGTCGATCTTGTCTTCGGCCGAGGCAAATGCGTCCTGGCTTTGCTGGAGGTAGGATGGAGGAGGCGGGGGCGGTTGGCCGTTTCCGCCCATCGCAGGTGCTGCCGGGAGCGGCGGCTGAAGATTGGCCATGGCGGCGCCACGAAGCACTGCACCATCTTCAAGATTCCAGAGGATCTGGTCGCCGCCGTCCGCTTTGTTCTGAGTCTTTTGGTTTACTGCTGCGGCGGCTTGGGCCATATTGCCGGTCTTCCAGGCGGTCTTGAAATCGGCGGATTCCTTAACGTAGGTCTCGCAACCTGCCAGCAAGAGAACGAAGGCGCCTACAATTGGGGCAAGTATCCGGTTGGATGTTTTGAATTTCACGGTTGGGGTGGGCTGGATTTTGGATTGGACCGGGTCGGGGAAGATTGTCGGTTACTGTTTCGGGCGGATGACGGCGCCCACGTCGACACCGTTGTCTTCGAGAACTTCGGCCTGAGAGTTTTGCGGAGTCACGCGGGTGACGCGGATAGTGCCGACGAGGACTTCCTCACGGCTTTTCTCTCCGGTGTCAGGATCGGTTAGCTCCTGGCCAAGCGTGAAGACTTCCCAGGTTTGGCCGACCGCGATCGGGGAAGTGTCGTTGCGGTTGATGGTAACGATCTTGTCGCGACGGCCGATGATCCGGGCCGGGAAGATGGAATCGACGACGCGGTCGGCGATGCGTTGGCTCATGTCCCGGGTGGCCTCGGTGAGCAAGGTATCACTCGTGTTGCCATTGGCCGCCACCGTGGACTTTGAGTTTTCGCCAACACCGCTTTTGGTGACCTCAAAATTGGTTGTCGTCAGGACTTTCTGGGTCTGGACCTCGGAGATCTTGGCGATCGCGGACAGAACGATGGTGCGTTTTGTGAAGCTCTTGCCCGTGCCGTTGAAAGACCGGGTTTCGACGGCATCCTGGAAGTTATCGATGCTCACGGTGAGCACGTAGTCCGCACCGTTGAAGGCAAAGACTCTTCCGCTGGCGGCGGCTTCTTGTGCCAGGGCGCCGGCATCAGTACGTTCGAGCACTTCGAATCGCTTTGTGGACTGGATCCGGTCCAGAATCTGGGGATCGAGGGATTCGATCACAGACTGGAGGGAGAGGCCGGAGCCTTGTTGCTGCATGCGGGTCGACAGTGCGGCGCCGGCGGTGATCTTGGTGATTGCGATCTTCTTTTTGCCGGCGGGCGTGTTTTGAGCAGAGGCCGTTCCGGCGATCGCGGCGATCAAAGCGAGGGTGACGAGGAAATATTTCATGGGAGGAATTATCCAGGGTGAGAAGATGGGACGGGGTGGCCGGTCAATCCTTAAAGATGGAAAGATTGTTGAGTTGCTGCGGCGCATCCTTCGTATCGATCTTGAAGCCGCTTTGTTCGAACATCTTGGCTTTTCCTTCAAGCACCTTGACCTGGGCGTCGGTGAGTTTGGCTCCATTTTTGAGGCCGTTGAGGAAGCTCGTGGAATCCTGCCAGCGGGCGTAGCCGGCGGCGCTCATCTTCAGGGCGGCGACGAGTTTCAGGCCTTCGTGAACGTTGACGGTGCGTTCCCAGGTATCGAAGCCTTCGCGGGTGAGGCGCAGTTTTGAAAGGCCGGGGCGGAGCTGGAGGGTTCCCGGAGCAGTGCCTGCGGCGATACCGTCAACCTCGACTGTGACGGAAAGGGGGCTGACTTTACAATCAACAATCGTGACCGTGCGAGTGTCATCGACCCGGATATCCGGAATGGTCAGGTCCGCCGCTTCGGTGGTGATGGTCACGTTTGCGTACTGAGCTGCGGGAGCAGGGGCGGCGAGTGCGCGATGGTTCAAGGTGTTCTGGAGGCTGCCGGCGATCTTCTCCGATGATTTGTCGAGGAGGTCATTGATCGTGTCGTCGCCGGCGGTGACCGATTCAGGGGTCTGTTGTTTCAGATCGGAAACCCGAATAGTGTCGGCGACCAGGCTCGCCCCGTTGATATCGAGAATCTTGTAGGTGACGCGCATCAAGGTTTCGATGTTGACGGCCTTCACTCCGTAGGCATTTACGGCGTTTTGCGTGGTGCCGATGCTGGCGATCGAAGCAATAACGATGTAGTCGACGCCCATGTTTTGGGCGAGCCGTGAGGCGGAGGATTGATCCGTCAGCTTGGCGTCAAGGGAGTCTGCCGGGCGCGGAGACGACGCGACGGCGGGATCAAAGGTGCGCAGGCTGTTGACGGTGTCTTCACGACTGGTCACCGCAAAACCGAGGTTGGTCAGCTTGGCGGTCAGGAAGTCTTCCAGTTCCGGGATCTTGTTGTCGAACTTTGCGCCTGCGCGGTTCGTGACGAAAATGGTGGCCTTGTGGGCTGTCGTGGTTGCGTCGGACTGTTGGGCCTGTGCCGTTAAGAAGGAGCCTCCGCAAAGAAGGAGGCCAAGAAGCAGTCGGGTAATCATTGTGTTTTTCATCGAGTAGGTAGGTAGTTGTGGAAGGCGTCTGTCTAGATTTGGTAAGGACGCTTGAGAAAGCAGGTTCGGCTTGGGAGGACGTTTCGGGCGGGCCGTCGGGCGATACGGGACTCGCTATTTCCGCGCCGCCTGAAAGATGCCCGGGGGCTTTGACACGAAGGCGGGAGAAAAGTTGATCTGCATTGTAGCCGACCATGAGTGAAGTCTTTGAAATCCGATGGATTCCCGGACCACGTTACGTCCCATATTTAGTGGAACTTATAAGACATCCAAAATCTGTCGAGCTCATTTGGCCTGCGCCGCCGGCGGCCAACGCGTCCCCAGATTGGCGGTGATTTCTGAGAGTAGCGCAGGCTTCCCAGCCTGCTCTTCCGATGACCGTTAGAGGCACACGCTTGCTAAACGTGTCAAGAATTCACACATGACCCCGTCAGCCTGCGCACGGCGCTCAAAGCGCTGCGGGACAAACTCGGCGGGCAATTCCGCGCGGGCGTGGTGCTTTACCTGGGTGAGCAAATCGTGCC
>Ga0182027_10010805_pt1 | contig 12956 bp, 7 predicted proteins | sample 712E1DmetaG_FD_121300 | JGI IMG/M metagenome (GOLD analysis project Ga0182027, IMG submission 121300) | Permafrost microbial communities from Stordalen Mire, Sweden - 712E1D metaG (Illumina Assembly) | ecosystem: Environmental > Terrestrial > Soil > Wetlands > Permafrost | place: Sweden...
CGCTGAACGATCCTTCGGACAAAGATAAGGGATATGTGGTCGAAATGGCGCTTCCCTGGCAGGAGATGGGCGGGCCGCCTCGTTCGGGAGACGTGATGGGATTCAACGTTATCTGCCGTCTCAAGGGTGAAGCCACCGGATTCGTCAGTTTTTCTCCCGATGTGAAGACTGAGGAAGATATCCAGGTTCCTGCGAAGTGGAGAAGCATCAGACTTATCGACTCTCCGACGGTGATTGCCGTGAACAACGGCACCGTGACCTGCCGAGAGATTTTGAATCGAGCCCCGCTGATTGATGGAAATCTGAATCCGAATGAGTGGATACGGGATATGAGCTTCAACCTCGGGCTTCCCGAGGCGACCGCAACAGTTCAACAGGTGAAGCAGAAATATTCAATCGAAAAACTATCGATGGTGAAATACTATATTGATAACTTTGCCACGGACAAGCTTGCATTTATTGACCATCCAGCCGAGGGCGTTGGTCCCTGGCTATCTCCTGACGATGTTCAAACGCACAAGAAAAATCTTTCTCAAATAGCTGAGACAGGTTTCGATATAGTCCTTCCGGGCGATGGGTCTAGGTTAGGACTAGACTCAATGTCTCAGGCGCTGAAGGATCTGAAGGCGGAGGGCGGCAGATATCCTCTGGTCGCAATGTATCTGAAAGAACCGGCAGGATCAATCGCCGCTGATAAGCTTTATGATTTGATCAAACGCTTCTATCTCAGCATTCCGGAAGAATTCCGGGCTGTCGTGCAATCTCCAACCGATAAAGGCGGACGAGCGAACTTTGTAGTAGTCCTGGATGGAGAGTTGGATCGCGCGAGGGATGCAAGTTTGATCGAACTTGCCAATCAGAAGTGTCCGATAGATTTTGGCGGGCGCGGGATTTTTTGGGTGGATGCGCGCCAGGCGGCAGGCAAAACCGTCGGCGTGGATGCTTACGCGTTCCATCCGACTGACAATCAATCGTCAGGCACGGATTGGATCACAGCCTTCGTATTGACTCCAAACAAGGGAGCGGATCCGGCGAGAGAGTCCGACTATAAGGCGAAGTGGGAATCCGCATTCAGCGCTCGTCCGGACTGGCTGATAGTCGATAGCTGGAATGATTTCAGAAGCGGCAATGAGATATGCCCATCAGTTGAACATGGCGAGAGATATTCGGATATGACCAAGATCGATCTGATCGGCTTTAACGGCATGAAGCCGTATAATGTCAGATACTTGAATCACGACACTCCTTCCGTCATCCTGCCGGGTGCGCTATATCAAATAAGCCTGGCGTTCAAGAATATCGGTATCAAGCCTTGGTACGAAGACGCAGTCTTTCTTGCTGCCCGATGGTACAAAGACGGCGCTTTGTATTCTGATCCGAATGATCGTTTGCCTATCCAGGAACGAGGGCTCGCCGGGCGGCTGATTAAGAAGACTCTGGCCGTGCGCGCGATAGATGAAGATGGGAAGCCGCTTCCTGAGGGAGATTATGAACTCCACTTCGATCTAGTGCGCAACCGAAGCGACTGGTTCGCGGATGCAGGTTCTTCGCCTCTGGTTGTCCCAGTGAAAATTGGCAAGCCGACTCCGGGATTGACCGTTGTAAGTTCGACGCTTCCGTCTTTGATTAAGTCGGGCGCGACGTACCAGGTTCAGCTCAAAGTCCGAAATGACGGTCCAACGGCTTGGAAGGCGAACTCTACCAGTATTTGCGCATTCAGAGCGTTTGATGACCAGTCTCTCAGTTTCACTGTTCTCGAAGGTGCGACGGCCGCTCTGCCTTCAGATGTAGAGCCAGGACGCATAACGGAAGTTACCGTGCCGGTAAAGATTCAGGATGCAGAGCAAACTCACAGAAACGTGGTTGCCTGGCATGTTCTTGACGGCAATACGGATATCGGGCAGAATGATGGATTGACGTCCAGCGTGGTTCGTCTGTTCCCACATGATTACAGAGCCGGATTCATCGCCGGAGAAATTCCGCAAGAGATGCGTATCGGAAAGAAATATGCGATCGGCATTACTCTTCAGAACTTAGGACTCGACACTTGGGACAGGCGAAATGACTGGATTGAGTATGCGTGGTATTCCACTTATGGTGGGCTGATCTCCAGCGGAAAGGCAGATTTGTCTGTGGACGTAAAGTCCGGTGCACAGGTGACGCTTAAGGCACAGGTGACCGCGCCTGCTGATTCCGGTAAGTATAGCCTGGCATGGAGTCTCGTGGGAGGCGGCACGGAGTCGAGGACAGCAAACATCCCATCCGGGGAGTTGTTGATTACTCCGGTAAACGTGAAGAAATAGGGTTACTCAGCGTAATCATTACAAAAAACAATGGCCGCTTTGCCCGATTAACGGAGGCGAAGCGGCCATTTGCATATTTGTCTTCTAATATTGGGCGGATCAGCTCTTGCGGTTTCGTCGGAAGCCATAGAGCATGGCGGGAAAGCCGCCGGCGGCTAGCAGGAAGAGACCGGAAGGCTCTGGTACTACATTACCGTGCGAATGGCTGCCGGAAGAGACTACACTCAACCCGGCCAAGATCGGGAGCACAGTCAATACCGGCGAAACCGGCGATTGTATGGCGGAGGCAACTTTCCATTCCGGCTCTGTTGGGGGCAACACTTCCAACGGCTCCGTCGATATTATAGGTAGAGGTGTCTCCAATTCCGGAATCACAGTTGCCTGAGTTGCGTTCGATGAGCTTTCGAAGAAAACGGGCTTCTTGGAGATTATCTTAGGGAGCGTTTTCGCCATAGGGTTTCCACATCTTGCTATGATTACAGGCTTGCCGTCTTCGGCTGCAAATACCTTGGTCCCGGCGGCGAGGTGTACCATGTGCTTGAAAATATGTCCGTTTCTACCTATGAAATACGTTTCATAGTCACCGGGGCGTGTGAGAGTGGTAAGCGTCAGATGCTGATGAAAATAGGTCGCAAGACTCGCCGGCGACATCCCGAAATGGCTGGAATATCTTGCGGCTACGCGGCTGTCCTGCTGAACGAGTACGCTCAGTTCTTCAGGAGTATCAGTAGCCTTGGTCACGAAACAACCAGGCGCCGGCGCTTTTGCCATCGCAGACCCGGCAAGCGGAAGAAGAAGCAGTATTAAGATTATTGATATTTCCCATTTACGAGTTTGCATTGTATATCACCCCCATCTCGAAAGGCAACTTGCTCTTCGAGATAACTATACCCACATTATACTCTAAGTAACAGGAATTGCAAGAATTCTAGTGCAAAACCGGCATATTGACGGGGCGAAATTCGGAATTCAGGTATATGATTGCTGATGGACAATGCAAATGCGCCGATCTCTGCAAGTTGTCGAGGTCGGCGCATTCGCGATACGGTCGGGCCTGTCTATATCTAGTAGTGCCAATCTACGTCGGCTACTTCTTTGGCGTGGGCTTCTATGAACTCTCGGCGGGGTTCTACTTTGTCGCCCATCAGGCAGGTGAATATTTCGTCTGCTATTATGCCGTCTTCCACGGTTACCTGCGCCATCGTTCTGCCGGCGGGATCCATTGTGGTTTCGTGAAGCTGATCCGCGTTCATTTCGCCTAGACCTTTGAAGCGCTGGACCTTTACGTCTCTCTTTATTCGGATGCTCTTCAAAATCTCTTCCAGGTCCTTCTCATCCTTCGCGTAGAACTGCTGGTCTTTTCCGGCGCTTACGCGGAAGAGAGGCGGCTGGGCGATGTATATGTGCCCGGCTTCTACCAGCGGGCGCATGTACCTGAAAAAGAATGTGAGCAGAAGCGTTCGGATATGGTCGCCGTCTACATCAGCGTCAGTCATTATGATGACTCTGTGGTAGCGGAGCTTGTTGATGTCGAACGTGAATGTGTTGTCTCGGTCTTTGCCGTTGCCATTTGATGGTTCGATTTCATCAGGATCGAAGAGCACGGCATCATCGGTATCGGGCACAGTGCCGTGGGAAATGCCGGTTCCTAGGGCGGTGATAAGCGCGCGAATCTCGTCATTTTCGAGCGCCTTGTCCAGGCGGGCTTTTTCGACGTTCAGAATCTTGCCTTTTAGCGGCAAGATGGCCTGGTAGCGACGGTCTCGGCCTTGTTTCGCGGAGCCGCCCGCGGAGTCGCCCTCTACGAGGTAAATCTCGCATTTGGACGGGTCGCGCTCTGAGCAGTCGGCCAATTTTCCGGGAAGGGTTGAGTTTTCAAGGGCGCTTTGTCTTTTGACCAGATCGGCGGCTTTTCGCGCGGCTTCTCTGGCTCGGCAGGACGTTAGTGATTTCTCAATTATTCGCTTGCCGACGTTCGGGTTTTCCTCAAGGAACTCGGAGAGTCCCTCGCCGACTATCGAGTTTACGATGCCTTCGATCTCGCTGTTCCCCAGCTTAGTCTTAGTCTGGCCTTCGAACTGCGGGTGGAGCAGCTTGACTGAAATAACGGCCGTCAAACCCTCTCGGACGTCATCGCCCTGAAAATTGTTATCTTTCTCCTTCAGGAGAGAGGCTTTTCGGGCGTAGCCATTAATGACTCTGGTGAGAGCGGTCTTGAACCCGGAGAGATGGACGCCACCCTCAGTTGTGTTAATATTGTTCGCGAAGGTGAGGATATTCTCCTGATAGCCGTCGTTGTACTGAAGAGCTATCTCCACGCTGGTGTCTTCGCGCTCGCGGGAGAAATAGATGACCTTGTGAAGCGGGTCTTTGTTCCGGCTAAGATGGTCGACGAAGGCGGCAATACCGGTTTTGTAATGGTATTCCTGAGTATCCCCGGTCTCCTCTATGGTGAAGGTGATCTTGACTTGCTTGTTCAGGTACGCGAGTTCGCGAAGCCTCTGAGCGAGGACTTCGACGTGGTACTCGATAGTTCCGAATATCTCATCGTCAGCGTACCAGCGAACCGTGGTGCCGGTTCTGTCCGATTTGCCCGTCTTCTTGAGGATGTCATCCGGGACGCCTCGTTGATATCTCTGGTAATAGCAATTGCCGTCGCGGCAGACTTCGACTTCCAGCCATTCGGAGAGCGCGTTCACCGCCGAGACGCCGACGCCGTGGAGACCACCGGAGACTTTATAAGCCCCGCCGCCGAATTTGCCGCCCGCGTGAAGGATCGTCATGACGGTTTCGACGCCGGAGAGTCCGGTTTCCTTGTGAATATCTATAGGAATGCCCTGACCGTTGTCACGAACGGAGAGGCTGTTGTCTTTGTGCAATATGACTTCAATGAGATCGCAGCGACCGGCGAGCACTTCGTCGATTGCGTTGTCCACGACTTCCACGAATAGGTGATGAAGCCCCCGGCTTCCGGTAGTTCCGATATACATGGCCGGACGAAGCCGAACGGCTTCCAGTCCCTTTAAGACCGTGATTTGATCGGAAGTATATGCTGCGTCGCTGGCGACGTTTCCTAATTTATCGTTACTGTTTTGTTCCTCGACAGCCATGTTTGGATGCGCTCCTTGACTCGGGAAATACGATTTCCTGCGGTAGACTTACTATGCAAATTATAGCATAAGAGAAGGTGCCGGGTCAATTTTCGTGAGGCTTCGCCAGTTCCAGAGGCGTTTGGATTTAGGATAGATTTTGTTTGCCAAATACCCCGAAAACTTTGCAATAAATAGCTTGACAAAATGCATCTTCGGCGATAGTATAAAGGCGGTTGGTTTGTTAGGTAACACTATAGCATACCGGAGACTTGCTGGTTACTATAATAAAATCAACTTGTAAGGTTAGCCCCCGTCGGTCGATTGACAGGCGGGGGTATCCTTTTTTTGGAGGGCAGGAAGATGAAGTACATTCTTGGCTTGGATATTGGAATTGCGTCTGTCGGGTGGGCCGTACTGAATCTCGATAGAAATCGCATAGAAGATCTGGGAGTGCGTACATTTAGCGCTGCCGAAGATCCAAAAACAAAAGCTCCTCTCGCCGAGCCGCGTCGGCTGGCAAGATCAGCGAGACGGCGACTCAGAAGACGTGCCGGCAGATTGAAAAGGATGAAAGAAGTTTTTCTGCAGTACGGGCTGATCACACCGGAAACTGTTGATGACGCATTTATCTCCGCCTCCGAAAAGCCATCGCCGTGGCAGATACGCGCCGAAGGACTTGATAGAATTCTTTTCGGCGAGGAACTTGCACGGGCTCTTTTTCATATAGCCAAGAGGCGAGGCTATAAATCGAACAGAAAGCTCAATGGTAAAGACTCGGAAACAGGCAGAGTGCTTACCGGCATATCCGAGAATAGACGTATCCTTGAAGAAAACGGATTTCGAACCGTCGGTGAAATGTTCTCCCAATATGATAAGTTTCAGGAACGCAAAAGAAACACCACTGGATGTTATAACCAATGTGTAGAGCGCACGATGCTGGAAGATGAGATCAAGGCTCTCTTTGCCTCACAAAGAGGATTGGGATCACAATATGCGTCCCCCGAATTCGAGAAGCAATATCTTGAAATATTCAATTGGCAACTTCCGTTCGCATCCGGTGAAGCCATACTCTCCAAGGTCGGATGCTGTACATTTTTAAAGACGGAAAAGCGTGGGGCACGTAATTCATATACCGCTGAGAGGTTCAAGCTTCTTTCTGACATCAACAAGCTCTCGTGGTACCAGGATGGCGAAAAGCGTCAATTATCGCCGGAGCAGCGTAGTCTTGTGGAAAAGCTTGCGTATCAGAAGTGTGAATTGAAGTATGAGAAGCTGCGAAAAGAATTGAAGCTTTCTGAAGAAGCAAGGTTTACTGCGCTCACATATTCTCGTCCAAAGGATGGAGAGGATACCACCTGCGAGAAGGCTTTCTTCTGTAAATTGTCGGGGTTCAAAGAAATTCGCAGAATTTCTGAGACCGCCGGTGTCTGGGACGTGGTGATGCAAAATCCTGATTTGATGGATGACATTGCTTATGCCTTGACATTCTATAAGACAGAGGATGATATTAGGAATTATCTTGCTGAACGCAACGCGCCCGAAAGACTGATTCCCGAAGCAGCCAATTCCGCGGGATTCAGCAAAGTAATCAACCTGTCCATAAAGGCTATGCGAAATATCCTGCCGTATCTTGAGACGGGAGACGTGTACAGTGTTGCTTGTGAACATGCCGGATACGACCATTCAAATCCGACTGCAGGCTCTGAGAAGGCAACTAAACTTCCGCCTGTTACTCTGGAGACTACCAGAAATCCTGTTGTCCTCCGGGCGCTTGCTCAAGCCAGAAAGGTCTTCAATGCAGTTGTGGACCGTTATGGCGCGCCGCACCATATCAACATAGAGATGGGTCGAGATGTCGGCAGAAGGATTGACGAACGAAAGAAGATATCTCGAAATATAGAAGAAAACAGGAACGCTCGGCAGAGAGATGATGAACATTTCAAGGAAATCTATGGTATGGACCCAAGAAACAGCGAGGATAGGCTCAAGTGGAAGCTCTACCGAGAGCAGAATGGCAAGTGCGCGTACTCGCTGAAACCCATTGATCTCGAAAACCGATTTTTTGAACCCGGATATGTGGAAATAGATCATATCCTACCTTACAGCCGCAGTTTTGATGACAGAATGTCAAATAAGGTATTGGTGCTTTCGTCAGAAAATCAGAACAAAGGCAATCAGACTCCATATGAGTACTTTGGGCAGCATGACAAAGATAGATGGAATGTCTTTGAAGCCTGGGTAACAAGCAATCTTAGAGATCGCAAGAAACAGCGCAACCTGCTCTTGATGGAATACACCGAAGAAGAGCGAACGGATTGGATACCGAGAAACCTTGTCGATACCCAATACATAGCCTCGGACTTTAGCAAGTTTGTCCGCGAGAACCTGAAGTTTGCCGATGAGAATGAAAAGCTTCCGGTAGTTTGTCTCAACGGACGGATAACCGGTCTGCTCAGAGGTTTGTGGGGGCTGGCAAAGGTGCGAGAAGAAAATGACTTGCACCACGCTATGGATGCCGTCGTAATAGCATCCGTCACCCCGCACATGATAAAGATTGTTACCGAATACCGAAAGGTAAGAGAGTCCACTCGGTGGAGTCCCGGCGATACCTTTATAGACCCGGAAACAGGTGAGGTAATCGAATTTAAGTTCTCATTCCCCATGCCATGGAAGGGATTCCGAAAGGAACTTACAGCAAGGCTATCGGATGATCCCGCAACGGAAATTAAGAATTTGGGATTGCAATCGTATTCGGATGAACCTAAGATCAAGCCCATTCATGTGTCTAGGAAGCCCGTGCGTAAAGTCACAGGGCCTATACACAAGGAAACTATTCGATCCATCCGGGAGCAGGAAGGCAAGCGCGTTGCCGTGATAAGAACGGATATTACCAGTCTAAAGAAGGCCGATCTGGATAAACTCTATGCGCCCGAAACCAATGAGAAGCTGTACTCGCTCATAAAAGAGCGCATGGCTCAGTACGAATGGAACGCAAAGAAAGCCTTTGAGGAGCCGCTTCACAAACCTACGAATGACGGCAGCGTCGGGCCCGTAGTAAGAAAGGTGAAACTGGCGGAGACACAACCGTCCGGTGTAGAAGTCCGGGGCGGTATAGCGGATAACGGCAGCATGGTTCGGGTAGATGTTTTTACCAAAGATGGCAAGTATTATCTGGTTCCGGTCTATACTGTAGATTTCAGCATGGGTATTCTGCCGAATAAGGCGATAACTCAGGGCAAACCGTGGCAAGAATGGCCTGAGATGGATGAATCTTACGGATTCTTGTTCAGTCTCTATCCATATGATCTCATCCGTATCCAAACGAAGAAGGAAGAATTCTTGGGATACTACAGAGGATGTCACCGGAGTACGGGAGCTTTGAGTATCTGTCTGCCGAACAAAGGCGACGAACTTATTGAAGGGATCGGAGCTAGAACAGCCCTGCTTATTGAGAAGTATGAAGTAGGAATACTTGGTGATTACTACAAAGTTGGCAAGGAGAAACGGCGTGGCTTGGAGGACTATAGTAATATCGAATCCAGCGATACTGAAGATTGAGAACAGCCAACTCCTGGTTATTCAGGATGAGAAAATTCCTATTCCTATAGAGGACATAGGCATATTGGTGCTGGAGTCTCCTGAAGTGGCGCTTACGTCCGCCCTGCTTTTCCGCCTTGCGGAAAATGACGTAATGCTCCTCGTCTGCGACGCCAGACACCTGCCATGCATGGCAGGGCTTCCCTTTGCGGGTCACAGTAGGCTAACGGGAATCCAGAGGCTGCAATTGGATACCGGCCTGCCGTTCAAGAAGAGGTGCTGGCAATCCATAGTGCGCCGCAAAGTGGCAAATCAGGCTGAATGTCTGCGTCTCGCGGGAAAAGAAGTGGGGCACAGCAGACTTACAACTATGCTGCCGGAGATAACAAGCGGAGATTCCACCAACGTGGAATCAAGAGCGGCAAGGGAACATTTTCGCCAACTTTTCGGTGAAACGTTCACCAGAGGGGATGAGGACACGCTGAATGCCGCGCTGAATTATGGATATGCCGTCGTCAGGGCGGCAGTAGTCAGAGCGCTTGCCGTGCATGGGTTTCTTCTCACGCAGGGACTGCACCACAGAAGCGAACTGAATCCGTTCAATCTTGCTGATGATTTCATCGAACCTTTTCGCCCATTGGTGGATCTTTGCGTTGCGCGGCACGTGTCGGAGGATTCTGAGTTTGTGAGAGAACACAGACAAATGCTGGTTTCCCTTCTGCACAGTCAAATTTTGATGGATGATAAGCGGCATTCCGTTACTCGCGCGGCGGATATCATGGCATCCTCATTCATATCAGCATGTAAAGAAAATGATCCCGGGTTGCTTAAGCTGCCCGAATTGTTGCCGCTCCAACAGCATTCCTATGAGTAGAATTATGCGCCTGATGGTATTCTTCGATCTACCGGTGGTAAGCAAGACTGAACGGAAGATATATTCTCGCTTCCGCAGGTTTCTGCTGAAAGACGGTTATGACATGATACAGTTTTCCGTCTACGCGAGAATATGCAACGGACAGGATGCCGTAAACAAGCATATAGGTCGCCTTTCCGCGAATCTTCCGGAAAAGGGTTCGGTGCGGTACATGCAGGTTACGGAGAAGCAGTTTTCGGGAATAGAAGTGCTGGTCGGTGAAAAAAAGAGGAAAGAAGACCCAAAATATTCCTGTCAGCTCTCATTTTTCTAGTGGGACACAATATACAAAACACCCTGAATCACATTCGATTCAGGGTGTTTTGCGCTGTTTGTATTATAGCATACCGGAGACTTGAAGGGAACTATAACCTGCGATCTGCTGACCTGCAATATGCTGACATTATAGCATACCGGAGACTTGAAGGGAACTATAACTCTCAGATTATTGGTCATCGTACAATTCTTATTATAGCATACCGGAGACTTGAAGGGAACTATAACTGTTTTCTCACAGCAATATACCTGGTGTCATTATAGCATACCGGAGACTTGAAGGGAACTATAACCTATATTCAGTGCAATCCTCTTTCTAGCTTATTATAGCATACCGGAGACTTGAAGGGAACTATAACTCAGAGCGCGAGGGCTGCGAATAGGTCTCATTATAGCATACCGGAGACTTGAAGGGAACTATAACCCTCGGGTTCACCGCAGTATTCCAGCCCAGATTATAGCATACCGGAGACTTGAAGGGAACTATAACCTCGGGCTCGATCTCTATTCACAATGCTCAATTATAGCATACCGGAGACTTGAAGGGAACTATAACTATTGGTTTGAGGGGGGCGCGAATACTTCGATTATAGCATACCGGAGACTTGAAGGGAACTATAACATATTGCGCCGGATGCAGTTTTCTTGTCCTATTATAGCATACCGGAGACTTGAAGGGAACTATAACACATGTTTTCTGGGTCTTGCCATAGCCATTATTATAGCATACCGGAGACTTGAAGGGAACTATAACTCAAGGCCAAACAACGTCATTCCTACCGTCATTATAGCATACCGGAGACTTGAAGGGAACTATAACGTCTTTGGTGGAGGCGCATCGCTTCTCTTTGATTATAGCATACCGGAGACTTGAAGGGAACTATAACCGTACCGACGGGGTTATCATTATCATTAGATTATAGCATACCGGAGACTTGAAGGGAACTATAACTGTCAGTATACGTCAATGCTTTTCATTGTATTATAGCATACCGGAGACTTGAAGGGAACTATAACGCTGAATTGATGGCGGCGGTTATCTCGGCGATTATAGCATACCGGAGACTTGAAGGGAACTATAACTCTCTGCAATGAACTCCAAGCGCTTGACCCATTATAGCATACCGGAGACTTGAAGGGAACTATAACTAATTTGTCATTTTCACCTTGAAACACCACGATTTCGTGGGGGGCGGACGGAGCCTTCCCCTCCCTTCGCAATACCAAGATGGCCGAGTAATCCAGGGCTTACGCATAGTGAGCACGAAGATTATTGAATAGCCCGATTATTCATTGTCATTCTGAGCCCCTTCGACTTCGCTCAGGGTGGACTCCGGCGAAAAATCTTCTAGTAAAGAAGATGATCCTTCACTTTGTTCAGGATGACAGTTTGCATATGGTCTCCTCTTATCGTGAATAATCCGGGCTAGGGAAAAAGTGTTCTGCGGGCGCGGGCGCGTGGGTTGGCGGCGGGGCGGGCTGGGGTTCGTTTTGCCGGTTGCTGAGTTGTGGCGGCTGGGACTATTTTAGGTTCGGGCCAACTGGCTATGGTGGTTGTCTTGCTGGTCGCCAGGTCGATTCGGGAAATGTTTGTTTCCTCTTTCAGGTATAGGGATTTGCTGTCTTTAGACCAGGCGTAGGGCGACCATTTGGCGGTGACGAGGTGTTTATTCGTGCCATCGGAATCCATCACCCATAGCTGGTCATCTGAATGGGTGACGGTTTTGCCGATGAGTACTTGATGAATATGTCTGTAGGCGATTTTCTTTCCGTCGGGCGACCAGACGGGGCAAATGTCGCCGGATGTATTTCGTTCTATTGTACTATTGTCCAGCTTGTTGACTCCCGGATCTGTCAACGCGGTGGTTTTCTTGGTCAGCGGGTCCACCTTCAAGATGCTTCCGTCGAGTGGAATTCCTATTTGCCAATTCTCTTTCTTCACGCTGTTTCCGGTGTACGCAATCCATTTTCCATCCGGTGACCATCGAGCGCCTGTGCCCTCTAATCCCAGGTTAGTCACCTTTCCGTCCGCGAGATTCACAATTTTGAGTTTGTATGGTTCCTTATCTTTGTTGCAACCATAGACAATCTGTTTTGAATCGGGCGACCAGTCTACCCAGGATAGGACGGTGTCGTCTGATAGGGTCTTCACTTTGTTTGTCCTAACGTCGAGAGCGAAGACGCCGGGTGTCTTCGCGGGTGTCGTCGCATCTTTTTTGAAAGCGGGGAAAGCCACCCAGTTGCTATCGGGCGAGATTGCCGGTTGCGCCCATGAAAAGCGAACGCCCAATGAAAGGGTGGTAAGCTTCGTGCCTTCCAGCGGGAAAACATACAGATTCGTCTTGTCCCATCTCATAGCAGTGGGGTGGTTTGTGTCATACCAGGCGGCATCCCAAAACCCTGCTACGTAACCGACGCGCTTCTTTGCTGAAGTGGCAAGGCTGTACATCCAGATTTCCGTCGTGGGTTGGCCCGCTGTGTTATAAACGGGAACGGGATAGGCCAGAGTGGTGCCGTCCGGGGACATGGCTAACGCGGAATTGGCGAATCTAGCGTCAAGCTTTGCGTGCGAAGGGGTTGACGTGATTATGAGAAGCAGACTGATTAGTCCTGCATAAACGGGCAAACTTGAAAAATGACGTACCGGATTGTTCTTCATGGCATTCCCTTTCTATCTGACGAATGTAATCAGGAATGGTTCCGTTAGTCTGAAACGCGGTGGATGTTTCACACTCTTACATGTATCTTGGTTAAGCTCATATTTGCCCCGAAAGCATTCGGGGGCTGATGAAAAACAAAACCTTCGCCGAACCGTAGGGGCGGGTCTCTATGCCC
>Ga0182027_10010806_pt1 | contig 12955 bp, 8 predicted proteins | sample 712E1DmetaG_FD_121300 | JGI IMG/M metagenome (GOLD analysis project Ga0182027, IMG submission 121300) | Permafrost microbial communities from Stordalen Mire, Sweden - 712E1D metaG (Illumina Assembly) | ecosystem: Environmental > Terrestrial > Soil > Wetlands > Permafrost | place: Sweden...
ATGGCATATTTTGTAGCTTCAGTCAAACCCTTGCCGCCCATCATCTTGATGTACCCGTAGGAAATCGGGAGAATGAAGGCACTGCCATATGGCGCGGAAGCCACAGCAGTTATCCCTTCACGACCCCCTGTATTTACAAAAACATGTTTCGGCAGGAAGGGAACAAGGTGTTGCGCCACCCCGATCGGGCCTTCGCCCGGCCCGCCACCGCCATGCGGAATGGCAAATGTCTTGTGCAGGTTAAGATGGCAGACATCGGCCCCGATGATCCCCGGATTGGTCAACCCCACCTGTGCATTCATGTTGGCCCCGTCCATGTAAACCTGGCCTCCGTTGTCATGAATGACTTTAATCATCTCGAGAATTTCTTCCTCAAATACCCCATGAGTGGAAGGATAGGTGACCATTAATGCACCCAGGTTCTCTTTATATTGTATGGCTTTTGCCTTCAGGTCGGGAAGGTCGATATTTCCCTTGTCGTCGCAGTCCACAACAACCACCTTCATCCCGGCCATCACAGCACTGGCAGGATTGGTCCCGTGTGCCGAGCAGGGGATCAGGCAGATATCCCGGTGATTTTCCTTTCGGCTGAGATGATATTGACGGATGACCATCAGTCCTGCATATTCCCCGGCTGCACCTGAATTGGGCATGAAGGAGATCCCGTCAAAACCGGTAATGGTGCAGAGATCCTTTGCAAGTTCATGGATCAGGTACTGATATCCTTCTGCCTGGTTTTTCGGAACAAAAGGATGGATGGCCCCGAATTCCGGCCAGCTGAGGTGGAACAACTCGGCAGCGGCATTCAGCTTCATGGTGCATGATCCCAGCGGGATCATCGACCGGTTCAGCGAAAGGTCCCTGATCTCGAGTTTCTTCATGTAACGCATCATCTCCGTTTCCGAATGGTAGGAATTGAAGACCTTATGGGTAAGGTAAGATGAGGTACGGGTGAGGTTACCGGGAAGGGTTGCAATTTTCTCACATTCTTTGGGATCACAGACGAATGCAGTGAAGGTTTTGATATTCGCCTGGGCAAAAATGGAAAGGATGAGGTTGATGTCTTCAAGTGATGTGGTCTCATCCACGCTGATGCCGACGGTCTTTGCGTCGATATACCGGAAGTTCATCTTGTTCTTCAGCGCTGCCTGTTTGATGTTTTTGATGGATGTACCTTCCGGGATCCTGATCGCCAGGGTATCGAAGAAATATGTATTCAGCTGCCGGTAACCGTATTTCTGCAATTCCTGTGAAAGCACGCCTGCCATGATGTTGATATGACGGGCGATCTGGCGGATCCCTTTCGGGCCGTGCCAGGCGGCATAGAACCCTGCCATAACGGCAAGCAGAACCTGGGAGGTGCAGATGTTGGAAGTGGCACGTTCGCGTTTGATGTGCTGTTCGCGGGTCTGCAGCGCCATCCGCAGCGCCCGGTTTCCGTTGGCATCCACCGAAATACCGATGATCCTTCCCGGGATCTGCCGTTTATAATCTTCCTTCGTGGCAAAATAAGCGGCATGAGGTCCGCCATAACCCATAGGTATGCCAAACCGCTGGGTGGATCCGAACACCACATCGGCGCCCCATTCGCCGGGAGGCGTCAGCAGGGCAAGACCGAGGATATCGGCTGCAACGGCCACACCCGCACCGGCTGCGTGTGCCTTTTCGGTGAAATCACGGTAATCAGCCACAGCTCCGAACTGGTTCGGATACTGCACCACAGCACCAAATATTTTATCTGTAAAGGTAAATTCATCATGCTTGCCGAATATCAGCTCAATGCCCAATGGAACCGCCCGGGTCTTTATGACATCGATGCTCTGGGGAAAAAGGTCAATCGATACAAAAAACTGGCTGGCTTCTCTCTTAACGGCTTCCCTCGGCCTCGCATTGAAGAGCATGATCATGGCCTCGGCAGCCGCAGTTCCTTCATCGAGAAGCGAAGCATTGGCAATGGGCATCCCGGTCATATCCGAAACGACGGTCTGGAAATTCAGGAGGGCCTCCAGCCTTCCCTGCGAGATCTCGGCCTGGTAGGGAGTATAGGCAGTGTACCAACCCGGGTTTTCAAGAATGTTGCGAAGAATAACACCGGGGGTGATCGTATTATAGTATCCTAACCCGATGAGGGTCTTGTAAATCTTGTTTTTGGACCCGATGATCTTGAGATGGTTAAGGTATTGGTATTCATTCATGCCATCGGGAAGATCCAGGGGAAGTTTCATCCGGATACTGGCAGGAACGGTTTCATCGATAAGCTGGTCCAGTGAACCGACACCGATCTTTTTAAGCATTTCAGGGACCTGGTCTCCAAAAGGTCCATTGTGTCTTCTGGCGAAGTTATTCGTGATCATAAGGTTGAGTTTTTCGTTTGGGAAGTGACTATGCAAAAGTACCAAAAGTTTGTTTCTTACAAAAAAAAAGAGACTGCCAATACCTGACAGCCTCCCTTTTCAATTTCGCTATTTCGCTTTTCGCTTTTTCGCTACTTATTTTCTGATCCTCATCTTGAAGAAGGAACGGTAAACGAAGTAAAGGGCGATGGCAAAGAACACGGCGCCAATGTAAGGCGCCATAGGATAAAAGTTATCTGAAATCGCAATCTCCATGGCAAGAAGCCCGAACAGGGTGGTGAATTTAATGATCGGGTTCATGGCAACGGAAGAAGTATCCTTGAAAGGATCACCTACCGTATCACCGATCACAGTTGCATCATGCAGGGCGGTTCCTTTTTCCTTCATATCGACTTCAACCACTTTCTTTGCATTGTCCCATGCACCTCCGGCATTGGCCATGAAAATAGCCTGGAACAATCCGAAGAAAGCAATGGAGATAAGATAACTCACAAAAAACGAAGCTGCCGGGTAACGAAATGGATCATGCACGATAAAGTTGGTATCCTGGTAACCGGATAAAAATGCAATGGCAAGGGCAAAAGAAAAAATGGCGATAAAGATGTTGAACATCCCCGTCTGGGCATATTGTGTGCATATTTTCACCACTTCCTTGGAGGTTTCAATAGATGCCTTCTTCTCTGCATGTTCATCCAGGTGGATGTTTTTCTTGATGTATTCCACGGCACGGTAAGCTCCGGTGGTAACGGCCTGGATCGAAGCGCCGGTGAACCAGTAGATCACAGCTCCGCCCATCAGGAACCCAAGGATGGTATAGGGATTCAGGATATTCAGGATCTTCTCCGGCTCGATCCCGAATTTGTTCCTGATGACAAGGATCAGCGAAAAGATCATGGTGGTTGCCCCGACAACTGCCGTCCCGATAAGAACGGGTTTGGCTGTTGCCTTAAAAGTGTTACCGGCCCCGTCGTTGGCTTCGAGATAATGCTTGGCTTTCTCAAAATCAGGCTTGAAACCAAAATCACGTTCGATATCAAGGGTGGCCTGTGGTATATTTTCTTCAATTAGAGATAGTTCATAAACCGATTGTGCATTGTCGGTAACGGGTCCGTAACTGTCAACGGCAATGGTGACAGGGCCCATACCCAGGAACCCGAACGCAACGAGACCGAATGCAAAAATTGACGGATAGATCATGAAAGCATCAAGGCCGTTCTTACTCGTAAAATATGCAACGAACATGAGGACAAGAAACACCATCCCTTGCCAGAAAGCACTGAAATTACCAGCTACGAGCCCGGAAAGAATGTTCAATGAAGCTCCGCCTTCCTTGGAAGCGGTTACCACTTCATTGACATGCTTTGATTTCGGACTGGTGAAGATCTTGGTGAATTCAGGGATAAGGGCAGCGCCCAGGGTGCCGCAGCTGATGATGATGGAAAGGGTCAGCCAGAGATTGTTGCCCAGGCTGCCGATCATGATATAGCTTGCAATAAAGGTGACAATGATTGATAAGATGGAGGTGATCCAGACCAGGTTGGTAAGCGGACGCTCAAAATCAAGATCATCTTTTTTACTGTAGAGTCCCTTGCTGATCAGCTTATTGATGTAGAATGCCGTTATCGAAGTGATCACCATCAGGATACGCATCACGAATATCCAGGTGAGCAGCTGCATCTGGTCCTCAACTTTGGAAACGGCCAAAACGATAAATGAGATCAGGGCCACACCGGTTACGCCATAGGTTTCAAACCCGTCAGCGGTCGGGCCTACACTATCGCCTGCATTGTCGCCGGTACAGTCGGCAATAACGCCGGGATTCCTCGGGTCATCTTCCTTGATCTTAAATACGACTTTCATCAGGTCCGATCCGATATCGGCGATCTTGGTGAAAATACCACCGGCAATACGCAGGGCAGAAGCACCCAGTGATTCACCGATGGCAAACCCGATAAAACTGGCGCCGGCCAATCCCCTGGGAACAAATAAAAGGATGATCAGCATCATGATCAGTTCCACGCAGATCAGCATGACCCCGATGCTCATTCCGGAGTCAAGCGGAATGTTTAAAAGTTTGATCGGTTTCCTTTCCAGGGAAGCAAAGGCCATACGGCTGTTGGCAAGGGTATTCATCCGGATGCCAAACCATGCCACGCCATAGGATCCCAGGATGCCGATGACAGTCCAGCTGAGAATCAGCAAAACGCCCCCGAAGGAATTATGCTGAAGGCCGCCGAAATAGAAAGCAATGCAAAGTCCGATGAAAAGGAATAAAATGATAAGGAATTTTCCCTGCTGGATCAGGTAGGTTTTACAGGTTTCAAATATCACTTTGGCAACATCGAGCATCGAAGAATGAGCCCCGAGTTTCCTGACTTTCTGATACTGGTATAGACCGAAAAGCATTCCCAGGAAACAGATCAGGAACCCAAATAACAAAATGTGGTTCTGGCTTTCCGACAGGACTGGGATCTTCAGATCTGCCTCACTGGCAAACATTAATGCCGGCATCAGGATAGCAGCCAGCAAAAGGATAATTTTCTTCATATATATGTATTTAAGTTTATTTCTATTTAGAATGCTTGCAAAAATATTAACTATTTTTCAATTGACCATTTTTTTTCTCCGGATTTGTCACTTTGAGAAAATTCCCGTAGGTTTGTATACTGCTTTTACATGCCTGTTCCATCCCCCTCACCTTCAGGAGAGGGGGTGAGAGTGGGAGTGAGGTGTGTGGCTTGGATTCCCCTGAGTATGCGGCAGAATGAGGGTAGGGTTCGGGTAATCAGATGCCCTGGGGATAAATTCAGATTCATTGAAATGGAAAAGATCCGGCTTGAAATTATCGGGATGTCATACAGTCAATCTCAGAGTGGCGCCTATGCGCTGATCCTGGGCGAGAAGGACGGGAAACGCCGGCTGCCTATCATTATCGGGGGATTTGAAGCACAATCTATCGCCATTGAACTGGAAAAGATTAAGACTCCCCGGCCATTGACCCATGACTTGTTCAGGACATTTGCTGAATCATTTGATATCCGGATCACGGAAGTCATCATCAACAAATTCAGCGAAGGAGTTTTTTATGCCGTGCTACTGTGTTCCGACGGGAACAAGGAGATGGAGATCGATTCACGTACATCCGATGCCATTGCGCTTGCCCTTCGTTTCGGTTGCCCTGTTTATACTTATGAAAGCATTATGGTGGCGGCCGGTATCCTGATGGAAGAAGACCAGGAAACGGTCAAACCGGAAGATCCCGCTGATGAGGAAACTTTGCCTGAAGAAACTTCTTATTCCGAACATTCCCTGGAGGAGCTGAATCAGATGCTTCAATCGGCCATAGAGAATGAAGAATATGAAAAAGCGGTCCGGATCAGGGATGAAATCAAAAAACGGAAATAACTTCTTCCATTTCAACTAACCTTTAACTGGATATCCTGATGGGAATAAAACAACGTTTGATTATCCTTAATTTTTTACAGTTTTTCGTATGGGGGTCCTGGCTGATTTCCTTAGGCGGCTATATGATTGTGACCCTTAAATTTACCGGGGGACAGGTTGGCAGCATCTATGCCACCATGGGGTTAGCTTCGTTATTTATGCCGACATTATTGGGAATTGTTGCTGACCGGTGGATCAATGTGGAACGGGTCCTGGGAATGTGTCATATGGTAGGGGCAATTATGTTGTTCTGGGCATCCACAGTTTCTGATCCAACCCTGCTTTACTGGATTATGTTATTCAATGCAATGGCTTATATGCCTACAATTGCCTTAAACAATACGGTTTCCTATATTGTTCTTGAGCAAAGAGGATTTAAAGTGGTCAAAGAGTTTCCTCCGATACGTGTCTGGGGGACCATTGGTTTTATTCTTGCCATGTGGTTTATTGATCTGTGTGGCTGGACTGTTAGCCCGATGCAACTGATCTTCAGTTCAGCTGCATCACTGGTACTGGGAATTTATGCTTTCACAATGCCCAAATGCCCTCCTTCAAAAATAAAAAAAGAAGCTTCAGTACTATCGTCTCTGGGTTTGGATGCTTTGGTCTTGTTCCGGAAACGAAGAATGATTGTTTTCTTTATTTTTGCCATGCTGCTCGGTGCCGCGTTGCAAATAACCAATACGTTTGGCCAACCTTTCCTTCATGATTTTGTTAAACTTTATCCTGCCTCCTTTGCTGTCAGGCATCCCGGCATTCTGATGTCAATCTCCCAGATATCAGAAACCCTGTTCATTCTGACAATCCCATTTTTCCTGTACAAGTTTGGAATAAAAAAAGTAATGCTTATGAGCATCTTTGCATGGGTGTTCAGGTTTGGATTGTTTGCTGTCGGCAACCCCGACAGTGGTCTCGTTCTTTTGATTTTATCGATGATAATATATGGGATGGCCTTCGATTTCTTCAACATTTCAGGTTCCCTCTTTGTTGAAAAAGAAGCCGAGATCAACATCAGGGCCAGCGCCCAGGGATTGTTTATGCTGATGACCAACGGCTTTGGCGCATTCATCGGGGGCATGTTAAGCGGAAGGGTTGTTGATTATTTTACAAAGGACGGAGTAAAAGACTGGCAGAGTATCTGGTTTACTTTTGCAGGATACGCTCTTGTTCTGGGCATCCTGTTTCCGATATTCTTTAAATATAAACACAATCCTAAAGAAGTGGAGATTGTTCATCATACATAACTCATAATTCATTATTCCGAATGAAGCAGTATCTTGACCTGCTCGATCATGTCCTGAAAAACGGGTATAAGAAATCCGACCGCACCGGAACCGGGACCATCAGCGTGTTTGGCTACCAGATGCGTTTTGACCTGCAGGAAGGATTTCCATTACTGACCACAAAAAAACTTCATCTAAGGTCTATCCTGCATGAATTGCTCTGGTTCCTGAAAGGCAGCACCAATGTTCAGTACCTGCGTGAGAATGGAGTGACCATATGGGATGAATGGGCCAAACCCGACGGGGAACTGGGTCCGGTCTATGGCTATCAATGGCGTTCATGGCCCAAACCCGACGGAACCCATGTTGACCAGATCGCCGGCGTATTAGAGTCCATTAAAAAAAATCCGGATTCGAGAAGACATATTGTTAGTGCCTGGAATGTTGGAGAACTTGATAAAATGGCATTACCGCCCTGTCATCTTCTGTTCCAGTTTTATGTGGCAGGTGATAAGTTGTCGTGCCAGATGTACCAGCGCAGCTGCGATATATTCCTGGGTGTTCCTTTCAACATCGCTTCCTATGCCCTGTTAACCCTGATGATGGCCCAGGTTACAGGCCTGAAACCCGGAGAATTCATTCACACCCTTGGCGATGCGCATATCTACCTCAATCATCTTGAACAGGTACAACTTCAGTTGACCCGTACTCCGTTCCCGCTTCCGGAAATGCACATCAACCCGGAAATCAACGACATTCTTGGTTTTTCGTTTTCTGATTTCAGTTTACAGGATTACCAGGCTCATCCGCGTATCAAAGGCCAGATATCCATTTAAAACAAAGATCATACATGATATCGATCATCGTTGCCATTGCAGAGAATTTCGCCATCGGGAAAAACAACGACCTGCTTTGGCATATCCCGGAAGACCTGAAAAGGTTTAAAAAGATCACCACCGGACATAAAATCATCATGGGGAAAAAAACCTATCTTTCATTGCCGGTCCGGCCCCTGCGCAACCGTGAGAATATCGTGATCACCGATTTGCCGGGTGAAGTTTTTGAAGGATGTACAGTGGTTTATTCAGTGGCCGGGGCATTGGAAAAATGCAACTCTGATGAAGAGAATTTTATCATCGGGGGCGCTTCAGTCTATCGGCAGTTTTTACCCCTCACCGACCGTCTCTACCTGACCCGGGTGCATAAGAAATTTGAAGGAGATGTGTTTTTTCCGGCCATCGATTTTCAGGAATGGCAGATCATTTCATGGGAGGATCTTCCTGTCGATGACCAGCTGGGTTTTGCCTATAGCTATGTTGTTTATGACCGTAAGAAGATCTGAGCCGGATAAATAAAAATACCCGTTTGAAATGAAGAAGATATCAATCTTCCTGTCGGGCATCATCCTTCTCTTTTTCTTTTATTCCTGCAGGAAGAATACAACCATCGACTTAAATCCAGATGTGAATGTTTCAAATGATGTGATTTTATCCGTCAGCTCATATACAGCAGTTTTTAACCTTCTGATCAAAGCACGCCTGGACCCTTTCCTTGCAGCACATGGCCATGCGATGATCGATAGTGCCAACATTTCGTACGATTCCCTGAAAATGGAATATGATTTCGATTTCTTTCTGGCACTTTCCCCTGACAGTATCAGGCGCTCCGGGACCATCGTTGTGCTGCTGTCGGGTGATATTCTGCAGAAAGGCTCTTATGCAAGGATTTTCTTTCAAGACTATTATGAGGATGACGGACGGGTTGACGCGATTGACAGTATAACCAACGAAGGGGTCAATGTTTTCGGCCAGGTGGTGTTCTCGGAAAATATTTCTCGCGGACTCATCAACAAGGCCATTGGATTTGGAACCATCAGCATTGACATGACCGGCAGGTATAAAATACTGGCATCCTCTCTTGTTCCCGGGCAGGATATTCTTTTTCTTGTAAAGGGGAATATTTCCGGGCTTTCTTCAAAAGGTTATATTTTTTCAGCCTCCATCCATGATACCCTTGAGGATTCATTCAGCTGTCCCTGGATCAGGGACGGGATCATGGATGTGCATGTTCCGGATGCCGAGATACCCGACGGTTATATTGATTTCATTTCCAGTGACGGTTGCTCGGATCTGATCTGGTATTATTTTGATACTTCTGCGTTCAAAGTCCGGAAGAACCAATTCTACCTGAAAAATTAAAGGTGTTCAGGTTTTCCTTTTCTCCTTTTTTGCTGCAGGGAATAACACATTATTCAGGATCAGCCGGTATCCCGGTGAGTTGGGATGCAGGCTCAGGTCGGTAGGCGGATCGCCGACGATATGCTGGTAATCTTCCGGATCATGACCACCGAGAAAGGTGAATGTGCCTTTTCCGAAATCACCATGGATGTATTTTGCTTCGCCAAGCCCTTTGTTTTCGCCCATGATCGTAACCGATGATTTGACGGTTTTCTCATTGAAGGCTGTCGTTTGTCCCATGAATCCCTTGATCACGGTTTCGTGATCCTGGCAAAGCATAGTGGGAATAGGATCCCATTTGGCGGAAAATTCAAAGAGAGTGAAAAAATCATTGGTTTCATTGAGGTTTCTTGGGCGCGTATCGGTTACATCGATGTTTGATTTTTCATAAACATAGGGATTCATGGTGAGCTTGAAGTTCTCAAATGCAAAGCATTTGCTGAAGTCCAGCTTTGATTGTGCTTTCGGATCAGGAGGATCCCCGTCGAACATCACATCGCAGATATCATCTCCTTCGGCAGCAAGGGCAATATCATAACTGTCGGGAGCCGAACACATGGCAAACATATACCCGCCGCCGGCAACAAAATCCCGGATCTTCTGGGCTACCGAAAGTTTAAGCTGTGAAACTTTCTGAAAACCCAGCTTATGGGCAATCTCCTCGTTGGTTCTTACATCTTCCTGGTACCAGGGATAATTCCGGAAAGCGGACCAGAATTTTCCGTATTGCCCGGTAAAATCCTCATGATGGAGGTGAAGCCAGTTGTATAATGGCAAAACGCCTGCCATGATCTCCTCATCGTAAACCACATCATAAGGAATTTCTGCATAAGTGAGTACCAGGGTTACTGCATCATCCCATGGCAGTTTGTTCTTCGGGGAATATACGGCGATCTTAGGGGCTTTGTGAAGCTTGATGTTTTCCATGTTGACCTGCGGATCGGCGATCTCCTGCAGGATCGCGGCTGCCTGCACATCTGCAAGAACTTCAAACGAGACACCCCGGATCACACATTCATTTTCGATGGGTTTAGAATATTGGGCAAGGAAACTGCCTCCACGGTAATTCAGCAGCCAGTCTACCTCAACTTCATGTTTCAGTATCCAATAGGCAATGCCATAGGATTTCAGATGGTTCTTCTGGGCTTCATCCATCGGGATCAATACATAGGCTGCCTGTAACCCCTGCACAAGTAAAAGCAAAAACAATAAAAGTGAAAACCGGATCCGTTTAAAAGGCAGTGTCATTCCTGTCATCATCGTTCATTTTTGACATGACTGTTCGGGTCCTTCCCGGAGCATCAAACGATGCATTGGCAGAAGTAGTATTCAGGGATGAATAATCGATTTCCATGTCCACGAATTTTGCGAACCGGGCAATGAATTTCAGCTTGACATCTTTCGTTGAGCCATTACGGTTCTTGGCAATGCTGATCTCTGCAACCCCTTCCACCGGTCCGCCATAGGCATCCTCCTCCATCTTATAATATTCCGGACGGTAAATGAAAAGAACCATATCGGCATCCTGTTCGATGGATCCTGATTCACGAAGGTCGGATAGAATGGGCTTCTTGACGAGCCGTTTCTCAACTTCACGGCTCAGCTGCGACAAGGCGATGATCGGAACATCCAGCTCCTTTGAAAGGGCCTTGAGCGACCGGGAGATATTACTTATCTCCTGTTCCCTGTTTCCCTTATGTTCCGGGGCTCCCTGCATCAGCTGCAGATAGTCGAGGATCACGATCTGAATATCATGCTGGGTTTTCAATCTCCGGCACTTTGCCCGGAGTTCAAAGATCGTCAGTGCGGGAGTGTCATCGATAAACAAGGGGGCTTCTATGAGCGCTGATATGCGGGAATTGAGCTGTTCCCATTCATAGTCCTCGAGGTTTCCCCGCCTGAGCTTTTCCGCGCTGATTTCCGTTTCACTGGCGATGAGACGCGTCACCAGCTGAACAGCCGACATTTCAAGGGAGAATAAAGCTACGGGCTTCTTGAAATCTACAGCGATATTACGGGCCATGGTCAGGGCCATTGCCGTTTTTCCCATACCCGGGCGCGAAGCAAGAATGATCAGGTCGGATTTCTGCCAGCCGGAAGTGATCCGGTCGATATCTGTAAACCCGGAACCCACGCCACGCAGATGCCCGTCATGCGACCGGCCCGCTGTAATTTCATCTACCGCCTCCTTCACCAATGATTGCATGCTCCTGACGTTCCTGCGGATACTGGTCTCGCTGACGGCAAACAGGCTGCCTTCAGCATGGTCAAGAAGTTCAAATACATCCGTCGTATCTTCAAATGCATCCTTTATAATGGCAGATGAGATACGGATCAGCTCACGCTGGATATGTTTCTGAAGAATAATCCTAGAATGGAATTCGATATTTGCCGACGATGCAACCCGGTTTGTCAGCATCGCAATATAGTAAGGGCCGCCCACCAATTCCAGCTCGCCCGATTGCCTGAGCTCATCAGTCACGGTCAGGATATCTACCGGCTTCACCTGGGAAAATAACCGCATGATCGCGGCAAAAATGAGTTGATGTTCGGTCTTGTAAAAAACTTCAGGCTTCAGTAATTCAATGACGGCAGCCAGCTTGTCTTTTTCCAGCATCATGGCCCCGATAACGGCTTCCTCAAGATCCACTGCCTGGGGAGGTACTTTCCCATGCTCAAAAACAAAATCTGTACCTATGGGTTTCCTGGGCTTTTTTCTGACAAGTCCCTGTCCTGAAACGGGAATGTTTCTGCCCGTATTACCGGGTTCTGCAGCACTGTTGCTAAATTCTTCCATCTTTCAAAATTAGAACTTATTCCCAAGGTAAACACATATGCACTGTGATTTATTTTTCAACAATCACATTCCGAAAGTTACACCGATATGCACCCATTTGTGCCATGCACCACCATGAAACTCTGGGCTCAGTAAAAACTGTTCAACGTCTAACCTGATTCCGGCATAAGACAGGGTAATACCCAGGGTCCCCGAGTACGTGAGACGGTAGAGATCACTGCCTTTAAGCGTGTATATGCTCGACCTGTTGAACAGACCGCCTTCCAGGGTTGCATCATAACCCACCAGCCTTCCGATAGAAGTCAGGAAAACAAATGCCTGGAATTTTGAATATCCTTTTGCTTTATTGACCTTCATCCGTGAATAACCATAAGAACCAAAGTACGGATTCATAAGTCCGGCGCGGAATTGAAAACCGCCTCCCATATGGGTATACAGGGTGCCCAGATCTCCTATGGCATTCAGGTTCAGCTCCATTCTCCGGTTACTTACAATGCCTTTCTCATAGGAAAGATTATAGTTCAGCACAAGGTCGTCCTGTATCTGGTACTCCCATCCCAACGGTTCGTTATTCGTGGGTACATTGTTATGGAATGACTTCTGCACAAAATCCCCAAATGACGATGGCCCGATCACACCAAGGTCAACCTCGCTGGTCTGGCGGAATTTCTTATCCGGATCATTGGAGATCTTGAAACCACCAATGAATAGATAGGCCGCATAGGGCCTGTCGCCCTGATGAATGCCGCCAACTTTTGTCGTATAGGGTGTGTACATGTTCTGGCCAATCGAAATGCCATAGTAATTGATACCCTTTCCCCAGTATGGAACCATGAGCCACGACAGCAGTGTTTGTTTCAGGTAGGGGCTGATAAAATCAAAACGGATCCCGTTCGTATA
>Ga0182027_10010808_pt1 | contig 12953 bp, 10 predicted proteins | sample 712E1DmetaG_FD_121300 | JGI IMG/M metagenome (GOLD analysis project Ga0182027, IMG submission 121300) | Permafrost microbial communities from Stordalen Mire, Sweden - 712E1D metaG (Illumina Assembly) | ecosystem: Environmental > Terrestrial > Soil > Wetlands > Permafrost | place: Sweden...
CTGGAGATTGCCACGACCTGCTACGCAGGTCTCGCAATGACAGCTGCAGCATTATTCCTCTTTATCTATCAAATCGTCTTCCAGATCCAGATTGAGCAAATCGAATTTCGCGAGGTCCTCGGTAAAAGCCAGGTTGTCCAACGCTTCTTCGAGGAATTCCACCTGGTCATCATCCTCGGTCTCGTCGATCAGACTTTCAATATAGATACGCGCATCTTCGCCGCCGATTTGTGAGAGCGACCAGACTGCCGCGTTCACAACCAGAGCATCGTTTTCATCTTCTTCGAGCATTTTGAGCAATATCTCGCGAGCCGGTATCAACCCCAATTCGCCTGCGGCTTCAATGGCCGCCAACTGCACGCGCGGATTTTCATCCAGTATTTTTGGAATCACATTCTCTTCCCAGCGCTCATCGGATGAACGTCCCATCGCGAACAAGGCGCTGGCTTGCCAGTCCGGATTCTCACGATGAAAAGCCGATTCGATCAACGTGATGACTTCACGACGGGATGAATACCCGATTGCTTCGAGCGCCTGACGACGGACGTTTGGGTCATCTTCGCTGTTGATCTTTTCAAGCAACGCATCTTCAACTCGACCTTGAGTCTTTTTCGGGATCTCTTCCAGCTCTCCCAATTGGACAAATTTTCCCAGCGCCGAGGCGGCCTCCGCGCGCGCGGACGCATCTTTATCGCTGGATAATATTTTCAAATAGACTGGAATGAGTTTTGTATCATTGCATTCATCGAGCAGACGAATGGCACCGGCCTGCACCTGCGCATCCGGGTCGTTGAGAAGTACACGCGCGAGGTCATCAAAGCTGACAAGGGTGTCGTTATCAGATAAGGTTTGAAGCTCTTCGAGCAGGAGCCGCTTGCGGTCCGATGCGATGCGAGGCCAGGCTTCGAGTAACAGATTCAGCGAGACGGAATCAATATCTGAAAAGCTTCGCAGGGAAGAACGAGATAAACTCTTCTTGCCAGCGAGCAGTTCGTCAATCGTCTTTTGAAAGGGAAGTTTCAACTCATTCATTTCGGCAGATTGATGATGGCGGGATGGATAAAGTCCATGGCGTTGACGTAGATCATAAAGAGCAGCAGGATGGCAAAACCTACGGCATGGACATAGTTTTCAAATTCGGGTTTGACGCGGCGGCGCAGGATCAATTCCAGCAGAACAAAGAAGATGCGGCCGCCATCCAGCGCGGGAAAGGGAAGCAAATTGATGAAACCGATACTGACGGTGAGAAGAGCGATCAATTGAAATGTGAAGTAAGTTGGCGCTTGTGAATTAACGGGTGCGGATGAATTGGATGAAGATGCGGATAGAGGCGGAGTCGCTTGAGCTGTTTGTCGGCTTTGAATGTCGCGGCTGACGGCTTGCCCGAAGAGATCGTAGATGCCTTTGAGTCCCACAAAGCGTCCCTGATCCGGAGTGATTTGTCCATTGATCATTTCTGCCGGGAGCGAGACCAACGCGCTGATTTGGTCATAAACCGCCAGAGCGCCATAACCCGTCGATTCGATGATCGAACCGGAACGTACCATTGCATATCCCATTGAGATGCCCAACGCGCCCTGATCTGATGGGCGCGAACTCAATGGCGTGGCGGTGACGGTTACATCTTTATTGCCGCGTTGAAGCGTAAGCGTTACGGGCTTATCCAAATTGGCATAGATCACATCATGTAATGTGTTCGGGTCGGAGATGGTTTGCCCATTCACTTTCAACACAATATCGCTGGCTTGGATGCCAGCCTGCGCGGCAGGCGAATTGGGAATGACATCGCCAATTTGCACTTTGTTGTAATTGGGAACACCTATCTGATAAAACAAATAGGCGAACACGATCACCGCCGTTAAAAGATTCACCGTCGGCCCGGCAAAGAGAACCGCCAATCGTGTCCACGGACTGGATGCGGCGAGTCCGCCCGGAATATTCGGATCGTTCTCGCCCTTCGGGCGGACGAACCCGCCCAATGGCAGCCAGTTGAGCGTGAACTCCGTGCCCTTCCAATGGAATAACGTTGTGATGCGCGGCGGAAATCCGATGCCGAACTCTTCGACTTCAACCTTCAAAAGGCGCGCCACAATAAAGTGGCCGAATTCATGCGTAATGATTACGCCTGCAAACACAGCCACAAAAATTACAGCAGATAGAATAGAAATATTCATTCATTACCTCAGCTTGTAAAAAACCAATTCATTATATCCTGTTTGGATTAGGAGAAGATAAAGCATGGATGAACGGACGATTACGTCTCTTACCCCGGCGAAAAGCCATCCACAGATTTCGCAGATTACATAGATTGAAAAAATGAAACTGCGAAATTTGTGTAATCTGTGGATTATTCCTCTATGATTCTTGCCGGACCTCCGACATGCGCGGTCAACACCTCTTTGACGCCGGAGATTTTGCGAAGGCGCATCGCAAGTTCATCCGCTTCTTTTTCTGGACAAAGAACGTGTACGTTCGCCCCGGCATCCACCGTATAACAAGCGGACGCGCCCGCCTCGCGCCATTCCCGCACGGCCTGCATCACTGCGACAGAGGCCGGAAGCCAATAATGCAGCGCGGGGTTGGATGTCATCATTACGGCGTGCATCATATCCGAATCCAGTTCGACAATGGATGCGAATGAATCGAAATCGCGTTCCAGGATCGCGCCGCGGCAAATTTCGATTCGACGCGGCGCATCAGCGACGCGCGCGGCTTGCAATGGGCTGGTGCCTGCCAGCGCGTGGCCTTCGGTGGAGCCGGTCTTTTTGTGTGACGCGCTGATGATGGCAATGCAATCGGTCAAAGCCCAATGCTCGCGCGGCGCGATGGAATAGGCAAATGAATCTTCATCGCTCGTTCCCATTTGCCATTCGACGAATCCGTTCGGAATAGAACGCGCCGCCGAACCGGAGCCGCGCCGCGCCAACCGTGAGAGTTCTCGTTCGCTCAAGTTCAATCCCGCCGCGTTGCTGGAAGCCAAAGCCAGCGCCGCGAAGGCCGAAGCCGATGAAGCGATTCCCGCGCCGGAGGGAAAATTATTTTCGCTGACGATCTCCGCGCGTTCTTGGATGCCAGCCATTTCGCGGACCAGATCAAGAATCAGGGTAACGCGCTCGAGCGCTGACCCGGCCACTTCGTGTCCATTGATGATCAACTCATCGAAAGGCAGGGATGGCTGAAAGCTAACGGACGTGCGCGTCCACAACCCGTCGAGGTTGAACGAGATCGAACCGTTAACAGGAAGCCGCAGAAGCTGGTCACGGTTGCCCCAATATTTAATCGCGGCAATGTTCGGATGGGCAAGAGCGGCAGCAGAATGAATCGTCATATGCAATAATTATTCAATCAGTTCCAAAAACGCTTCAACTACGCGCGGATCAAAATATTTACCTGATTGCTCTTTGATGTACTCAATAATTTTTTCCTTTGGCCATGCCGAACGATAGGGACGGTCATACGAGAGCGCATCGTAAACATCCATGATGGAGAACATGCGCGCGGACAATGGAATTTGTTCTCCCTTCAAGCCGCGCGGATAACCAGAGCCATCCCATTTTTCGTGATGGCAATATGGAATGTCGAGGGCGGAACGCAGATATGAAATTTTAGAAAGCAGGTTATAGGCATTTAGTGGATGCTGACGCATAATCTGCCATTCTTCGTCGGTGAGCAGGCTTGACTTGAGAAGAATATAATCCGGTACGCCCATTTTCCCAATATCATGCAACAGCACGCCGCGGCGGATATTCGGAAGTTCAGAATTGGGGATTCCCATTTTATGTGCCAAAGTAATTGTTGTTTCCAAAATGCGGCGGGTATGGCCGCCGGTCGCGTGATCCCTCAATTCCAATGCCTCTGCCCAGCCCTCGATGGTGGCGTCATACGCCAACTCCAGTTCAGTATTGGAGTGTTCGAGATCATTGAAGAGCATCGCATTATCCATTGCAATTGCGGCTTGACTGGCAAGCAGATTGAGGAGATCATTCCATTCAGGATTGGATGGGAATGCAGAACGATGATAAAGCTCCAACACACCTTTTACATCGCCTTTGGCGATCAAAGGAAGGCCTCGATAAGAAATGAAGCCTTCATGCTCGATCATTTGCCGGAAAGGCAGGGGGAGTTCGGCTTTGGAAAGTTCAGCCACATCTATTATTTGGCGCGTTAAGGCAGCGCGGCCTGCCAAGTTTTCTCCGAGACGAACCGCCGAGCCGCTAACGTCCGAATGGAATCCCACACCGCCCGCATACTCGAGGCTAAGCGTACCGGGGTTATGGAATAAGATGCCCGCCGCGTCCACTTTTAGCAGATGGACAATAGATTCAAGCACAACCTGCAGACTGACGCGCAAGTCTGTGGTGGAGCCAATCACCAGATCAATCGAATGCAGGGTAGAAAATTGCTCGACGCGTTCCTCCAATCGGTCAAACAGACGCGCGTTATGCAACACGCTGGCGACGTGCGCGGCAAACAGCGATAACAAGTTTGCATCGTTTGGTGTAAAGATACGCTTCGATTCGCCGTATTCACGGACTTCCAGCACACCCATCAATTCTCCGCCAAAAAGCACGGGGACACCAAGCACCGCACGGAAGGGAATGTTCTCAAATCTTGGCGGACGTCCTTCCCAACTTTGATAGTCGTCGATCAGAATTGATTCGCGGGTGAGAGCGACTCGTCCCATGGCTCCCTCTCCCAGTTTCAAACGTATACCTGTACGCAGTATTGTGTTTGTGGAAAAAGTTGATACCACTTCTTTATGTTCGGCATCATAAACATAGAAACCGCCAACGGAACTGTGGAGTAATTCAGTCGCGCGTTCGACGATCATCTGTAAAAGCGATTCGTTGTTCTGTTGTGTGGATATATCGCGGGTGGTCTCGACTAGTGTTTTGAATTCCTGCGCATTGCGGCGAGACTCTTCGAACAGGCGCGTGTTTTCGATGGCGATAGCAGCCTGCGTAGCGAGTAATTCCAGCAATAGCCGGTCTTCCGAGTTGTAAATATTTGGCTCATAACTCTGTACCGACATTGCCCCAATGATCTTGTCACTCACACGCAATGGTACAGCCAAGATTGAACGCGCCATATCTAAAGAGCCAAACGTTACCGAATCCACCTCCACAGGATGGCTTTCCAGATCATCGTCAACCTTGATGGAAACGCCGCTTTCAATCACCCAGCCGGAAAATCCCTTGCCCAATGGGACTTTCATAGTCGGACTACGTTCACCCCGATCATAGAGATAGACTGCGTCAATGGAAGTACGTTTATCATCCAGGAGGGCAATCGTGAAAACTTCTACTGGCAGCAACTTGGAAACCGCATTGTGAATGGAGGCATAGACCTGTTCGAGATTTTCGCCTACGCGCGCAAGCTCCTGACTCACTGCATGTAAAGTAGCCCATCGCTGCGCGTATTGTATGGCATGCTGGAACAGCCTGGCGTTTTCAATCGCAGTGGCGGCCTGATTGGCGATTGCCATGGCCATCTCGCCCTGAGTCTGGTTAAAAGCATTGGGCTGGTCACTGCCCAGCGATAGATAACCTATCACCTTCTCGTGTGCGATTAACGGCAACCCCATCCAGCCGCGGACGATTCGTGAGTTATCGAAGGCATGGAAACGCAAGTCGGCCTGGGCATCGGCCAGGATCAGCGGGGCGCGGAGTTGAAGTATATATTGTTCCATACTGCCTTCGAGCGGAAATGACCGACCGACAAAGTTTCTTGAACTATAGCCTCTTTCCGCTGCGAATCGTATGGTCTTGCCTTCATCAATGAAAACGGCGGATGTGCTGGATGGGATCACTTGCGACAATCCATCCAGCAGGGAGTTAAGAATCTGTTCCAGGTTCAGGCTCGACGTGAGAGCGGCCGCGGCCTTCTGAAGCATCTCTGCCTCCTGACAGCGTTTCCGTTCCGACTCGAGCAAGCGCGCACTATACACCGCTCCGGCCGCCGCACTGGCAAACAACGAGAGCATGCGCACATCTTGCTCTGTAAATTTATGGTTTCTTTCTTTCGTTGATGATGTGGCGTGCAGACCGTGCGCAACCAATACGCCAATCAATTCGCCGCCATAAAGCATGGGAACGCCAAGCACGCTGTAAAACGGCCAATCCTTATATTGAGCTTCGGCGCCTTCCCAGATTTTGTAATCATCGACGATCATCGGCGTATGAGATTGAACAATTCGTCCGGTGATCCCCTCTCCAAGCTGTACTGGCTGCACGCCAACAGGCAGATTGGAGTCGGTTGTTGCTGCAACTTCCAGCTCAGAACGTTGCGAATCATAGAGATGCACCGTTCCACCCGGCACGCCCAGAATCATTGCCACATCCTCCGCGATGATCTTCAGCAAAGAGGAAACATTGCTCTGCAGTGCCAGTTCAGCAGTAACCTCGTACAGCGTCGCCGACTCGATTGCGCGGCGCTGGGATTGATTGAACAAACGGGCATTGTGAATCGCCGCCGCGGCCTGCGCGGCCAGTGTGGTCAGCAGGCGTTCATCGTTCTCATCGAAAGCTTCGATCTTGTCGCTTTCCACGCTGATGACGCCGATAGTCGCCTCGTCAATTTTCATAGGCACGTACAATCCGGATTTCATGCCAGCGAAGGTTTCCATATAACGAGCATCTTTGGCTAGATTACCAATACGGACCGTCTCACCATATTTCATCACCCAGCCGGACAGTCCTTGACCTACATGTGTGATTTTGGCGAGCGCTCTTTTAAGTTCCGCTCTGGATTTACCGCCTCCTCCGCTAAATGCGATCACTTCCACTTCATCGCTATTCTCCCGACGCAGGCGTACTGTGGCATCCTTCCAATACAAATGTTTTCGGAGAACATGGATGATTTGTTCGCCGATTGCATGGATATCCATCGTGCGGCCAAAAGCCAAACCGCTTTCATATAGCGCTAGTAATTCGATCAGGCGGCGCTGGTTCCGCTCTTCGACCTGCTTTTGGGAAGTGATGTCACGCGCAACCCATATAACCGTATCTTTTGTGAGCAAAGCCGTAATGCCTGAAAACCACATCACCTTGTCGTTGACCAGTAAGGCATATTCGAAGCGAACAGGCTGGCGAGTCCGCAATGCTCTGCGAATATATTTTACGAATTGATCAGCTTTTTGCTGTGAAAAGATATCGTGCATCCTTTTGCGAAGCAGATCTTCCGCTGGCAGGTATTGCAAATCAGGATTCGTAGGGACGATCTTGAGACAGCGGCCGTCTTTATCGAGCACCATGATCAGGTCGGGAAGAGCCGCGGAAAGCGCGCGTAGTTCGCTTTCTGAGTCGCGCAGGGCGTTCTCTGTCTTCTTTCGTTCCGTGATATCTTCGACGGCGACCCACGCGGCTTTACGCCCTTTGCAGATCAGTTTGTGAGAAATAATATCTACATGGATGATCGTGCCGTCTTTCTTGAGATGCCGCCATTCTCCTGAATATTGGAGGCGTTGCCGCTTCGCGTGCGCATGCTTTTTGAGACGCGTTATATCTTCCTTCAGGTGAATATCCGAGAGGCGCATTCGAACAAATTCAGCGCGCGAATAGCCGTAATGTTTCACCGCGGCCTCGTTGACCTCGAGGAGGCGCAGAGTCTCCAGGTCGTAGATCCACATCGGCAATGGATTATTTTGGAAAAGGAAAGAAAACTGATCCGGCTTTTGAACCGCTCTCTTTCTTTGATTCTTGGTAGGCGTGCTCATCGATCCTTTCAAGATTCAATCTTGCAACTATAAAGATGCTTTGACTTGCTCGCCGCGAATCAGCGCATTGCTCAGGCCGTACCATTAATTGAGACTATCGCAAAGATAAAATTTTGACAATATGTCCTTGAGGGGATTTTTATCCCCCATAGGTAATAATTGGTTATTATAGCGTAGTTCGCACGCCCAGCGCCCTTCAATTTTCAATTTTTGAGTATCAATTGCTCAATGGAAACCTTTCTGCATCCTCTGCTATAATCTCTTTTATGATTTTGGTCACAGGCGCAACCGGATTTATCGGTCGTTCGCTGATCCGTCATTTGTTCGAGGCCCGACGCGAAGTCCGCGTATTGATCCGTCCTTCGCCTCGTTCTCCTCGCCTCCCCACCGGCGTACCTGTTGAAGTGGCCGTTGTCAGCCTCTCCGATGAACGCGCCATCCGCGCCGCGTTGAAGGATGTGGATACGATATTTCATCTGGCTGGTGCCGAGTCGCAGGGACGCGATGCCAATTTACTGGTCGTGGATATGCGCGGGACGGATAATCTGGCGCGCATGGCCGTGGACGCCGGCGTCGAGCGCATGGTGTATCTCAGCCACCTTGGCGCCAGCCGTTCCTCCGCTTATCCTTTGTTCAAAGCCAAAGGCATTGCCGAAGAACATATCCGCCGCTCAGGGGTCCCTCATACCATTTTTCGTTCATCCATCGTCTTCGGACAGGAAGATCATTTCACCACCAGCCTGGCCTACGTCCTGCGTGCCTCGCCCGGAATCTTTCCATTGCCCGGCGGCGGACGTTCCATGCTTCAACCTTTATGGGTGGAGGATCTAGTGAACGTAATGATCTGGTCTCTCGACAATCCCGAAACAATCAATCACACTTATGAAATCGGAGGAAGCGAATATTTCAGCTTGAGACAAATCGTGGAGATCATCATGGATTTGCAGCATGTCCATCGCTGGCTGGTTGCTGTTTCGCCGACAACCATGCGCGCGCTGACCGTGACCCTGGAATCATTCTGGCGGAATTTTCCTTTATCTTCGTTCTGGCTGGATTACTTGGCGGTCAATCGAACTTGTCCGGTGGATAACCTGCCGCGCCAATTTGGATTGATGCCTGCGCGTTTCGCTTATCGTCTCGATTATCTCAAACGTTTGCCGTGGTATGAATCCGCATGGAAACAAATCGGCAAAACATCCTCGGATGCCGCCGAGAAGATTCTAGAAACCGTTCGCACATTTCGGTTTTAACTATGCCAATTTGGAATATCCGTTTGTTGGAAACGATTGAAGAAATGTCCGCCGTCGAAGACCTCCAGCGCGAAGTCTGGCCCGGCAGTGAGACAGATATCGTTCCGGATCATTTGCTAATTACGGCGATTCATAATGGCGGCCTTGTACTCGGTGCATTTGTCGATGAAAAGCTGATCGGCTTTGTATTTGGCTTTCCGGGTCTTGAGTTTACACCGGATGGACCGCGCCCAAAACATTGTTCGCATATCGCGGGCGTTTATGCCGAACATCGCGATAGCGGCGTCGGTTTTGCGCTCAAGCGCGCCCAATGGCAGATCGTTCGGCATCAGGGGCTCGACCATGTTACGTGGACATATGATCCGCTCCTCAGCCGCAATGCGCGGCTAAACATTGCGCGGCTCGGCGCGGTATGTTCCACCTATCGCCGCTCTGAATACGGCGATATGCGCGACGGCCTCAATGCCGGGCTTCCATCGGACAGATTTCAAGTGGACTGGTGGATCAACACCAAGCGCGTCGAACGGCGATTAAGCAAACGCGCCCGCCCAACATTAAGTTTGAATCATCTAATGCGCGTCGGTGTGCATCCTTTATATTCGCTTCAAACCGGACCCGACAACTTGCCGCGCCCGCCCGAACATGTTCCTTCTCTGGAAGCGCAACTCATCGCCGCGGAAATTCCATCTGATTTTATGGCGCTCAAATCTGCCGATTTTGCCCTCGCCCGCGACTGGCGATTCTTTACGCGCGAATTCTTCGAGACGGCATTTGCAAAAGGTTACATCGTCACCGATTTTGTTTTCGATAAAGGCAAAAATTCACCGCGCAGTTTCTATGTGCTTACCGACGGCGAAAGCACGCTGGAAGGCTGAATGAAGCCTCGATCTTTTTTTGCGCGGCTGTTCCGCCGGCTCGATAAAACCATCGCTTCGTTTTTCTTTCTCGATCAATGGGCAATCTTAACGGCAAAAGGCGCGGAATATGATTCGCTTCAATGGGCCATGTTCCGCTCCATTGTCCCGCAGAAAGATCGCTATTGGGCTGATCCATTTATTGTTACGCGCGAAAATCAAACTCATATATTTATCGAAGAAAAGATGTATGCAACAGGTCGCGGGCGGATTGCATGTTTGACTCTGGACGACCATGGCAACTTGCAATCTCATCAGGTCGTGCTTGAACGTCCCTATCACCTTTCGTACCCTTTCATCTTTGAACATCGCGGCGAAACATTCATGCTTCCCGAGACCGCTCAAAATCGCACGCTTGAAATCTATCATTGTGCGCGCTTTCCCGATCAATGGGAATTGGCTGCGGTTTTGATGAACGATGTTTACGCGGTGGACGCGACTTTATTTCAACGTGAAAACAAATGGTGGTTATTTGCGAATGTTAAAGAAAAAGGCGGTTCGAGTCTCGACGCACTGCATGTGTTCTTCAGCAATGATCCGTTATCAAATCACTGGACACCGCACCCGCACAATCCAATCGTTCGGGATATTCATTCCGCACGGCCTGCGGGTCACGTCTTTATGCATGATGGAAAGTTGATCCGTCCTTCGCAGGACAGCTCGCGGAGATACGGTTATGCAATTCGATTCAATCGAATTAGTAAGTTAAGTGAAACAGAATATGAAGAAAACAACGAGTCTTCGTTTGAGCCGCCGCGTCGCGGAAAGATTCTTGCAACGCATACATTCAATCAGGCCAATGATTTAATTGTGATCGATGCAATCATTCGCCGCTGGAAATTCTCTTCCCGCTGACGTACAGAGTACTGCGCAACTATTAAGCCAGCGGCCGATTTTGCTCCGTGAGACATGCCGCCAATTGAGAGTTTATTGCAACAAGCAGTATAATCTCTGCGTGCCCATTCTGGATAAACACACTTTCGAGTTCTTCAGCCGAAGTGCGGAACAGACCCGCCGCATTGGAATGCGTCTCGGCGGCCTGCTTCACCCATCGGATTTGATTTGTTTACAGGGCAATCTCGGCGCGGGCAAGACCACGCTCACGCAGGGCTTGGCGCAAGGTTGGGGATCGCTGGATGCGGTTTCGAGTCCGACGTTCGTTTTGGTCAACGAATATCGCCGTCCCGACGCGAAACAGCTTTTTCACATGGACGCCTATCGCCTCGAATCCGCGCCGGAAGCGGCTGAGCTTGATATCGACTCGATGCTCGCCCGCGGCGCGTTGATCGTCGAATGGGCAGAGCGTATTGCATCCATATTGCCGGATGAACGATTATGGATCAGCCTCGATTATCGAGCCGAAGAACAAAGGCAGATGAACTTTCATGCAAACGGGTTACGCTATGACGAATTGCTGGCTGAGTTACAATCAAATATGTTTGGAGCCGCGTGATGCTGCTCGCTGTTGATACATCCACCGCGCAAACCGGACTTGCGCTTTATGATGGTTCGCAAGTGCTGGCTGAGATGATGTGGCAAAGCCATCAGCATCATACGGTGGAACTCGCTCCTGCATTGGTGGAGTTGCTCAAACGCACGGATGCAAAGATGTCGGATATTCAAGCATTGGGCGTTGCCATCGGCCCCGGTTCATTTACCAGCCTGCGCGTGGGACTGGCGTTTATCAAAGGATTGGCGTTGGCGCGTAAACTGCCGGTGATCGGAATCCCATCTCTTGATATACTTGCCGCCGCACAACCCTTTATGAAAATGCCATTGGCGGCAATCTTGCAAGCCGGTCGCACACGGATTGCGTTAGGACGGTATAAAATAGAAGAGAAGCAGTGGAGGCCCGAAGGCGATGTTACGCTATCCACTGTGGATGCATTGGCCGATTCCATTGACGCACCAACTTTAGTGGCCGGCGAGTTGACTTCCGAAGAACGGCAGAAATTGACGCGTAAGAAAGATGTCCATTTGGCGCCGCCTTCGATGTGTATGCGACGTCCCGCTGTTTTAGCGGAATTGGCTTGGACGCGCTGGCGATCCGGCAAAGTGGATGAAGCCGCGTCGCTGGCCCCGATCTATCTGCATACCGCTGAATCCATTCAGGCATGAAAGTGCTCATTCGCAAGATGACGGTTGAAGATGTGCCCACCGCCGCCTGGCTCGATCACGTTTCATTCAGCCTTTCATGGCCGGAGCATGCGTTCTACTATGAAGTAAAGGACAACCCCGCCTCTCGTTGTTTCGTGGCGGAAACAGAAGACAAAGATATTGTTGGAATGATCGTTTCGTGGGTTATCCTGGATGAGCTGCATATTGCCACTCTGGCAGTTCATCCCGATTATCGCCGCCAGGGAATCGGTGAATTGATCTTAACAAAAGCGCTTCAAGACGGACGTGAAGCCGGGACGCGGCACGCACTGCTCGAGGTCCGCGCGGGAAACGAAGCCGCACAGAATCTATATCGCAAGTTTGGATTTAAGCCTGTGGGCAGGCGTCCGAAGTATTATAAGGATAACGGTGAGGATGCCATCTTGATGAGCCTGGATGATTTGGAGTCGATATGAGCGCCGAAGAAATATTGGCGCAAGTTGCAAAGGAAGTTGCGGTGTGCGAGAAATGCACGCTGTATCATTCGCGCAAGAAGTCCGTGCCGGGGGAGGGACCAGCCAATTCAGAAATCATGTTCATCGGCGAAGGACCCGGCTTTTATGAAAATGAACAGGGACGTCCGTTCGTCGGCGCGGCGGGACAATTTCTCGATCAACTGCTGGCACAGGCTGGCCTCAAACGCGATGATGTGTGGATTGGTAACGTCGTCAAGTGCCGCCCGCCCAGCAATCGCGATCCACAACCGGAGGAACTGGCCGCGTGCGATGTATATCTGGAGCGTCAGATCAAAGCCATCAATCCAAGCATCATCATCACGCTGGGACGATATTCCATGGGCAAGTTCATGCCCGGCGCAAAGATCAGCACCGTGCATGGACAGATGCGAAAAGTCGGCGAACGTTATGTGATCGCGATGTTCCATCCAGCGGCAGCATTGCATCAAGCCTCATTGAAGCC
>Ga0182027_10010809_pt1 | contig 12952 bp, 13 predicted proteins | sample 712E1DmetaG_FD_121300 | JGI IMG/M metagenome (GOLD analysis project Ga0182027, IMG submission 121300) | Permafrost microbial communities from Stordalen Mire, Sweden - 712E1D metaG (Illumina Assembly) | ecosystem: Environmental > Terrestrial > Soil > Wetlands > Permafrost | place: Sweden...
CGGCGGGTCGGTCCACGCAATCGTCACCTTGATCGAATTGCTTCCGCCGTTTGTAATGGGGAATTGGATGGCGGTTGTGTTGGATATCATCACCTCCTTGATAAATGGCTTCCCCGCGTTGGTGGCGTCGTTTGCAATCAGGAGCGCTGCCGCAGTGGTGTCCATCAGTCCCCAGCCATACTTGTAGCTCGGCCCAATGTTCGTGCCGCACTGGTCCGCCGTTGCGATGACCAGGGCTTTCAAGGTCGAGGAAAGCAGGTCGGCTGCATTGGTGTGAAGTTGCGCATAGTATTCCGCCAGCAAATTTATGGAGCCAGCCACACTCGGCGTGGAAAGGCAAGTGCCGCTCCAAGTATCGTAGGAGTTCGTGCTTGCGTCAGTTGCGATGACCACGTTCACCCCACAGGCCACCACGTCGGGTTTGATGCGGCCATCGTCTGTCGGACCGCAGGAACTCCACGAGGCCAGTACAACACTGTTTGTCCCCGCGTATCCGTTGGTCAGTGGATGAACCGCCCCGACGCAAAGGGTATTCTTCGCAACGCCCCTGTCGGAAATGGTGACATAGCCTCCGGCATCGCCATTGAGGGGATGCGAATTGTTCGTGAGAACGAAGACCCACTGAGCATTGTAATCGTAATGGTTCGTCGGCTGCACTGGCGGGCCATATCCTGTGTCGTTGCCAGCACACCACACGCCGAGATAATTTTGGGCATTGAAGGCGACGCTGTCATAATTGGATGAGAAACTGGTATAATTTCCAAACTTGGGGTCCACATTCATGCTGACCCAGGGAACACCATACCAGTACCAGAGGCCGCTCCCGTTTTGATACCAGCCTGAGACGTGTTCGTAGGTGTGACTGGCGAGGCGCATCTTGTCTGTCCCGCCGGCCTCTTGGGTCATCTGCACAATGTCTATGTTTTGGTTCCCGGCCTTCAATCTACTGGCGAAAGACATGCCTTTGGCCAGCGGATTCACCCCAGCGCCGACCAGCGTGCTCGCCACCGCTGTGGAATGACTGGCCAGAACTGTATTAGAAGCGAGCACGGAAACGCGCGGCGTAAGCTCAACATGCGTCAGGAGCGGTTCCCCCTCATCCCACATAAAAAGCGTGCGGTTTGTCCCATTCAGATTCAGCCCCCAACAGCCACCAGGCCAAACATTGGTGGTTGAAATGGTCTGGGCGGCTTCCACGTTGCAGCCCCCAACATAAAGCGGGCCTTCATTGGTGCTGACGAGGGAAGAGACGCCGCCCATGGCGTTCGTCAGGGTGGCCGGCATGCCGTTTGCCACCGCCCAAGCCACGGCGGCATTAAGATCGGCGGTTTGCCAGTCATTGGTGTTCGCGGCGGCATAATTGGAGGCGGTGGTGTCCATCAACGTTTGAAAGTCCACAAATGATCCATCCGGCAGAGTGTAAGGGTAATGAATCCAAGGGGAAACCAAAGCCAGGTTGTTCGAAAATGACGAGCCTGGGTTCCCACCAACCACTAATCCCATCATCATCATCCCAAAGCCCCCGCCGCCCAAAGAGTCTTGCCAGGCGGCAAGCGCGTTGGAGACGTCAAGCCAGCCGTTTGTATACAAGCCCCCATACTCCTCAGTCCACGTCATCATTTGCCAGAAGGCCCCGCGCGCCTGCTCATAGCCGGTATTGTCCGATCCGACGAAGAACCCGTTGGTCCAAGTGCTGTGGGCCGGCACATAGATGATGCCGTCCCCCGTGGCCACAAGCGCGCCGTCCAGGTAAATCTCGCAGTCGCCTCCCGTCCATTCCACGCCAATTTGATGAAAGGTGTTGGAACTCCAGGAAATCGGGGCGCTGGCGTAAATCTCGGCGTCTCCCGCCTCCACACCGCCAAAGTAAATGTTCGAGCCGACCGCATCCGCGTAAATGGCGAACAAGCCGTTGGGTGAATTGCTGCTCCAGTCGCCGCCCCCGATAAAATAAGCCGTTTCGCCGGGGCCGGACCCGCCCTGGCTGACGCTGGCCCAATTGGGCGCGAAATAAAACAGGATCGTCCCGTTGTTGTAATAGATATTTCCCTGTACCTTATAGTTTAGGAACGCGGGGGTGAGATTGGTCGTGTCCAGGATCAAGCCATAGCTGCCACAAATCGGCGTCGAGATGAGGTTTGACGTATAAGCGATGGGTGCGGCACCCCAGCCTGTGTCGAAGCCCGGCGCGAAATCAAACCAATCGGTCGGAAGGGGCGGCGGAGATTCCTGGGCAAAGCCGCCGACCGACAGAAACAAGATCAAAAGTCCCAACAGCCGTTCTCTGAGATTTTTCATTGAGCTGCCTTTCCAAGCAAACCCGCCCGTCAGCCAAAAGGGGCGTAACTACTCACGCTCCATCACGGGCACTGGCATGCTTCCCAAGAACGCTTTCGGCACCCCCGATGGGGCGTGCTTCAGCAACATTGGGGTCCATGAAATTACCAGTTTCGTTATGGACGGCGGGTGAAGCTCGCAAATTTGTTTTAGTCTGTTATTTTCCTACATCTTTAGAAATGCTTATCCCGACAGCCGACATTTACTCGCCCACGCGGCGAAAAGCAAGGCTAATTTCGATTTTTCTGGATCAATTCGCTTTGCATTTCTTGTCATTAAGAATGGCAAAAGAAGGCTAATCAAGTTATTTTCTGAAACACAATGCCCGCCAATCCATCACTCCATTACTCCATCACTCCAGTCGAGTTTTGGTCTTTCGCGATCCAAAACCAGCCCCAATTCGCGCAAATGGAGTTCCCAGGACCTTCATGTATTGGTCGTGCCCAAGACTGACCGGTTCCATTTTAAGATGGACTCCGCCCTCTTCTGTGAATAATCCTCTCTGATGAATCCAATATCTTTCCAGATCTCTCCGGCGCCACGGCTCCACCCATTGCGGCCTTTGGGCGCTCTGACTTTCCTCCTCATCGCCGCCGGTCTCGGTCCGGCGGCCCTGGCGCAAGGCCAGGCCCCATCCTCCCCATCCGTCCCATCCGGGCCTGTCCTCCTCGCCATCAAGGCCGGCCAAGCCGCCGCCACAGTCAGCCCGATTCTCTATGGCCTGATGACCGAGGAAATCAATTACTCCTACGACGGCGGCCTTTACGCCGAACTGATCAACAACCGCGCGTTCAAAGACCGCCAGAATCCTCTGCGCTACTGGAAACTGGTCCAGGCCGCGGGCGCGAGCAATTCCATCTCCGTCGTCACCGACCAGCCGCTCAACGACGTCCTGACCAACAGCTTGAAGCTGGAGGCGGTCACCGCCACCAAGGAAAAACCGGCGGGCATCGCCAATGAAGGGTTTTGGGGAATCCCGGTCATGCCGAACACCACTTACCGTGCCTCCTTTTACGCCCGGGCGGCGGGCGGATTCACCGGCCCGCTCAGCGTCTGGCTCGTCAGCACCAACCCTGACGTCAAAGGCCCTATTTTGGCCCGCGCCGAGGTTGCCGGCCTCGGTGCCAATTGGAAAAAGTTCGACGTCACGTTGTCCACCGGAAACGTGCCCGCCAGCAAGGACAACCAATTGGTGATCTCCACCGACATTCCCGGGACCCTATTCTTAAACCTCGTTTCCCTTTTTCCGCCGACCTTCAACAACCGCCCGAACGGCAATCGCAAGGACATCATGCAACTGCTGGCGGATATGCACCCGTCGTTCCTGCGGTTTCCCGGCGGCAATTATCTCGAAGGAAACACCGTCGCCACGCGGTTCAACTGGAAGGAAACCATCCATGACATCTCCAAACGCCCCGGCCACCAGGACGATGCCTGGGGTTACTGGTCATCGGACGGCATGGGTTTGCTGGAATTCCTGGAATGGTGCGAAGACCTTCACATGGAGCCGGTGCTGGCGATTTACGCCGGATATTCCATGCGGGGCGGCGCCATCACCAATGGCCCGGCGCTGGAACCCTTTGTGCAGGACGGTTTGGACGAAATCGAATACGTGACGGGGGACGCGGCCACCCCCTGGGGCGCGCAACGGGCCGCCGACGGACACCCCGCGCCTTTCGCTTTGCATTACGTGGAATTGGGCAACGAGGACAACCTCGGAGCCGCGCCCCGGACTTATGAGGCCGCTTCACCCAGTTTTACGACGCCATCCATGCCAAATACCCCAAGCTCCAAATCATCGCCACCGCCCGCGTGACCAGCCGCGTGCCCGATGCGGTTGACAGCCATCTCTACGTCGGCGCGGGGGAAGTGGCCATGGAGGGCCACTACCACGATTACGACAACCGCTCCCGCACCGGCCCGAAAGTCTTTGAAGGCGAATGGGCCACTCGCGGCGGCCCTCGCTCCGCCACGCCGAATATGGCCGACGCTTTGGGCGACGCCGCCTTCCTCCTCGGCCTGGAGCGCAATTCCGATCTCGTCATTATGGAGTCCTATGCTCCGCTCCTGGTCAATGTGAGCGATGTCCGCTCCGGCAGGGGCGGCGGCGGCTCCATGCAATGGGACATTGACTTGATCGGCTACGACGCCCTCGGCAGCTATGGCTCCCCCTCTTACTACGTCCAAAAAATGTTCAGTCTCAACCACGGCGACGAATTGCTGGCCGCCACGATTCAAAACGTCCCCACGCGCGACGCGGGCCAGGCCGGCGAGGGCCGGCGCGGCGGCGGCGGGGGCCAGGAAACCGTTTTCATTGACGTTACCCGCGACAGCAAAACCCAGGCGATCTATGTGAAAGTGGTCAACAGCGCAGGCCAGCCGCAGGATGTGCGTGTGGAGATCGAAGGGGTGTCCGGCATCCAGTCAGCCGGGCAAGCCACCGTCTTGAGCGCCGGCAGTCCGGATGTCACCAACTCCATCCAGGAGCCGAAGAAAGTGGCGCCTGTCACCACCGCAGTGAGCGGCCTGGGCAAGAGTTTCACGCGCGCCTTCCCGCCCTACTCCATCACCGTTTTGCAATTGCAAGGCATGTAGCCAGGATGAATCCCGCCAGAGCATACACTTACAGCCACCAGGATGTTCTTGTTACGATCCGTTTTATTCCCCGTGGTATCCCTTTGGCGGGCCGGTGGTCTTCGGTTTTGGCTTTGGCCATGTCGGCGGGTTTGGAGGACACTGGGGCGGCGGGGGTCATTTCAGGGGCGGGGGCCGTCGCTAAAACATGGCGCTGGCGCGCCGCGCTCCAAGACCTGCCGGCACCTCGGTGGCGCAGGGGGAACGCGAAGCGTCTTGGAGTGCGGAACGCAGTTCCGCCTTGGCCGGGAGACACGCGCTTTCGCCCAATTCGATGTGGCAGCAAATGTGTTGGAATGCGCGAACGGGCGGGGTTAATCTCACCGCCAAGATTGACAGAACGACGGAATCTGGCAATGGGTTTGCCAGCGAAAACATGATTCAGGCAAACTTTTGGAAAGGATTCTGAATGAAAAACCTCGGAAAGCGGTGGCTGGGACTGACGATCTTGTTTTTGTCCGTCAGCGGCTTTGCCCAGGAGTCACCACCGGCCCTTCCCGGGGATGTGTTTAGTTTCCAGCCGGGCTTCGACACAGGCTGGGGCGCCGCGCCCCTCACGCACACTCGCGGCTTGGATTTGAGCATGAGCCTGGGCGGGGCCGGAGGCATCGGCGGAATGCTGGCGCGCACTGACACTAGGGGTTCCACATTTTACCATGCGGATGGCAATGGAAACATCACCGCCTTGATGGACGGCAACCAAAACATCGTGGCCCGGTATGAGTACGACGGCTTTGGGAGGCTCATCAATAAACAGGGCAGCCTGGCGGATGCAAACCGCTATCGCTTTTCCTCGACAGAGTACGTTTCACAAGGGGGCATCTACTACTACGGCCATCGCTTTTATGAGCCAAACTTCCAGCGCTGGCTGAATCGCGACCCCATCGGCGAATTAGGCGGCGTAAATCTATATCGGTTTGTCGGCAACAATCCTCTCCGCTTTGTGGATCCCTTCGGTCTGCAGGGAGGAGAAGCCGAACCGGAGGAGGATCTTGATGTCGAGGAACAGTTACCCTTGTTTAGGTATTATCCGAGGGGCACGATGCCCGAAAAGGAATGGGAACGAGAATACGATTACCTTCGCAATCATCCTCTGGGTGAAACAGAACTTAGGTCATGGAATCCTGAGGAAGAAGAGACGACATGGGACAAAGTCGTTGATTTTTTCTCTAGGAAGGCGAGCCAAGGTCGAATAAATCAAGGAATAGGCCAATCGGGTGAAAACGCAACCTGCCCGGTAAAGAATACTACGCATATTGAGTCATTGAACAAGACGGCCAGCTTTCGAGTTCCCGACCTGCTTGATAGGGATTTGAAGCTTATTGGGGACAGAAAAACGTCCAATACATTTACATGACGCCGCAACTTAAGGATTACATTGATTGGGCTGCGCAAAACGGCTACCAGTTCCGTTTGACTGTATCCAGCAGCGCCAAGATTGCATCTACGGTGAATTCTGTTCCGAATATCCAGATTGTTCCGGTGGTGCTTCCATGAAAACGAGGCCGAAGCGGAGAACAAAGCGAGCGCCAATACTGCGTGTCGTGCAACGGCCCGAGGACGATCCGCAATATCAAAGTCGCGCACGGGAGTTTGAGAAGTTCACAGCGGCCGCCCACGCCGAGTTCAGGGAGGCAGCGGCGCCGATGCTGAAGGAGTTGGCGGCTGCTGGTTACGAGGTTAGTTCTCTGAATATGCTCGCGCAATCAAGATCATGTGAGGGCGCAATCCCAATTCTGGTCAAGTGGCTTCCCAAGCTGCCGGATCGGCGGGTAAAGACGTCAATCGTTGGAGTGCTGTCAGTTCCGTGGGCTAAGGGGAAAGCCGAGGCGGCGTTACTCGCTGAATTTCGGGCCACTGCTGACAGCGAGAACTTGGGATTGAAATGGGCCATTGGCAGTGCCTTGGAGGTTCTTGCCAGCGATGAAATTTTCGAAGACATCGTAGAGCTTGTAGAGGATAAGCGCCACGGAAGGGCTCGCGAGATGCTGGCGATGGCCTTGGGGAAAATGAAGAATCCCCGTGCGGTGCCTGTGCTCATAAGCCTGCTCGATGATGACGAGGTTGCCGGGCATGCTCTCATTGGGCTGAGAAAGCTAAATGCCATAGAAGCCCGGCCGTATATTGTACGTTTTCTCAAACATCCAAAATCTTGGATTCGCCAAGAAGCGAAAAAGGCGCTCAATAAAATTGACGATCTCGATTAGAGTTGATTTGGACATTTTCCCTCTCCATCGAGACTGACGTTTGATTCCCCTTGAAAGAGCTACGCCTCAAACGCCAGACTCGCCGAAGCCCCATAGTCAGCCTGGTCGTGAAGTCGCCGGCTTCCAGCTTGCGCCATTTCCGCCCCCGCAACATGGAATCCGCCGCCATCACCACCAGGGAATGGAAGACGGTGAGGGAAAGTGCCGCCGATTCTGCCGCCGATTCTGCTGTCGATTCTGCTTGCATGGGGACGCCGCATGCCTTATTCTTCGCCAAAATCTTGGAGCCAACCTTCCAGGCCAGAGGCACTGTCTGCTCTCTGGAGGAGGGGGGCGTGATTTTTTGTCCCCGGCAATGAGGTCCGGGGCGGCAATAAAGCAATCAACCCGCAGAAGTTCGTCTGTTAACCGAAAAGTTTATATGAAAAGAAATCTTATTTGTGCCGCAATGGTCCTGGTGGCAGGCTCAGTCCTCGCCGCCCCCAAGGACGATGTCAGCGCCGCGATCACCAAGCTGGCCGCGGCTGACAATTATAGTTGGAAGACCGCCCCCGTGGTTGACCCCAACGCCCCAGCCGCGCCCGGCGGCCGTCGTGGGGGTGGCTTCGGTTTCTTTGGGGGTGGCACCGCGCTGGACGGAAAGGCGCAGAAGGATGGCTTGATGTATGTGTACGTCCCGGCGATGGGTGGTTTTGGCCGCCGAGGCGGCCGCGGTCCTGGCGGTCCCGGCGGACCGGACGCCGGCGGACCTCCTCCCCAGGCAACCACGAACGAAATCGTCATCCAGGGCGAAAAGGGCGCCATCAAGACTGCCGCCGGCTGGCAATCCTTTGCCGAAGCCACCGCGCCTCCTCCCGATGACGGCAACGGCGGCGGATTTCCATTTAATCCGAATATGTTTGTGGTCAATAACGCCCGCAGCACCAAAGCCCCGGCGGCGGATGCCAAGGAGCTCCTCGGCATGGTCAACACTCTCACTGTGGCCGACGGCGTTTATTCCGGGGACTTGAGTGAGGCTGGCGCCAAGACGCGCCTGACTCCGGCCCCCATGCCGGCATTCGGCGGCGGCGGCGGGCCGGAGGTCAGTGGCGCCAAAGGCTCTGTCAAGTTCTGGATCAAAGACGGCGCCCTGGTCAGATATGAGTACAAGCTGCAAGGGTCCATGGATTTCGGCGGCAACCCCGTGGATATCAACCGTACCATCGGCGTGGATATCAAGGACGTCGGCGCCACCAAGATCGTAGTGCCCGACGACGCCAAGAAGAAGATGTCGTAGAAGTTTCTTTTCCCCTCGGAGCCGGACGAGTCCCAACAGACTCCTCCGGCTCGTCTGTTTTTTCAATGGGCCTCGCAATTTTTTCAATGCGCGCGCGGCAATGGTTTTGACGTAAGATGCCGGCATGGAAATTGTGAAACAAAGATCTTCGCCCGCCTCGCGCCGCCGGAAGATTATTCTTGCGGGCGTCCTTGCCCTCGTCTTGGTTTCCGCCGGCCTGCCGGCGCGGCCATTTCGGCCGGTGGAACCCATCCCCGCCGGCATCGTGGACATGCACTGTCACGTCGCGGGAATCGGCGCGGGCGGCAGCGGCTGTTTTGTTTCGCCCCGGCTGCGGGACAACTGGCGGTTCAAGGTTTATCTGCGCGGCTTCGGCGTTTCGGAGCAGGAGATGTTGAAGCAGGGCGACGCTTTGGTCGGCGACCGCATATCCGAATCGCTTGCCCAAAGCCAATGGGTCAGCCGGGCCGTCCTGCTCGCGCTCGACGGCGTGGTGGACGCGGAGGGAAACCTGGACACGAACCGGACGGAAGTTTTCGTGCCCAATGAATTCGTTGCGGCCATGGCGGCGCGGCACACGAACCTGCTGTTCGGCGCGTCGGTCAATCCCTATCGCCGCGACGCGCTGGCGCGGTTGGAGTGGGCCAAGGCCCACGGCGCGGTGCTGGTGAAATGGATTCCGCCGATCATGGACATTGACCCGTCCGACCCCAGGCTCGTTCCCTTCTACAAGAAAATGGCGGAACTGAAACTGCCCCTGCTCTCCCACACCGGCGAGGAGAAATCCTTTTCGCGCGCCACCGAGGAATTTGGCGACCCGGAAAAACTGCGGCTCCCCCTGAGCCTCGGCGTGACGGTCGTGGCCGCGCACATCGCGTCGGCGGAGAAATACCACGGCGAGCGCGGCCCCGACCGCCTGGCGCGCCTGATGCGCGAATTTCCCAATCTTTACGCGGACATTTCCGCGCTGACGCAGATCAACCGGCCGGGCTGTTTGAAGGAAGCCTTGACCCGGCCCGAGTTTTCCGGGCGGCTGGTTTACGGCACGGATTTTCCGCTGATCAACACGATGCTGGTTTCGCCCTGGTATTCGTTTCACCTTTCCCTCCGCCAGAAATTCTCCATCTGGCGGACCAAGAATCCGTGGGATCGGGATGTGTTGATGAAGCACGATTTAGGCGTGCCCACGGAAACCTTCGCGCGCTCGGCAAAAATGTTTGGCGGGGCGCATTGAGATCATCCTTGTTTTCATTTGCGGAATACGCGGGATTGGAGTTAACCTTCGGCGCCATGAATGAGCATTCATCACGGCGCCGGTTATGAGAGGAATCCACTCTCCGATAACGGCAACCTGGGTTTCACTGCGGCTGGCGGTGCTGGCGGCAAGCTGCGCCTGCTTTTTGTGCCTGGTCCCGGCCAACCCAGCCCGGTCGCAAGGGGTTCCGACGGGGCAACAAAGCAGCCCGCCGGCGCGAGGTTCTGCGGGCAATGTTGGCCCGGACAAACGATCGGTCGGGCTACGGTCCATGGGTTTTGTGACCAACTCCCACATCAACGTGCCGGTCGAAAGCGGGGATGACCATCCGACGCGCATAGCGGTGCAGGTCGTTCCATTTCACTATGCCCTGCCTGACTGGCCTGACCTGACGCACGCCAAGTGGATGCCCTATTCATCCAATGTTGACTTGGACTTGGGAGAGAGCGACGGGAAGAAGATGGCGGATATTTTGGGGGAGTGGGATGACGGCACGATCATGGGGTCGGGTGTCCCGATCACCTTGCTGCGGAGTTTGCCCGTGATTGCCGTGACCAACCCGCCCTCCCTACTGACGGTGCAACCCTTGATCCAGTTGAACGGGTATAGCGACAGACCGCTGGGCAGCATCCATTTTGATGTCGTGAACGAGAGCGGAACCTACACGGTGCGAAACGGACAGGGGTTCGTCACTGACCATTACTTTGATCGCAATTCGTTTGAGTCCACCACCAATTATTTCACCTGCTTCGACATTGGGTTGAGCCGGGGAACCAATACGATTGTGTTGCGATGCACTGACAATGCGGGGAATGTAGCCACGACTACTGTGCATTACGTCTTCACGACCGTCGGCCAAACCAACCCTCCGGTTATTACGTTGGGCTGGCCGACCAACGGGTCCTATCTGGGCGGCGAGGATATCTCCTTGAGCGGACAATTGGACAATCCGACAGCCACGATCCTGGGTTGGATCACAGATTCGCAAGGCCATACTCAGGTGCTGGAAGGGTTGGTGGAAACACAGGGCAGATATTGGTTCGACCACGTCCGTGTGCCTGAAGGAATCGGTTATGTGTCTCTGATTGCCTTCGATGCCGCCACGAATTCCAGCGCGACAAACTTCACGATTCACCGCAGCCACACCGAATTTAAGATTGATCCCGTGCCGGTCATCCCCCCCTTCGGCACGGTCACGGTGACGGGTCGGATTGGACGAAGCAATTATGCCGTTTGGGTCAACGGAGTACAGGCGGTTGTGCAGCCGGACGGAAAATGGAAGGCCGAGCGGGTTCCGGTAACCCCTGGCAGCGTGGCCAGCTTTCACGCCAGCGGACGTCCAATGGACACAAACGCGCCGGACCCCGATGTTGACACTAATCCTCCTCCGCCGATTTGTTGGGGGCAGGCGACGAACCAGATCCAAGCCGGGGTTTATTTTCCCGCGCCGCCCACCAATCAGGCCGATGGCTATGCGTGCGATTTATATATCATGAACACTTCCGGCTCCAACCAGAGCCTGAATTGGGTGCGGCCAAAGGAAAACGCCCGGTTCATCCCCTACTTGTATGGCCGCAATGGGACAAACGTGCCGATGACTACAAGGAACGAGCCTCTGGAGTTGCTGCCCAACGCCAGGATGAACATTCATCATCTTGGCAAACGGGAGGCGGGTCTGATTGATGGCGTTCTTGACCTGCCCGCCAACACGCCCGTTCGCCTGGCCTCGCTCCATCTGGCCGATTGGTTTTCTCTCTCCCCGGGACAGTACATTCTGGACATTGGCCCCCAGCTTTTCCATGTCAACGAAGCCGGCGACCTGGTGCCCTTCGATGCGGCCAGAGTTGAAACCAATATCACGGTTGTCCAGCAGCCGTAGGAATGGTGTTTTATTTCGGCGTCAAAACGGCCCGGAAAAGGAAGTGCATCCATTGGCATTGAAGGCAGGGCAGGCTGAAAGGGCCGAGGCGGGGGTGGGGAAAAAATGGCCGGGTGCTGCGGCAACGGCCATGCCGTTTTTGCCCAGTGCCGGCGGTTTTCGGTCGAAAAACAAGCCGGGACCGCCGATTCCAGCCTTAATTTGGGACTTTTTGGCTCTTTTCCGTCTGGTGACAGAGGTGGCATACCCTTTGCTCAATGGGCATAACAACTTTACACGAACATGATCACCGCTGAAATGACGGAAACGGAGACAACGCAAACTGAAGGAAGAGATATCATCCGGCTGCCGTTTGGATTGCTAGGCTTCGAGCATGTCAAACAATTCGTTCTTTTGGCCAATCCGGCGGAGGCGCCGTTCATGTGGTTCCAGATGCTCGACGACGCCAAGCAGGCGTTTCTGGTCGCGCCACCCTCCAGTCTGGTGTCGGACTATCAGCCGGACATCAGTGATGACGAGGCGGGTTTTCTGGAGTTGGCCGATCCCGCCGACGCCTTTCTGCTCAATATCGTGACGCTGCGCGGCAACGGCCAGGCGACGGTGAATTTAAAAGGCCCGGTGGTCATCAACCGGCGCACGCTCATCGGCAAGCAGGTGATTCTGAACAACGCAGCCCAATACTCGCTTCACCATCCTCTGACCGCTTGGTGAAGGTTGCGGGCGCAAGCCATGTTATGCTCATCCTATCTCGCAAACCGGGCGAAAGCATTGTGATTGACGGCCGGATTGTCGTGACGATTGTGCGGTTGGAGGGGGAAATGGTCAAAGTGGGCATTGAGGCGGCACGGGAGGTGCCCGTGCATCGGCAGGAGGTTTATGAGGAAATCCAACGCAACAACAAGGAGGCGTTGACGGAGAACCGCCCGCAAATCCCCCGTTTCCTGGCCAAGCGGTCCGCCCCCGCGCAACTCAAACCGGCCCTGCGCTGACAGGCCAATAATTCCATGCTCATCCACACCACTCTTTCGTCCGAAACGGCCACCCAGGATTTGCGCAACAGCCGGGCTGCGGATGCCTCTCCCGCCCCGGCCGGCACCACCCCCAAAACACCCGGCCCCGATTCCGCCGCGGGGCGGCTGCAGGGGCTGGCCGCTTTGGAGGAGGACGGAGTTCCGGCTATCGCCGACGCGGCCGGCGCCGATCAAGTCACCGGGTTTTTTCGCGCGAACCTAATTTCCCTGCACGGAACCGCCCTGGCGGCCCAGGCAAAGCTAAGCCCGGATTCCGTCTATGCCCTGCTGCAATAATATGAAGTCTGGCGGCACTGTAATGCGGGCGGAGAACATGGTGTTACCCGATGCTTC
>Ga0182027_10010810_pt1 | contig 12952 bp, 8 predicted proteins | sample 712E1DmetaG_FD_121300 | JGI IMG/M metagenome (GOLD analysis project Ga0182027, IMG submission 121300) | Permafrost microbial communities from Stordalen Mire, Sweden - 712E1D metaG (Illumina Assembly) | ecosystem: Environmental > Terrestrial > Soil > Wetlands > Permafrost | place: Sweden...
CACCCGCGGTCGCCAGAATGGAGGTCGTCTGCTCGAACGGGCCGGTCATGCTCGTCGCGCCCAGTTGACTGCACTGCGCGTAGGTGGTGCCGGAATATGGAATCCCGAGCGCGGCAACCATGATCTTGTAGCTCACCGGCGCAAAGCCCCCGGGGCTCGCGCCCGGCGCCTGCCAGACCAACGTCGCAGCCCCGTCCTTGCGGCTGCAAGCACTGGTGGCGGCACAGGCGCCCGGGCAAGTGGCCGGATTCTCGTACGTGCGCGGATCACTTGCGGGCGTGCTGATGCTCGCAGGTGTGGTAGATTCGCCGATGCACACCGTCGGCGAAACCGTCGCGGGCGGCACCACATCGACATCGGCGTAGATGATTTCGCTGCCGCGACCTGATGACGGCACGGCCGGATTTCCCGCCTTGTCTGCAAATGAGATGGAAAGCTGCTGCAACAAGGACGTCGATACCGTGGGCACATCGAGGGACGAAAACGTCGCGCGCAGCTCGCCGGCAATACAAAAATCCGTCCCACCGCATGCTCGCGCCGGCTCTGTGGTATCTCCGGCCAGCGTGCCTTGGTTGGACGAGATCGTCACGCTCTGGCCGGCCTCGACGCCGAACAGACGAACCACGAGCGCTGGACTCGCAATATTGAAATCTCCTGCCGGGCTCGGAAATGGATCGAGCGCCAGATTCCAGACGGCCGGAGCCGAAGCACCCGCGATATTGGCCTGCGCGTTGTTGAGAATGTCGGCGTCGACGCCACAATTGGCGCACAAAGAATCGTCGGCGAGATGAACATTGTAGGCGCACAGCGAACAGCGCGAAAATTCGTACGTCGGTGCCGTCGCGTCGGCAATGACGCCCAGAAAATTCTGGGTACCGATGACGTTGCTGCCGGAATCCAGAGTGGAAATGTCGATCGAGTTCGTGATGAAACTCGAAGGGTCGGCGCTCGTTGCCAGCACGGTCCCGGTTACATCGGCGTGAAAGTCATTCGGGCCGTCCTGGATAACCGACGGAGAATAGTTGTTATTGAGTCCGGTGGCCGCCACCGCCATGTTGATCGTTGCAGGGGCTGGAGTCGTCGAGCCTATGGTCGTAACCAAAATCCGCAGGTTGGTGGCAAACGCTGGAGGCGTTGCCAGATCGGCAGCGATTCCCCAATACTTGTCATCGGTCAGATAGTCGGCGGGCGCAATCGGCTGCGGCGGCGCGCCACCATCGAGACGCTCAACCGCAATAATGAGACCGTTCAAATCCAGCTGGAGAAAAATGCTCGGACTCGTGCTCACGTTGCCGTTGGCATCCACGGCGAGCATCTGCACCTCGCGTGTGGTCGCCGGGTCAAAGGCGTAGGGCCCGCTGGTAGGTGTGTACGCCGAAGCGACGGCCGTGTCGCCGCCGGCAATGAACTGACTCTGATAAACAGTCGCAAACGGCAACCCGCTTCCGGCCGGCCGGGACTGAAGCAGAACGCCGATGGGCGTGGTCGCACAGTTTTCGCCAAACCCGTTCGCGCAGCCGACCAGAGTAAACAAAAGATTGGTTCCGTTCGGATAGGTCGGAGCTACGCGATAGGGATCAGTGCCGGTCGTATCGAGCACACCGCGATTCTGGTGGCTCGCCGGATCCAAAATATCGGTCAAGCAGGACGATACGTTGGTGCACGTCAAGAGGGCACCGCTTGCATCGACGGCGGCGAGGGTTAACGTCGGTCCAAAAAAATCCGCCGCGTATTGACGACGGCTACCGTCATTGCCCGCGTCCGCGGACGTCACTGTGTTACCTGAGGCGTCCGTGAAGGTGGCCAACAGATAATTGTAAGCAGTGCTTTCAAACAGAGGAAAACCGGCAAACGTGACCAGAGTCTCGCCCGCCGACAGAGTCAGGGTGGCTGTGGCTTGCGCAACACCGCCGCTGGCGACAGCGTAACTGGCCAGGGTCACCGTGCCGCCGGCCAGGTTGTATGGATCGCTCACGGTTACGTTGACAGGCACCAGCAGCGACGTCCCGCTCACCGTGCCGTCCAGGGACGTGTAGATTGGCGCCTGCGATGCGGCGACCGAAACGGTTCCTCCTTGAAAGTTGACCAACACGTCGAGCGGGGGGCCCTGGGACGGATTGTTGGCATTGCCGTGGGCGTCGACCGCATACCCCGTCAGTGTCTGCAACCCGGCCGGCAGAGTGATATTGAAGCTCGCCGCACCCGTGGCGTCGACCGGCCCATAGCCCACGGAGTTGCCGTTGCTCAGAATGTGGACGTCGAGACCGGCGCCGAGGTTGGAAACGTGCACCGTTACTGCCGTGACCAGGTCCGCTCCAGAAACCGTACCCTCGCTGCTATTGAGGCGAATCAGAGTCGGCAAGTCGTTGCCCGCCTGGTTCTGCGTAAGCATAATGGCATCGATGGTTGGCGCAGCCGAATCGACCGTGAAGCTCCAGAATGGCGTTGCCGCCTCCGGAGGTCCGGGAAGAACGGTCTCGGCGTGTATCACCTGATCGCCGTCCGCCAGAATCACGGGCGACATGACCACGTTCTGCTGTGCGGCTGTGCCAACCAGGGGCCCGGTCGCGGCAACGAATCCCGCAGAGGGACCGCCGGGCCGGCCATCGGAGCCCAGCCGGCAGGCCGGGGCCGTGCCTGTGGGGTTGATTGTGGTGCAGATCTGAATCTGCGTGCCGACCTGGAGCCCTTGTGCGGTCAAGGCAAAGAGGCCCTGGAATCCTGGCACGAGCGGTTCCACGTCGTTGCTCTCGTTCAGAATGCCCCCTGCCGCTGGCAAGTAGATTGTCAGGCTCACATTGGTATCGATCCAAAAATGCACCGGAATGCTGTTGCCCTGCGCGGTCGAAGCCGCATCGCTCACAGAGCCCACCACCTCGACGTCGTACGGTGCAGCGCTCTGGGGCAGCGTCACGCCGGTCCACACAAACGCGGTGGAGGCGGCGTCATACGTAGCTGCCGCAGGCAAAGCCAGCGAGGTCCAGGTGGTGGTTGCCCCCTGCCGGAAAAGCAGCGTCGCCTGGGCGCTCGAGGGACAGTTGGTCACGAGATTGAGGGTGACCTGCAACCCCGTGGTCGTCGTGTCCGTGTCGTCAGACACAAGGAAAACATGCCCGTCGCCGGGGCTCAACGCGACATCGCAGCGCCCCGTATTCACGGTGACGGTGATCTGGGTCACGACGCCTTGCGGGTTGGAGCCCAGGGCGTCGGTCACCGGAGAAATAGTCAGGACATCCGGACCTTCGGACAGCGCTACGGCCGGAAACGTGACGCGAGCCGTGCCGCTGCCCGCTGCCCCTTGCGCGACCTGGCCGAAAATTGCCAAGCCCCCATTGACCGTCAAGGCGATGTGATCGGTCACTTTGACGCCCTGACAATCCGTTATGACATCCTGCTCGATCGGCGCATAGGGATCGGCCGGGTCCGGGTACGCGCTCGCCGTGATCACGGCGCCGTTGCTCGGCGAAACGAATGTGCAGGAGATGGCGCCGACCGTGACGTTGATTGCAGCCTGGGCCTTGTCGGCCTTGACGGTCAACGCGGACTGACCGTTGGGCAGCGTATAGGCCGCAAAGACCGCCTGGCCGCCCGACAGCTTAACCTGAGTCGCCACGGGCGCCCCGGTGCCGTCGACGTCCACGCTATTGGTAAGCGTCACGACCGTGCCGTCGGGAATGGAAACCGCCCGCACCGTCACGTTGACCTGCACACCGGCCTGAGTCGGATCGAGGTCATCCTGCGCAGTTACCGTGGCGCCGTCGGTCGGAAACACGAAGGTCAACTTTTCGGTGCCCAGATTGACTTTCGCATGACAGCCGCAGACCGAGAGCGCAGCGCAAGCAAAGGCAGTCTTCAGCATGGAACGTGCACAGGTGGTGATCATGAGCTTTTCCCCTATCAATTGCGGACGAGCAGACCCTTATCGCACATTTGCGCCACAAACGCGTCGACGTCCTTGCGGGCGCGAGCGGCATCGACCTCGAACTGAGCGGTGAGCTTGGCGGCCGCGGTCGCAACACTGCGGCGCCGGTGAAAGAGGTCCCACAGGAACGTGCCGGTCTCGTTGAGGCTCACCATGCGGCTGTCGAGAAGAATGAAAGCCACACCGTCGACGGTACGGCAGGCCACCCGCGGATTCCAACCGATGGCTTGTGCCGCACCGCTACGGTTTTTGTTCGCTGCGTTTTTCACTGTAGTCCTGACCGCCAAAGCTCAGCTTTTTCTTCGAAGGCCGGCAGGCGTGGCCGGCGAAACGACAATATCTCGCCTGCACGAACTCCGCAAACGCTTGCGGGTGCTTGCTGCGCCCGCGTCCGAAAAGCCTGGTTGATGCCGTCCAGCTCGCCGATTCTCAAGAATCCCAGATTCGGCGGCAGCCGTAATCGGAAAAGACGCGGTCGCCGGTCATTATGAAGAGATCCTCGAGCAGCGCTTGCCCGATGAGCAGCCGATCAAACGGGTCCTTGTGGCACCAAGGCAGAGCTACGCACTTGTGCAAATGCGCGACGCTAATCGCCAACGAGGTAAGGCCCAAATCCTTGACCAAAAGATCATGGTATTCCAGCAGATCATGATCGAACTTGAGCTTGCCAAGTGATGCCTTGAGTCCCATCTCCCACAAGCTGACGTGACTGAAGAAAATCTCGTTGACGTTGTCCGTAAATGCCAGAGCTGCTTTTCGCGGAAGCTTTCCCTGGCCGGCCAGTATCAGCGCTTGCGTATCGAGCAGGATTCTCAAGTGTAGCCCTCGAACCCTTCGGGAATGTCGTCAAATCCGTTTTTGATTCGTATGTCCTTGGCGAAACCGAGGAGCCGCACCGATTTTTTGTGTAGCGGCACGACCTTCGCCACCGGCACACCCCTGTTCATGAGAATGACTTCCGCGCCGGCCCGGACGCGATTGACAATCTCGGAGAGATTGGTCTTGGCTTCATACATGTTGTAGCGGCTGCGCATAATCTAAAGACTAGGTCAACTAGACCAGATCGTCAAGTCGATGTACTTCCCAGTGTACTCCCCTGTAAGCGACACGGCGGCGATCTCCTTCGCGCGAGGGCAAAGCAACATTCGTGCCACGACCAGCGTCGGGCTTGGAGGAGATACGCCGGGCGGAAGGACGGAAATCGCGCGTTTCGCGCAGCGGCTTGTTTGGTGTGCTGGCTACCCGTGTAGAAACAACCTGGGCTGGAGTGCTGCCTACCTGAGTGGAATCAACCCGCGTCCAAGTCGCTCGCAAGATGGTCAGGCAAGCCACTTGCGCCCAAAAGCACACGCTGGATCTGGAACGATACTTGCTACAAGAGATCACGGGTGCCAACCCGAGGAGTCTTTCACAATGGAAACATCGAACCGGGTTCTTTTTATCGATGACGATCCGCCGGTGCGCACCGCCTTCGGGCGAACGTTGAAGAATCTGGGAGTGACGTGCGATCTCGCGGGCAATGCAGACGAGGCCCTGGCCCTGGTGAAGAAGACCACCTACGCCGTGATCGCCACGGATTACAAGATGCCGGACGGGGACGGGTTGCACCTGGTCAGCGAGCTGCAACCGATTCAGCCCAACGCGACCTATGTGCTCGTCAGCGGCCAAGCCGACCTCGAGGTCGCCAAAGATGCAATCAACAATCACAACATCAGCTTCGTCATCACTAAACCTTGGGATTCAGAAGAATTGAACTCCCTGTTGCGCCGGGCCATCGAGTCTTTCGAGGAGAGGAGCTTGCAGAAGCGTCTCCAGCAAAACATCGTTCAGGCCAGTATCAATATGCGGCGCGAGAAGAATGAGTTTGAGGCGACTCTCGGCGACGTGGAAAAGCAGGTACGTACGCTCCTTTTGAGCACGCTCAAGCCGTTGCGCCAGGAGACCCTGGGCCACTGTGAGAGGGTTACGGCCTTTGCCCGCCTGCTCGCCGAGACCATGGGTTTGAAGAACACCGAGATCACCGAAATCGAGCATGGGGCAATGCTGCACGACATCGGCAAGATTGGCGTGCCCGACAACATTCTCGACAAACCCGGGGCACTGACTCCGGAAGAGTGGTCCATTGTCAAGGCTCATGTCACCATCGGCGCCAATCTGGTCGAGGGCTTCTCCTTCATGGCGAACGCGCGCCTGATCATCATGCAGCACCACGAAAGATGGGATGGCAAGGGCTATCCTTTTGGATTGCAAGGCACACAGAGTTGCATCGGTGCGCGCATCGTCGCGGTTGCGGACTCCTTTGACGCGATGGTCGCATGGCGACCCTACCGCAAAGCCAAAACGCCCACCGATGCGGCGCAGATCATCATTGAGGAAAGCGGTGCACAGTTCGATCCTGACGTGGTGGACGCCTTCCAACGCGTGTCGTTCGTGCGTTGGACCGCAGTCCTCCAGCAATATCGGGAGGCCGATCCCGCCGCTAAAATTCTCGCGGCGGCCGTCTAGCAAGTCTCGGCCCAGTGACCGCGGGCGGGAGGAAACTATGTCTGAGCTCGAGGAAAAGGGGGTCGTCACGAGCGTTTTGCCGGAGCAAGCGTCCTCGGCAGCCGCGGCATTCAATCCAAGAGTCGGGCCTCCCAAGCCACGCGTGCTGATCGTCGAAGACGAGCTCGTCACCCAACAGATCCTCGCAGACCAGCTCCGCGCAGCTGGATTTGTCGTGGATACGGCCGACACGATGAGCGGCGCTCTGTTGTTGCTCGCGGAGAATCTCTATGAGGTGGCGCTGCTCGACATGTTCCTGCCGGACGGTACCGGCAGCGCCCTGCAAAACGAGCTCATGGCCCGACACGCGCGCATCGAGGTGGTCCTCATGACGGCACGTCCCTCGGTCCACGATGCAGTCGCGTGCTTGGGAACCGGGGCATTCGACTATTTGAGCAAGCCGATTGAGTCGTCCAAGCTATTGGCAGTCATCCATGCGGCGATTGGCCGCCGCCACCGCAGCCTGCGGCTCAACACCTTGGAAGCAGTTCAGGGAATTTTCGCGACCTCCACGGCCGAGGATCTGGCCAAAGCAATCGTCGCGGCGGCCATGCAGGCTCTGGACGCGGACGACGCGTCTTTGCTGGTGCCAACGCCGGCGGGGGAGCTGACGCTCGCCTATTCCCGAGCGCTGGGCCCGAGCCCACCTCCTAAGGTGGGCATTCCCAGCGCGGCCAACGTCGCTGCCATGGTAGCTGCGCAGCGAGGCCCAGTGGTCGTGTCTTCGCCGCTGACTGCGGATCCTCGATTTGCCGAGGTACCTCCTTCCTCCCGCCCCATCCGCGCCAGCATCGTCTATCCGCTGCTCGTTCGCGGTCGACTGCTCGGCGTTTTGTGCATCAATCGGCTCGTGAGCCGGCATTGGTTCTCGCCCGCTGACTTGGTGGAAGCAGGCGTCGTAGCGACCCGGGCGGCGCTCGCCCTGGACAATGTCCGCCTGTTGGCCGACCTCAACGCCCGAGTCGCGGAGTTGGCCGAGGCGCAGACCCGAACCGTGGGCGCGCAACGCTTGGCGGCCATCGGTCAGCTGGCGGCAGGTATTGCCCACGAAATCAACAACCCGGTTGCCTTCACGATGGCGAACGTCGAGTTTGTCTCCTGCCGTCTGTCGCCGCTCGTGGCAGAGCTGGCCGCACCGGGGGCTCAAGGCGCGGCTCTGGAAAAATGGCTCGAGCAACTGGGCGGCAAGCCGGGTCTGGAAGAGCTGCTTCGAGCTCTGGCAGAGGCCCACGATGGCACTGTTCGCATCCGTGACATCGTGGGAGACATTCGTCAACTAGCCCGAAGTGAAGCCTCGAGCGATGCGAAGGCGGATCTGGCCCAGGCAATTCGCACCGCAGTGCGCTTGGCGACCCCGACGATCCGTGGCCGGGCCGCGGTCGAGGTCGATCTGTGCCCGCAGCTCGTGATTCAAGGAAGCGTGGCGCAGCTATCCCAGGTGTTTTTGAACCTCCTGGTCAACGCCGCGCAGGCAACGTCCGCCGCCCACCGCACCGGCGCAGTCATCAAAATTGCAGCGCGACGTGAAGGCGAGCGAGCGGTGATTACGGTTGCCGATAACGGTGTTGGCATGACCGCCGAGACGCAGGCCAGGATCTTCGTGCCGTTCTTTTCGACCAAGCCCCCCGACGAAGGAACAGGTCTGGGGCTGTCGATCAGTCGCGACACTGTCCGGAGACACGGCGGCGATATCACGTTCACCTCGGAGCCGGACGTGGGCACGACCTTCACGGTGGTGCTGCCCGCGACCACATCCGACACTGAGCTGCAGGCGGCTCCGATCGAGGAGGCCTCCGGCGGTGCCGCCAGCGGCAGGAACAATGCGCCGCGCAAGCGCCTACTCATCGTCGAGGACGAAGAAAACATGCGTCACGCCTATATGCGGTTTTTCGGTGCGCAGCACGACCTGGCTTTCGCGTGGAACGGTTTCGATGCGGCCAAGATTTTGGCCTACGACCGCGCCTTTGACCTCATCATCTGCGACGTCATCATGCCCGAGATGAACGGTATCGAGCTGTATCGGCATGTCGCAGGCGCATTTCCCGGGCTGGAAAAACGCTTCGTGTTCGCCACGGGTGGTTTCGGGCGACAAGACGTACGGGACTTTGTCGCCTCGATCCCCAATGTCGTCCTGCACAAGCCGTTTTCGTTCGAAAAGATTCTCGATCAACTCCGTGTGCCGTAAGGGAGAGCCGGAAGCGTTATGGGTGCGCATTTGGCGACAACGGTGATATCAAAGGAACAAATGACAGCCTCTGCCCCCCCAACCGGCTCGAACGCTATCCTTCCTGAGGCCGCTCTGCCTGTGCTGGTCGTGGACGACGAGGATGCAATCCTGCGCAGCGTGTGCCGCATTCTCGCCTCCCAGTCCATCGAAACGGTGGCATGCAGTCATCCCCAAAAGGCGCTCGAGCTCTTGCGGGAGCGGGAATTCAGTGCCGTCATCAGCGATTACCGCATGCCCACCATGGACGGGGTGGCCCTGCTCACCCGGGTCAAGAGCGAATGGCCCGAGACCGCGCGCATCCTGATCACCGCGTACGCCGATCTGGAAATTGTCGAGCGCGGCATCAACGACGCAGGGATTCAACATGTTCTGCACAAACCATTTTCCTCGCCGATCCTGGCGAACGTCGTCGCCGGCGCGGTGCGCAACAACACCCTACGCCGCGAACGCGTCGTGCTCCTGACTCGCTTGCAAAACCTCAACGAGGAGCTCGTCTACGTCAACGGCCAGCTCACGGACCGCATCGCCCTCAAGGATCAGGACCTGATCACGTTTCGGCGACAGTGGGATGTAGCACTGGATGCCATCCTCGATCCCATCACGATCATCGACGAGAACATGCGCATTACAGGAGCCAATGCCGCAGCCTGCCAGGCGGCGGATCGAGATCGGCGCGATCTGACCGGCAGACAGTGCTTTGATGCGCTGTTCGATCGGGCCATCCGCTGTGAAGCCTGCCCCCTTTCCGGCGGCAATGGCCGCCTGACCCAGGATCGAACCGGCAGCACCAAGGTATATGACGTAGAATGCTACCGCTTGCCCTCGGCGTCGGTGACCCACATCTGCGTTTACCGCGATGTCTCGCAGCAGGTCGCCTTCGAGCGCGAGACTGCTCATGCCGAGAAAATGACGGCGTTGGGCCGCCTGGTGTCCAACGTCGCCCACGAAATCAACAACCCGCTACAGGCGATCTTCAATTTCGCCCAGATTGCAGAGAAGCCGGACACGGACGCGGAGAGACTCAAAAAGTGTCTCAGCGTCATCCGCGATGGTGCGATGCGCTGCCGCGACTACGTGCAGGTCCTGCGCAATTTTTCCCGGCGCGACGCGCCCAGCGAAAAGAGCGAGATCGACCTCACGACGATTTGCAGCCGCGCCCTGGTGCTCTTTGCCAGCAGCGCCAAGGCGCAGGTCAAAGCCGTCGAGGACTGTGCCAAATCGGCCCGGTGCATAGGCAACGGCGGCCAGCTGCTGCAGGTTTTGACCAACCTCATTCAGAATGCCGTGGATGCCAGCCCACCCAACGGCTCGGTGCGGATCGGCATCGACGCGGACGAGCACCGCGTCATGCTCTGGGTCGAAGACGACGGCCCGGGAATTCCGGAGTCCGAGCGTGGAAAGATCTTCGAGCCCTTTTACACCACCAAACCGGAAGGTCAGGGCACGGGCCTGGGCCTGGCGATTTCCGAGCGCATCGTCCACGACCATGGCGGCGAAATCGTTATCTCCTCGGCGCCTTCAGGCGGCGCACGTTTCACAGTAAAATTGCCGCACAGCCAAGCTCGCATAGAGGGCACAGCATGAACGACGACAAGAACCCGGCCAAAGCCACACTCATGGTCGTCGATGACGACGTGATGCTGCTCGATGCCTGGAAAGAGGCCTTTGGCAAGCGCTACGATCTCAAGCTCTTTTCGGACGGACTGGCAGCGAGTCAATTCGTGGACAAAAACGACGTCGATGTCGCCATGTTGGATGTGCGCATGCCTTCGATGGACGGTCTAACGCTGTTGCAGCAGATCAAGGCCAAGCAGCCCGCGACCGAGGTCATCATGGTAACCGGCCATGGAACCATCGACATGGCAGTGCAGGCGATTCAATTGGGCGCCTACGATTTTTGCTGCAAGCCGATCGACGATCTGGACGCGGCTGTGCGCCGCATCGAGAGCGCGCTCGAGCGCCGGCGCTTACGCCAGCTCAACGCCAATCTGCAACAGTGCCTGAGTGGATTCAAGCGCCAGGATGATCTGGTTGGTGAAAGCCGCGCCATCTGCCGGCTGCGCGAGCTGATCACGCAAATCGCCGATTCCACCGCTCCAATACTAATCTGCGGCGAATCGGGCACAGGCAAGGAGGTCGCAGCCAGGGCCATCCACAGGGCGAGCAAACGCCATGACCATCCGTTTGTCGCCATCAACTGCGCGGCGATTCCGGACACTTTGATCGACAGCGAGCTGTTTGGCCACGAGCGCGGCGCCTTTACCGGCGCGGTGGCCAATCATCGTGGCGTCTTCGAGGCCGCCAACGGCGGCACGCTCTTGCTCGACGAGATCGGCGACATGCCCGCACAGACGCAGGTGCGCCTCTTGCGCACACTGCAGGAGCGCGAGATCCGTTCGGTCGGCTCGTCCGTGTCGCGCGCCATCGACGTGCACGTCATGTGTGCGACCAAGGCCAATCTCGAGCAGGCCATGCAGACCGGCCGTTTTCGCGACGATCTCTACTTCCGGATTTCGACCTTCCGGCTCGATCTGCCGCCGCTGCGCGAGCGGCGCGAAGACATTCCTTTGATCGCCCGCCACCTGCTCACCAAGCTTGCCGCGCAATCCGGACAACAACCGCCCGCGTTCGACGACAAAACGCTGGAAATGCTCATGCAATATGACTGGCCGGGAAACATTCGCGAGCTGGGCAATGCTCTCGAGCACGCCATTACTTTGAGCTCAGGTCAGACCATCGAGCCGGCGCATCTGCCGTCGTTTCTGGCCGCCCAGCCCGCCCGCGCGCGCCAGACGCCGGCCCCAGACGAGATTGGCTCGGCAGCCATGGTCGCCTACGCGACGGCGCGAGATCGCGCATCCGACGAGTTCGAAGTGCGCTACTTCACTGATGTGCTGCGCCTGGCCCAGGGCAATCTCTCGGAAGCGGCGCGCATTGCGCACATGGACCGATCGAATCTACGCAAGATCGCTCAGAAACATCACCTCGTAGCCGATAGCTTTCGACCGGTGTCCGACAAACCTGTCTGAAACCGACATTTCCGCGGCCACGTGAGAATCGCGGCACGGCTATTGCAATTGGTTATCTTCGCCATGCCCGATGCTCGGTTTTTCGAAATTACCTATGTTTTTCGATTCGCTACCGGGGCGAGCATCCAAGTCCCTGCGCGGCTCGACCCGGTCACGCTCAGTTTAGTGACCGACAACCACTCGCAGCCACCGGAATGGGCGCGGCTCGAAAGTGTCGGCTGCAGCGAATGTCCTTTGGTTGAAGCGTCCACGCACTTTTGCCCACTGGCGGCGAATCTGGCTGCTTTGGTTCAAGAATTTGCAGGCCATGACTCCTACGAAAAGGTTCATCTGATTGTCACCACGCCGGAGCGAATCATTTCCGCCGACACTACGCTGCAGGCTGCGTTGAGCTCGTTGACCGGCATCATCATGGTCAGCTCCGGTTACCCGACCATGGACAAGCTTCGTCCCATGGTTAGATTTCATCTGCCCCTGGCTACCGAGCAAGAGACCGTCTATCGCGCGGCCTCCATGTATCTGGTCGCCCAATTTTTGCGTGCGCAAGCAGGCGCAACGCCCGAATGGAGCATGTCGGGCCTGGAGGCCATCTACCACGACGTGCACCGGGTGAACCTCGCAATGGCCAAATGCATCAGAAAAGCGGCGTCGCGCGATGCCAATGCAAACGCGCTCGTTCGCCTCGACCTGTTTACCGAGGGCGTATCGCGCTCGACGCAGGAGGCATTGAAAGGGCTGCGCTATCTCTTTGCCGCTTCGTATTTGCGTGAGCCCTTGGGCCCCGTGGATGAAGAACACAAGCCAGTGGTCGAGCTCACAGGCGCGAAGTCGCAGGCCCCCAGCCAGGATCCGGTTTTCGATCGCCGAGCGTTTCTGGGCCGGCTCATGGATGACGAGGATCTGGCCAAGCAGATCGTCGCCACCTTTCTCGACGAAATCCCCAACCAGATTCGCGCGCTGCACCGCAACGTGGCCGAGGGTGACGCGGCATCGGCCGGAGCCAGGGCGCACACGATAAAAGGCACGGCCGCGAACGTTGGCGGCATGGCCCTGAGCGCAGTCGCCTACGCGATGGAAAAGGAGGGCAAGGCCGGTCATCTGAGTCAGGTCGCTGCACTGACGCCGGAATTGGATCGACAGTTCGAGCTGCTGCGGATAGCCATGCAGGAGTCTGCGCCATGAGGATCCTGATTGCTGATGATGATCTGACTTCCCGCACCATGCTCACTG
>Ga0182027_10010811_pt1 | contig 12952 bp, 14 predicted proteins | sample 712E1DmetaG_FD_121300 | JGI IMG/M metagenome (GOLD analysis project Ga0182027, IMG submission 121300) | Permafrost microbial communities from Stordalen Mire, Sweden - 712E1D metaG (Illumina Assembly) | ecosystem: Environmental > Terrestrial > Soil > Wetlands > Permafrost | place: Sweden...
TCTTAAGCCGGCTTTGGAAATGGTTTGTGTAATCAGCTCCATAAAACATATTCCGGTCGGGGAAAAAGTGGGCTATGGCATAACTTTTACCTCATCGCGGCCGACAATTGTTGCTACAGTGCCGGTAGGGTATAATGAAGGAGTGGACAGGCGCTTGTCCAACCAAGGATGTTTTAAAGTACGCGATATTTTTTGTCCCATCGTGGGCCGCGTAAGTATGAACATTAGCAGTATAGATGTTTCGGATGTAGCTGATATTAAAATCGAGGAGCCGGTTGTTGTTATCAGTTCCAACAAAAACGATAAAAATTCCGTGGAAAATTTAGCCAAGCTTTGCGAGTGCATTCCTTATGAAATTTTGGTTCATATACCTTCATCATTAAGAAGACTAATAATTTAAGTTTATCAGTCATCGGGCAAAACCGTGGAGTCTCTCCCCCTGCAAAGGGGGAGCACCACCCGAAGGGTGGGGAGGGGGTTGGAGACGGTAATATGGCTCCAACCACCCCGCCTCGGATGCACTCGGCACCCCTCCTTGGCAGGAGGGGAAGCTCCGCATTAATTCCTAAATTAAATATATGCAAAAAAACATCGGCGTATTTTTTGGTTCCGGTTCAACTGAACACGATATATCTATTATCACTGCCCAGCTAATTATTGCGGGGCTTAAGGGTTTAAATTATCAGGTTACTCCCGTCTATATTACCAAAGCCGGCAAGTGGATGCTTGGGGAAGAATTGGGGAGTTTGAAATTGTTTACGGACCCAACCCTCACCCCGTCCCTCTCCCAAAGGGAGAGGGGGCGTTGGTTCTTGGATATGGAAAATTCTAACGGCAAAATGGTTTTTAAAAAGAAGGGACTAGGGGGCAAATCAGTTATCATTGATATGGCTTTCCCCGCCTTTCATGGTGCTTTCGGCGAAGACGGGACTATTCAAGGCATGTTTGAAATGCTCGGCGTGCCTTATGTGGGTTGCGGCGTACTGGCTTCGGCGATCGCGATGGACAAAGCGCTGACGAAAATTGTGATGAAGGACGCGGGCGTGCCGACGACAAAATTTATTAGTTTTTATAAACAGGATTGGGAGGCAAGCAAGTCAGCAGTCATCCAGTCAATAAATCAGCTAAAATTTCCGGTGTTTGTTAAACCTGTGCATTTGGGTTCGTCAATCGGAATAGGAAAAGTTTCCGCCAAAGGCGGATCCGCCTCCGGCGGAAAAGACAAAGACATTAAAGATCTTGAAAACAAAATTGAAGTGGCGCTCCATTACGACGAAAAGGTGTTGGTGGAAGAAGGCGTGGAAAATTTAATGGATGTTACCTGCTGTATTGTCGGCAACAACGAGCTTCGGGCGTCATTGCTCCAAGAGTCGGTTTTTAAGGACGATTTGTTTGATTTTGAGGACAAATACATTAGCGACGGCGGCAGCCAGACCGGCAAAGCGATTAATAATTTGATAATTCCCGCGAGGTTGGATACGTCCACGACATCGGCAATCCAAAATACAGCCATAAAAGTTTATAAAGCCTTGGGTTGCAGCGGCATTGCGCGCGTGGACTTTTTGTATAACAAACAAACCAAAGAATTTTTTGCCAACGAAGTTAATCCCTTGCCGGGAACTTTGTATCACCATTTGTGGAAGGCTAGCGGTTTGGAATTGGACCGGCTGCTAGAGTTGCTGATAAAGTTGGCGGAAGAAAAATCCGAGCAGAAACAGCAAATTACTTTTACGTTTGAATCCAGCGTGCTGACGAATTTGGGGAAAGGGAAGCTGGGAGGAGGCAAGACCAAAGTGTAATTAGCCCATTTATGGGCTGTTAAAATACAGAACAGCCGATAAATCGGCTAACTACAATTCTGTTTCATTTAAATCGTAACTTGTCTATGCGGAAATAGGGTGGAACGCTTCTACCACGTGGTAAGTTTGTTATCAAACATGAATTTCAGGTACGAAAACCAAAAATACAAACAAGGTTTTACCCACATAGTCGGTTGCGACGAGGTGGGTAGGGGAAGTTTGGCCGGACCGGTTGCGGCAGCGGCGGTTATTTTAGATTTAAACATAGTAAAGATTTCCGCCAAAGGCGGATCCGCCTTTGGCGGAAAAGATTTAAGCGAAGTCAGGGACAGTAAGTTATTAAGTCCGAAAAAGCGCGAAAAATTATCGGCAATAATAAAAAATAACTGCGTGGTCTGGGGGATTGGGACGGTTGATGAAAAGACGATTGATGAAATAAACATCCACAAAGCGACCCTGCTGGCAATGAAGCGGGCGGTGGAAAATTTGTTGAGTGCTAATTCGTGCGAATTAGCACTTGGGGATGTAGTGCAGGCCACCCGTTCAGAGTCTCGAACGACCGGCCTGCCTCAACGAGAAAAGCAGGCCGGTGGCCTGCACTACAAGGACAGCCATCTTTTAGCTATAGACGGCAAATTTATTATTCCCTCCTTCGCTAAAGCTACGGAGGGCAAGCCCAATTTTAATATCGAGCAGGAAGCCATAATAGACGGCGATAACAAAATCCTCTCCATAGCCGCGGCATCCATAATTGCCAAAGTTTATCGGGATGATTTAATGCGTCAGCTTCATCAGCAATATCCAATTTATAACTTTGCCCAACACAAAGGCTACGGCACCCTGTATCACCGCACCATGATTTTACAAAACGGCCTCTCGCCCATCCACCGTAAAAGTTTTTGTAGCGCCTTATTCCCCTCCCTGCAGGGGAGGGGTTAGGGGAGGGTGACTTTTAACAAACAAGGGGCATCCTTGTGCTGCACAAGGATGCCCCTTGTTTCTGTTCTTGCCGCTGACAAACAGCGGTTTTTGTTTTATAATAGGTTAAGTAACCACTTACGGAGAGGTCGCATAGTGGTCGAGTGCCCCGGTCTCGAAAACCGGTAGGGGCGTAAGCTCCTCGAGGGTTCGAATCCCTCCCTCTCCGCCACCCTTCGCCAGAGGCTACGGGTGGACTTCGTCCATGCAGATAATGGATAAATTAACTGAAGCTTTTGTTAATCATCGCGAAGGGTGTCACCCGAAGCTTTAGCGTAGGGTGACGTATATATATGTATTACGTCTATCTTTTAAAATTATCAAACAGCAAAATTTATACCGGCTCCACTCCAGATTTAAAACGCAGGACAAAAGAACACAAAGAAGGAATGTGTGAATCTACAAGAAATTTTAGACCGATGGAATTGGTTTGGTATTGTGCATTTCCAGATAGGTTATCGGCAAGGAAATTTGAGAACTATTTAAAGACCGGTTCAGGGCAGGCTTTTAGAGACAAAAGGTTTGTTATTAAAGAGTCTAAATAATTTTTTTATGCCTGAACGTATAATCCATCCACAGCCAGCCGAAGGAACCAAAGCGGCAGATTTTTTTGAAAGCAAGATAGTAGTAGTTTCTGTTACCAAAGAAGAGTTTATTAAGGTTGTCAAAAATAAGTATCCCGAGAAGAAGAGTGAAGATATTGAACAGACCAAAGGTATAAATTTTGAACACAATGGTCAAATAATTGTTTTGTTACGTACTGATATTTTCCCTGAGCAGTATATGCCGTATTTTGAAATTCATGAAAAGTGGGAGGCTTATATTGCCAGAAAACCCGGTTACAATTTATTTCAAAAGTCAGTCCGCGAATATCAGAGAGAAAAACAAGCGGACTTACATCAGGATAGCGATTTGCAGGATTTTTATAGAGACATCGGAGTTTATAATTATGAGTTCCGACACGAGCTTGCGGTTTATAAGGAATATCAACAAGCTATGTTAGATGGTAAATTGGACGAATATCATCATTGGTTTATGAATTTAAGGGAGAAGGAAAAACAAAAAGCTGATGCTAAAAATTTGAAATTAATAGCAAACGATACTGAAATAAGAGAATCAATTTATAGAAAGTTAAAAGATAATAGCAAACATCATTTTTTAAGAAAATAATATGCAAAACAAAACAATTTTAATCAGCGGCGGGGTTACGGGGATTGGGGCGGCTACGGCTTTGCGGTTTTTGGAAGAGGGTTGGCAGGCGGCCGTGTTTTCCAATGTTAAAGAGCATAATCAGGATTTTTTGAAAATCGCCAAAACGCAGGGGCTGGCCGGCAAGCTTTTGGTTTTGGAAGCCGACATTACCAAAGAGAAAGATTTAAAAAAGGTTATTAGCGCAACTAAAAAAAAGTTTAATACAATTGATGTGTTATTTAACAACGCGGGCATAGGCTATTTTGAAGAAGCGGACAAACTGGATGTAAAAAAGTTTGACCGAATGATGGAAGTTAATGTAATCGGTATGGCGGATTTAACCAAATTGGTTTTGCCGATTATGAAAAAGCAGAAGCGCGGGCAGATAATCAACAACTCTTCAATATCCGGCAAGGTCGGGCACGCTAAAAGCGAATTTTACGCGGCCACAAAATCCGCCGTTATGCGCTACAGCGAAGGCCTGCGGGCGGAGCTTGAAAAATTCGGCATTAAGGTTTCGGTAATTTATACCAGCACGGTTAAAACCGGTTTTTGGAGCAAAAAAGAATTCGCCCGCCTGAAAAAAGAAAACTGGCACGGCAAAGAACCGGTATTTTTAAGCCCCAATGATATCGCGGCGGCCGTGCGGTTTATTGTCAACCAGCCCGGCCACAGCGTAGTGGAAGAAATAACCATTATGCCTTTTGGAAAGAAATAATGGGTGGATTTAAAATAGTTTGACATACAATTGTATGTCATATATAATATGCTTATGGAAAATGAAGTTGTGTCAATCCGTGAAATACAGCGGAATTATAGAAAGCTGGTTGACCGGGTAAAAGAAACCGGCCAAGCGGTATATTTGGGGGCCAGACAAAAGCCCGAGGCCGTGCTTTTAGGCGTGGGCGAGTTTGAGCGCCTTAAGCAAAAAGCCAACAGGGGAGGCAAAACCTGGGAAGAAATCGAAGAAACTTTAGAGCAGATACGTTCTTCCGGTAAAAAAAGTAAGACAAATCTTAGCGACTTTATTTATGCCGACCGACATCGCCATTAAATATCCTAAAATAGTTATTGACGCCTCGGTAGCCATAAAATGGTTTTGTCAAGAAGACGGAACCAGGGAATCCGAGGATTTATTGTCCCGGGCTTTTAAGGGACAGATTGAACTTTGCGCTCCCGAATTGTTGGTTTATGAAATTGCCAACGCGCTTTGGAAAGGAAAAAAATTTCCACGAGCCCAAATTGAATTGGCGATTGAAACGATTTACAATTCTCCTGTACAGTTGTTTCCCTTAGATAAGTTGCTGGCCGGGGCTTCGGTTGAAATGATGGCCGAATATAATATCACTTTTTACGACGCGTCTTATGCCGCGTTAGCCTACATAAAACAAATTCCTTTATTGACTGCTGATGTTAAGGGCCACAAAAAAATTAAGGAAATTGAAATTATTGAACTTTAGTTATTTTTTAAAATAATTTTATGCAAAAAACATATTACGGCGAGCAGACGCAAAAAGCCATAAGGAATTTTCCGTTTAGTTTTAGGAAAGCGCCGATGGAGTTTATTTTATCCATCGTGGAAATTAAGAAGGCCGCGGCTGTGGCGCATTTTAAAGCGGGGGAGTTGGATCGTAAGCGAAAAGAAGCGATTGTTAAGGTTTGCGATGAAATTTTGGCGGGCAAACATCGCGAGCAATTTGTGTTGCCGGCTTTTCAGGGAGGCGCGGGGACTTCTAACCATATGAATGTCAATGAGGTGATTGCGGGAAGGGCGACGGAGATTTTGCATGGAACCCTCACCCCTAACCCCTCTCCCAAAGGGAGAGGGGAAACTGCGGTTATCCATCCCAACGACCACGTTAATATGGGGCAGTCTACCAATGATGTTATGCCGTCGGCGTTGAGAATTACCGCTTATCGCCTCGCGATGAAATTGCTGGAGACAATGGATATTTTTGAAAAAAGTTTGGAAAAGAAAGCGCGCGAATTTAAAATAGTTGTAAAGCTCGGGCGCACGCACTTGCAGGATGCGGTGCCGATAACTTTGGGCGGTGAATTTGCGGCTTATGCCGAATATGTCAGGCGGGGCAAATTGCGCATCCTAAAAGCGATGGAAAATCTTTTGGAACTAAACTTAGGCGGCACGGCCGTGGGCAATTCCATTAACGCATCCCCAAAATATATTAAACAGCTATATATTGAATTGCAAAAAATCACCAAGCTGCCTTTTAAGCCGGCGTTAAACCTTATGGCGCAAACCAGTAGCGACAGCGATTTTGTCTGGATGTCACAAAGCCTGGTTGCGTTTTGCGTTGATCTTTCTAAAATTTCAAATGACCTGCGTTGGCTGTCGGCCGGCCCCAAAGGGGGATTGGGTGAAATCAGCATTCCCGAACTCCAGGCCGGCTCGTCCATTATGCCCGGCAAAGTTAATCCGGTCTTAATGGAAGCCGTAAGCCAGCTGTATTTTTTGGTTTCGGGAAACAATTTGACCATCCAGCAGGCCGCCGAGGGCGCGCAATTGGAATTGGGCGTGATGCTTCCGGTAATGACCGACCGTTTGGTAGAGTCGTTAAAGCTTATGGATGAGTTGGTGTTACAATTTTCAAAAAAGTGCGTAGACGGCATTAAAGCCAACCGCGCTCGCTGTAAGGAGTTGTTGGAAAAATCCACGGCTTACGCCACGCTACTTAGCCCCAAACTCGGTTACGATGCCGTAAGCGTTTTGGTAAAAGAATCGGTAAAAAGCAACAAAACCATCCGTGAGTTAGTTTTGGGGGAAAAGCTGATGACAAATAAAGAATTTGATCAAGTAATAAGATCTTTTAAAGTTTGACAATGTTTGAGAGCCTCTTTAATATATGTTGCATAGGAGCAATGCAATGGAGGTACGAAGAAGGTTTACCTCAGTGGGCGTCACTGAGGTTTTTAAGGCCAGGGGGTTCAAAACCCCTTTGGTCAAACACCACCCGAACGGGCTGGTAGTCCATCCGGCCCAAAGGGTCGGCCGACGTTGGGTTCCTCAGCCCGGATTGGGGGTTTTTCCACCCAAGCGGCGGACCGTTCAGGTGATCGGTGTTTGGCGCTAGCTCGCGGATGGGGGGCGCTGTTTATCATCAGCGAACCCCATCCCATAATATTTTTTTATGAAAGGTATAACATTAATTGGCATGGCGGGGGTTGGCAAGTCCACTGTGGGAAAAATTATGGCCGAGGTTTTGGGCTGGCAATTTTGGGATTTGGATAAAGTTATACTGGAAAGGCAGGGCATTAGTCATCATAAATATATGAAGCGTAATGGGGGACAGGCTCTTAGCCAGTTGGAAGAGCAATACGCTTTGTCGTTGAATTTGCAAAATTCCATTTTTTCTCCCCCAGGAAGTATGGTTTACTCTGAAAAAGCCATGCAAAAAATTAAAGCCGATTCCGTTGTGGTTTATTTGCAAGCTCAAGCCGAGACGATTACCAAACGTTTGGGGAAAAATTTATATAAAAATGGTATTATCGGGTTGGAAGAAAAAGGTTTGGCCGGCGTTATGGCAGAGAGAACCCCGCTTTATGAAAAGTATGCCGATTTAACACTTCATTCAGGCGACCAGACTAAAGAAGATATGGCACAAATTGTAATAGCCGCCTTAAAAGCGCAAGGAATACAGCTTAAATGAAATTTCACAGCACTAATAAAAAATCAAGAAATTTTGCCTTACCGGATGTTTTGCGCAAAGGCCTTGCTCCCGATGGGGGTCTTTTTATGCCTGATAAATTTTTTAGATTGCCGAAAGAGTTTTTCAAAAGTATAGCCAAAGCAAGTTTTAATGAGATATCGCAAGTTATCAGCAAAAAATTTATTAAGGAAATTCCGGAGCGGGAATTAAAAAAGATAATAGAAAATACATTTAATTTTTCTGTACCGTTAAAACAAATAGATGAAAATTTGTTTGTTTTGGAATTATTCCACGGCCCAACAATGGCTTTTAAAGATTTTGGCGCGAGATTTTTAGCCAGAACCCTGGAATTTTTTTTAAAGAATCAAAAGGCGCAATTAAATATCATCGTGGCCACTTCCGGGGACACCGGCAGTGCGGTGGCCAGCGGATTTTTTAAAGTGCCAAATATCAAGGTATTTATTTTATACCCTAGCGGCAAAGTCAGCCCCCTGCAGGAAAAACAGCTTACAACTTACGGGCACAATATTACGGCATTGGAAGTAAGGGGCAGTTTTGATGACTGCCAAAGGCTGGCTAAGCAGGTTTTGGCTGACACGAAACTGAATCGGCTGATGCAATTTTCTTCCGCCAATTCCATCAACTTCGGCCGGCTTCTGCCGCAGTCGTTTTATTATTTTTGGGCCGCGGCGCAGCTGAAAAAACAAGGAATCCGCCAGCCGCCAATAATAGCGGTTCCGAGCGGCAATTTTGGCAACTTAACTTCCGGGCTGATTGCCAAAAAAATGGGCTTGCCTGTACATAAATTTATAGCCGCCACCAACAGCAACAGCATTGTGCCAAAATATTTGGCAACGGGGAAATTTGTCCCTCAAAAATCTAAGTCTACAATTTCCAACGCTATGGATGTGGGCAACCCGAGCAACTTTGCCCGTATGCTGGAATTGTATAATAATGATTATAAAAAGATGGGCAAGGATATTGTTGGCCTTAGCATAACCGATGCCGATACGCGAAAAACCATACAAAAAATTTATAAACAAACTGGCTATATTTGCGACCCGCACACCGCGGTAGGCATTACCGCGGCTCTGTGGTATAAAAAAACAACGCGCGAGAAGCATCCTCTGGTTGTCCTCTCCACCGCGCACCCGGCCAAGTTTAGGGAAATTGTGGAACCGGCAATTCATCGCAAACTTGCTTTACCAAAACAGCTCCAAGCGGCAATGAAAAAAAGAAAGAAGTCGGTAGTGCTTAAAAATGACTATACGGAGTTAAAAAAGTTTTTACTAAAAACCGGTAAAAGTTCAGATCATGGTAAAGTCGATTAAATTATAGTTATATTTATGGATAACCCGCATATATTATTTGCTCTAATTTCAGCTCTAGTTGGCGTCTCTTGTTTTATTCCCTACATACGTGATATTTTTCTTCGCAAAACAACCCCGCACAGCTACTCTTGGCTTATTTGGGCAATTTTGCAGGTAACCGGAGCAATAGCAATGTTTAGTTCCGGAGCAGGGTGGGGAATTACCCCGCTTGTTTTGGGAGCAACTCTTTGTGTTTCTGTTTTTTTACTTTCGTTCAAATACGGCACTAAAAATGTAACCAGGTTTGATCTTGCCTGTTTAGTTAGTGCTTTAGCTATTTTTTGTTTTTATTTGTTGACTCATCGGGCATTATTGTCGGTAATTTTAGTTTCTGTAATTGATGTTATTGGGTTTTTGCCGACTTTCAGAAAGGCTTACGCAGAACCATACAGTGAAACCACATCGTCTTATGTGCTAAGCGCGATTGCCGATGGTTTTGCCTTGGGGGCATTAGCAAATTTTGGGCTAACAACTACTTTGTATTTGTTTACTTTGATAGTTGTAGATGGATTTTGTTCAGTTTTGATTATTGCCAGGAGATATCAATTAAAACTTAAAACAAAATGAAACATAAAATTTTAATCCTCCACACTTCCGTCGGGCTTGGGCATAAAAGCATTGCCGAGAACATCGGATATTATTTATCGGCGGCTGGCTACGAAGTTAGGCTGGCGGATATCGGCAAAGTGCAGGAAGGGAAATTTGAAAAGATAGTTGTCGGTGTCCATCAGTTCATAAACAAGCGCCTCCCGTTTGTCTGGGGCTGGCTTTACCGCTGGGGGCATTATGTTATTTTGCCGTTTCGGGTATTTATCGCGGGGTTCAATTATAAGCTGGCAAAAAGTTTTATAGATGATTTTCATCCGGATTTAATCATCAGCACCCAAACCACCTCCTCGGCCGTGGCAGCTTATTTAAAAAAACAAAAATTATATACCGGCAAGTTTGGCATAGCGTTTTCGGACTTTCACTTGCATAAGTATTGGCTTTATAACGAAGCTGATTTTTATTTAGTCAACATTTCCGAACAGGAACAGGAAATGTTGAGAGTTAATATTGCAAAAGAAAAAATATTTATCTGCGGAATAATTTTGAAACCAAAATTATTTGTAGATACAGCGGCGGTAAAAAACCGTTTAGGGATAAAAGACGGAGATCAGGTGATTTTGATAGGAACGGGGTCGTTGGGAATAGGTTTTAGAAAAAAGAATTTGGAAAGTATGTTAAAAATAGAAAAAGCTAAAATTGTTTTTTTATGCGGAAAAAATAAAAAATTGTTTGAAGATTTAAATAAATTAAATTTACCAAATTTAATTCCATTAAAATTTTACCAGCCGATGGATGAACTTTATGCCATTGCCGATATTTTTGTGGGCAAGCCCGGCGGCTTGAGTACGGCGGAATCTTTAAGATGGAATTTGCCATTGGTAGTTTGCTACACTTTGCCTGGGCAGGAAGAAAAAAATCTTGCCTATTTATCGCGTCGTCGCCTGGTTATAAACCGTCCGGAGGATTTAGCGGCATCGGTAGGCCAAGAACTTAAGACCGGGGAGTTTAGGCAATCTCTAAAACAAAATCCGGAAAGGCTTAAAGTGTTTCAGGAAGGCGGGGCACTTACTTTGGCCGTAAAAAAAGTTTTCGACGGTTTAATTTAAAGGTGTTGCACGGGGGTTGACCCCGTCAGAAGTTTGTAATAAATAATTATTTTTTTGATTAAGTAAAGAAGATTCATTCCATTAAAAAAAGACTGATGTTTTACGACCTCTAACGGGGTTTGACGTAAATTTAGTAATGGTTTAATATAAAGGTAATTTGAGGGAAAAGTTTATTAAAATTAGCTAACTAAAAATTTATGGCGAAAAAAGAGAAAACATCGTTTTTTGGCAAGATAATGGGGGGAAACGTGACTGAAGACACGGTTTTAACCCAGCCTGTTTCACAAGTTCAGGAAGAAAGCCTGGCCGAGGAATTGGCTCCGGATGACGAGGGAGACGCGGTAGAACAGGAAATGGTAATAGAAGAAGAAGTGGTTGAGCCGGTTGTTCAGCCGGACAGGGTTGCCAAGCAGGTTCAGAGCGGCGAAGCCAAAGAAGGCAACGAGGAATGGTTAAACGATTTTGAAGGCCAGCTGAACATAGATATGTATCAAACCAAGGACAATGTTATTATAAAGTCCACCATTGCCGGAGTCCGGCCCGAAGACATAGACATTACCGTGGCCAACGATATGGTTACCATAAAAGGCGCGCGCCGAAAAGACGAGAGCGTGCCGCAGGACGACTACTTTTACCAGGAATGCTACTGGGGCAATTTTTCCCGCTCCGTAATTATCCCCGTGGACATTGAAAGCGAAAGCATAGAGGCTGATTTGAAGGACGGAATTCTTACAGTGATTATTCCCAAGGCCGCGAAGGCAAAGACAAAGAAGGTTAAGGTTAAGGGTTTATAGAAGCGAAGTTAGACCCCGGTACCAGAAGCCTTTGGCTTCGGTACGGGGCAAGCGCGAAGACTACTCCGACGCTCCAACTGAAAGTTGGAGGTACGGAGCCCCGACCTAAGCGTCGGGGCAACGCGAAATCAAAAGCTAAAAATCCCGCTCCAAAAGAGCGGGGTTTTTTGATGCTACGCCGGTCATTTCGGAATTAAATTTCGATGACTGTTATTTCTCGGATCTTTTTAAATTGTTGATCTTGAGTAATTAAGGGCAGTCTTCTTAAGATTGCTGTGGCCGCAATACCCGCGTCAGGGATTTCTAAGCCATATAATCTGCGGCAATAGGCGGACATCTCGGCTATACTATCATCAAACGGTACTGAGACAAACGTTTCTAAAAAACTTTTGATATCCTGAACATCTTTTTTATCTAACTTTTTTAATGACAAAACTTCAGCTGTAGTAATAGACGAAATAACAAAAACCCGGCCTTCTCTGCGCCAGGCTTTAAGCTGATCCACAATTTCTGCATCGCCATTAAGGTAGCGGATTAAGACGTTAGTATCAAAAAGCATTTATTTGGATATTTTTTCCAATTTAGCCAGTCTGGTGACCCAACCTCTACGAATTTGTTTTTGGTAAGCTAATGCGTTAATTTTCTTTTTACCCTTTAAAATCCCGGCAACTTTAATCCAGCTTTGCGGCAAAGGATAGCGCAAAGTTTTTAGTTGCAACGGGGTAATAACTTTTGCTTCGTTTAAAGTTTTTATGGGCATAAGATATTTTTAGCATGCTTGTCTTCGGCTTTTAGCCGAATAGGGCTGACGCCCCGCAAGCACATTTATATATTATGGCGCAGGCAGTTTTATGTCAAGGTTTGGCAATCTATTTGTAATTGTTTTCTGTCCCGATGTCTTATCCGCTGTTTACTATTGCCCATTCTGCGTAACGGATTACATAAGGAACAGTAGGCTTTTCGTCGGGTGTATTTTCTTTTGTAGTTCATTTTGGTTTAGTTTATGGAGTTATAATAGTAAAGACGATAAAGGCTGTTTGGTCGTTACATTTTTTTAAAATTATTGGTAATCAAAAATATTCGGAAACTGGAAGTTATCCATTGCCGTTTTTGACGGCCGTCAAAAACGGCAATGGATGGGAAAATAAAAAAAAGACCCCGAACCGTTCATTCGCTGTAAGCGAATTTCAGGTTCGGGGCGCGGGCGAAGTACGCCGCTCGAACGTCCGGGTTTTTGGAAAGGAAACATGGAAACTTATCTGAACTGTCAAGCAAGCATTTCTCCCGCTTTGCAAAGCTTGCTGTATTGCTCGCTCGGAAGAATGAAACTTCTTGCTAATAGTTTAAAGAATGAAATCCATCCTTTTGCAATTAAAAGCCAAGTTCCTTGGTAGATCTCTCTACCATACTCATCCAACACAAACCCGACGCCATCTACCCGTAAAGCGGTATAGCAAAAATAACCATAATTATCTCCGAAGGCGCTGACTGTAAATTCAA
>Ga0182027_10010812_pt1 | contig 12951 bp, 10 predicted proteins | sample 712E1DmetaG_FD_121300 | JGI IMG/M metagenome (GOLD analysis project Ga0182027, IMG submission 121300) | Permafrost microbial communities from Stordalen Mire, Sweden - 712E1D metaG (Illumina Assembly) | ecosystem: Environmental > Terrestrial > Soil > Wetlands > Permafrost | place: Sweden...
ACCCCGCCGAGGGGACCACGGCCAAGCGGCGCAGCGCCGCCACGCTGGTCAACCACCTGCAGACGGTGATGGTGCCCGGGGAGTTGTACGGCGATCTGGACGCCCTCGACCGGTTGTTGGAAGATTGGAAGCGCCACCAGCAGGTGGAGCCGGGCAAGGCGCACACCATCGCCCACCTGATCGTCGAGAAGGCCAAGGGGCTCGGAATTCTCGACGAGGGGGCAGGACACGACGCCGCCATGGCGAGCCACGTGACCGCCATCCACGACACCCTGACCCTGCTTCGCAGCACGAGGATCCCCAAGGGGATGCATGTCTTTGGCGCGATTCCCGAGGGAGAGCGGCTGGCCGAGTTCGTCTACGCGGTGATCCGCTACGAGAAGGGGCCGGGATCGCTGCGAGGGCTGGTCGCCCTGGCGCTGGAGCCGGGGGCGCCCGGGGCCGAGTCGGCATTCGCGGAGCGGGTGGATACCGCCGCCCGCCGCCTCTGCATCGCCTATCTCGTGCAGGGGATGCCGCTCGCCGAGGGTCTCGCCGCCCTGGGCGGCGCGACCCGGCCGGACCCGCAGGTCGTGAAGGTAGCCCAGGAAGCGATCGACGACGTCCGGCGACGGACGTTGCTCTCCGACGAGATGGAGGCGCTCCTCGGGGGATTCCGGGGAGGCTACGTCCCGCCGGGACCGTCGGGCCTCCTCACCCGGGGCCGACCGGACATCCTGCCCACCGGCCGCAACTCTTACTCCCTGGATCCTCACAAGATCCCGTCGCCGGCGGCCTGGCGGACCGGGGTGGCGCTGGCCGAGCAGACACTGGAGAAGTACCTGCGCGAGACGGGCAGCTATCCGGAGAACGTCGCGTTCTACTGGCAGTCCACGGACATCATGTGGGCGGACGGCGAGGGGATGGCCCAGATGCTCCATCTGCTGGGGGTCACCCCCGTCTGGCAGTCGAACGGCCGGGTGCGGAGCGTCACGGTGGTTCCCCTGGCGGTGCTGGGGCGGCCCCGGGTCGACATCACGGTGCGGGTATCCGGGATCTTGCGGGACTGCTTTCCCTCCGCCATCGACTTGGTGGACGAGGCCGTGCAGGCGGTGGCGACCCGGCCCGAGCCTCCCACCATGAACTTCGTCCGGAAGCGTACCCTGGAGGCGCTGGGGGGCGAGGCGGCGGAGGGGGAGGCGCTGCGCCGGGCCACCTTCCGCCTCTTCGCCAGCCAGCCCGGCACCTATCAGGCGGGGACGCAGCTTGCGGTGTATGCCTCGGCCTGGAAGACGGAGGCGGACCTGGCCGACGTGTTCCTCTACTGGAACGGCTACGCCTACGGGAAGGGGAGCTTCGGCGTCCCCGCCCACGCCAGCCTCAAGCAGCGTCTGGCGAGCGTGAGCCTCACCTTCAACAAGACGGTGAGCGACGAATACGATCTGACCGGTTGCTGCTGCCACTTTGGCACCCATGGCGGCCTCATCGCCGCGGCCCGGGCGATCTCGGGCCATGACATCCCGCACTACTATGGGGATACCCGCGAGCAGGGCGAGGTGGCGATCCGCACCCTGGCGGAGGAGATGCGCCGCGTGGCCCGGGGGAAGATCCTGAACCCGGTCTGGATCGAGGGGATGAAGGCGCACGGCTACAAGGGGGCGGGGGAGATCAGCAAACGCGTGGGCCGGCTCTACGGCTGGCAGGCCACGGCCCATGTGGTGGACGACGGCGTCTTCGACGATGTGGCCCGCACCTTCCTGATGGACCAGGAGAACCGGCGTTTCTTCGAGCAGGAGAATCCGTGGGCTTTGGAGGAGATGACCCGACGCCTCCTGGAGGCGGCCCAGCGGGGGCTCTGGAGCCCGGCCGAGGATGTGCGCGACCAACTTCAGTCTCTCTATCTGGAGATCGAGGGGTGGATCGAGGAGCGGATGGGCGATACACAGGGGGACTTTCAGGGCGGGAGCATCGACATGGTGACGGCCGACGAGGTGGCCAACTGGAAACAGCGGATGCGGGAGGTGCTGGGATGATGTTTCCGTTTACGGCGATCGTGGGGCAAGAGGACATCAAGACCGCCCTCATCGTGAACGTAATCGACCCTGGCATCGGGGGGCTCCTGGTCATGGGGGAGAAGGGGACCGCCAAGAGCACCGCGGTGCGGGCGCTGGCCGACCTGCTCCCCGAGATGCCCGTGGTGCGGGACTGCCGGTTTCACTGCGCCCCCGCGGGCCCCTTCTGCGGCATCTGTCTGGAGAAGCGGCAGGCGTCGGCCCTCGTCACGGGGACGATGAAGATGCGGGTGGTGGAGCTGCCCCTGGGAATCACCGAGGACCGGCTGATCGGCACCCTCGACCTCGAGCATGCCATCGCCCGCGGGGAGAAACGGTTCGAGGCGGGCCTCCTGGCCGACGCCCATCGCAACTTCCTCTACGTGGACGAGGTGAACCTGCTGGAGGATCACATCATCGACCTGCTGCTCGACTCGGCCGCGATGGGGGTCAACACTGTGGAACGCGAGGGGATCTCCTTCAGCCATCCGGCCCGGTTCATCCTGGTCGGCACCATGAATCCCGAGGAGGGGGACCTGCGTCCCCAACTGCTGGATCGGTTCGGGCTCTGCGTGCGGGTCGTCGGGCTGCACGACAAGCCGCAGCGGATGGAGATCCTCCGCCGTCGGGCCGCATTCGACAACGCCCCCGACCAATTCAGCGCCGGGTGGCGGGAGGCGCAGGAGGCGCTGGCCCGCCGCATCCTCGAGGCGCGAGAGCATCTGCCCGCCGTCCCGATCACGGACGAGCTTCTGGAGTCGATCGTGGCGGTCACATCGGCGCTCACGCTAGACGGGCATCGCGCCGACATCGTGATCATGAAGGCCGCCCGGGCGCTGGCCGCCTACCGGGGGATTCCGAGCCCCGGCAACGCGGAGATCCACGCCGCGGCGCTCCTGGCGCTGCCCCACCGGCAGAAGCGACTCCCCTTCGAGGAGCTGGGGGGCGATCGGCCCACACTGGAGCGGGTGCTAGAAAGGGCCGTTCCATGCGCCTGAGCGAGTTCGTCGGCCAGGACGCGGCCAAACTCGGCCTCGTCCTCAACGCCGTGGATCCTCGATGCGGCGGCCTGTTGCTGGTCGGCGGGAAAGGGACCGGCAAGTCGACGCTGGCCCGGCTCTCGCGGGGACTCTGGGGCACAGGTGTGCCCTTTGTCGAGCTTCCCCTGAACATCACCGAGGATTCGCTACTTGGCGGCTGCGACCTGGAAGAGACCCTGCGGCGTGGCGAGCGGATCGAGCAGCCGAGCCTTCTCTCTCGCGCTCACGGCGGTGTGGTCTTTGTCGACGACGTCAGTCTCCTCGGGTCGCATTCCCTGACCCTCCTGCTGGAGGCCCACGACCGGGGAGCCGAGCTGCTGTCGCGGGACGGGCGGACGGAGCAGCGGGCGTGCCGGTTCACGCTGGTGGCCACGATGAATCCGGAGGAGGGCGACCTCTCTTCGCATGCGGCGGATCGGTTCGGTCTCTGCGCCGTGATGCAGGAGATCGCCGCATCGGGCGAGCGAAAACAGATTCTGCGCCTGGCGGATTCCCAGGCTGCCTTCGCCGTGGAGCCGGACCCGCGACTCCTCGAGCGGATCGCCGCCGCCCGGAGCCTGCTCCCCCGCGTGCAGGTTCCAGACGAGTCCCTGGACCACCTGGTCACCCTGGTCGAACAGAATGGCTGCCGGGGGCATCGGGGCGACCTGTCGCTCTGGTATGCGGGTCGGGCCTATGCGGCCCTGCAGGGGGAAGCGGTGGTGACCCCCAACCACCTGAACCGGGTAGGCGAACTGGTCTTTGCGCATCGCCGCCCCGTCGTGCGGGACGAGGAGCCGGCGGCCGTCGGCGAGCGCGAGACCGACGGCCGGCAGGGAAAGCAGCAGCCGGAGCGGCAAGATGCCGCGCCCCAGCCGCACGGGTCGGAGCAGCAACAATCGGAGCGGAGTCAGGAGACCTCTGCGCAGGATGGCCGGGAGGCCATCACGATCCCCCGCGAGGCGGCGGCACGCGAGGAGGTCATGGGGGTCGGCGAGCCGTTCAAGGTGAGGCGGCTCCTCTTTCGCAAGGATCGGCGAAAACGGCGGGGAGACGGGAGGCGGACCCGCACCCATATCGCCGGACGCGACGGCTGGCCCGTCAAGACCGCGCTCCATTCCCAAGAGCGCGACATCGCGTTGGGGGCCACCATCCGGGCCTGCGCGCCGTTTCAGGCGGCTCGGGGCCGCGTCGATCGGCTCCTGATCGGACACGACGACCTGCGGTTCCACCGACGGGAAGGGCGGATGGGGCATCTGGTGGTGTTCGTGGTGGACGGCTCGGGCTCCATGGGGGCCCAGCGCCGGATGGTGGCGGCCAAGGGGGCCATCCAGGCGCTGCTCTTGGACTGTTATCAGAAGCGGGACCGGGTGGCCATGATCGTTTTTCGGAAGGATCGGGCCGAGCTGGTCCTGCCGCCCACCACCAGTGTGGAGCTGGCGGCCAAGCAACTGGCGACCTTGCCGGTGGGGGGAAAGACGCCGCTGGCCGCCGGACTGCTGGAGACCTACCGGCTGGTGCAGCGGGTGGTCCGGCGGCACCCGGAGACCCGCATCCTGGTCGCTCTGGTCACGGATGGCCGGGGGAACCATGCGCTGGGAGGCGATCTCCAGGCGGAGATCCGAGGCCTGGCCCGGCTCCTCGCCGAGCAGCCCCAGTGCGACTTCCTCGTCATCGACACCGAGAACAAGCGTAACGCGATCCGGACCGACCTGGCCCGCACACTGGCCCGGCGGCTCGCCGCGGAGTACTATACTATCGAAACCCTGCAGGCGGAGCAGCTCGCGGCCCTGGTGCAATCCCACACCGCCGCAGGGTGACCAGGTCCCGCCAGATGCAGGAGAGGGCCCGGGCGATGCGGCGGGTCTGCCCACCGATGATGGGCGAATCGTCGAACCGAAGCAATGGAGGCACGCCATGCCGGAGACAACCAATCAACCGACCATTGAAGATGTGGTGCGCTTCCACGGCCATTGTTGTCCGGGCCTGGCGCTCGGCTTCCGGGTCGCCACGCTCGCCCTGGAGAGGCTGCGGGGATCGCGGGCCGACGACGAGGAGTTGGTGGCCGTGGTCGAAAACGACTCGTGTGCCGTCGACGCCATCCAGGTGGTGACGGGATGCACCTTCGGCAAGGGGAATTTCCTCTACCATCCCTACGGGAAGCATGTCTACACCTTCTATCAGCGGGCGACCGGGGAAGGGATCCGGATTGCCGAGGATTACCGCGGCTTCGAGGAGGACCCCGGCTTCGGTGTCTTGCGACAGCGCGTCTCTTCCGGGAAGGCGACTTCCGAAGAGCAGGCAGACTTTCATGCGAAGATGCATGCAAAAACCGAGGCCATCCTGGCGGCTCCCGCCGAGGAGTTCCTGACCATCACCCCGGCCCGTCACCCCATGCCCGCCCACGCCCGCATCGAGCCCTCCGAGAGGTGTACGGATTGTCAGGAAACGGTGATGGTCTCGCACCTCGTGGAGGTGCACGGGAAGAAGCTGTGCCAGGAGTGCGCGGCAGGCGCGGCTGCCCGCCCCCCGCACTGGCTCCAGGATAGGAGGCGCTGAGCACTGTAGATCCTTGAGTCGTCGGGCCGACAGTGCGTTCCGCCTCAACGGGGTGTTCGAAGCAGGGGATCCTGTTGGGGCGCCCGGGGCGGTTTTGCGCTGGGCGAAGTGTTCAGCGGCCCGACTCTCGACGGAATGGCGTGCAGCCTGGGAGGCGGGGGCTTCAGGTCCCGGGTGGCACCCGAAGACGAGGCAGGGGGCGGATTGCCAAGGAGGTCTCGATGAATCAGGTGAAGGCGAGATTCTTCGATGCCGAAGCAGTCGCGTCGTGGGCGGTGGCGCCCTTTGGAGCCGCGGAGCAGCCGAAGATCGCGCGACTGCTGGCAGCGGCCGAGATTCGCCCCGGGGCTTGGGTGTTGGAACCGGGGTGCGGGACTGGCCGGCTGACCGGGATCCTCGCGGATGCCGTCGGGCCGGCCGGGCAGGTGCTGGCGTGTGACATCAGCCAGAAGATGGTCGAGGCGTGCCGGGCTCGCGTTGGAGGCCGGGGGAACATTCGGGTCGCCCAGGCCGCGGTCGAGGAACACGCGCTCGCTCCGGAGACGGTCGACGTCATCGTCTGCCATCAGGTCTTCCCGCATTTTGACGACAAGCCGGCAGCCCTTGCGGCATTGGTGCGTGTCCTGAAGCCGCTGGGCCGGCTGCTGGTCGTGCATTTCCTGGACGCGGCGGCCGTCAACGATCGGCATCGCCGGGCCGGTGAGGCCATCCGAGGGGACCTGCTTCCCACCCAGGACGAGATGCGTCGGCTGTTCGGCGACGCGGGCCTGGCGATCGATTTCTGCATCGACGACCAAGACGGGTATCTGGTGCGGGCGATGCGCACCACGGGGGCGAAAGGCTGATGCGAACGGCCAAGATCATCGTGACCGGTGGAGCGGGCTTCATCGGGAGCAATCTGGTGGAAGGCCTGAACCGACGGGGGCTGACCGACATTCTGGTGGTGGACGACCTGGGGCGTGACGAGAAGTGGCGGAATCTCTCCGGTCTGCAGTTCGCCGACTATCTCCAGAAGGACGCATTTCACCGGCTCCTGTGTGAGGACCGGCTGGGAGAAGCGAACGCCGTCTTCCATCTGGGGGCTTGCAGCGCGACGACGGAGACCGACGCCGGCTATCTGATGGAGAACAACTATCGGTTCAGCGTGGAGCTGTGTGGGTGGTGCCAGCGTCACCGGGCGCGTTTCATCTATGCCTCCAGTGCGGCGACGTATGGGGACGGGACACGCGGGTACTCCGACGAAGACGCCGTGACGCCGACGCTCCGGTCACTCAATCCATACGGATTTTCCAAGCAGCTCTTCGATCTCTGGGCCCTGCGGAATGGCCTGCTCGGCTCCATCGTCGGCCTGAAGTTCTTCAACGTCTACGGCCCGCGCGAGGACCACAAGGGGGAGATGCGGTCCGTCGTCCACAAGGCCTTCGGCCAGATCCAGAGGACTGGCGAGGTCGCGCTGTTCAAATCCTATCTCGCACAGTATCGGGATGGGGAGCAGATTCGGGACTTCGTCTTCGTGGCGGACGCCGTGAAGGTTGCGCTCTTCTTCCTCGATCAACCCGAGGTATGCGGCCTTCTCAATTGCGGCACCGGCCAGGGGCGGACCTGGCTGGACCTGGCGCGTGCGGTCTTCGCCGCCATGGGACGCGAGCCGCGGGTCCGCTTCATCGAGATGCCGGAGGATCTGCGATCGCGGTATCAGTACCACACAGCGGCGGACACTCGCAAGTTGCGCGCCGCCGGCTACACGGAGCCCTTTACGCCACTGGAAGCGGGCGTGCGGGAGTATGTCCAATCCTATCTGTCGGCCAAAGAGGGCCTGGAGGTATCCTGACGTGTGTCAAGAGTGTGGCTGTAACCTCCCCGGGGAGATCGCCATCGACGGTATACCGGTTGGCTCGGACGCGGGGCCTTCGCGAGGGATGGTGCGGCGCGGCCACGATCACGAGCATCCGCACACACACCCGTACACACACGACCACGCCCATGAGCACGACCACCCGCATCCGCATCCCCACCAAGAGCATCACACGCTCCCCGTGGAGCAGGCCATCCTGGCCAAGAACGACCGGCTGGCCGAGCGCAATCGGGGCTTCTGGGCTGCCAAGCGGCTCGGGGTCCTCAACCTCCTCGCCTCCCCCGGCTCGGGGAAAACGGCCCTGATCGAGCGGACCGCCAGCGACCTGGGGAAAGTGCTTCGCCTCGGTGTGATCGTGGGCGACCTGGCGACGGAAAACGACGCCCTGCGGCTGCGCGCCTGCGGCGTTCCCGCGATCCAGATCACCACCGGCAGCGTGTGTCACCTGGATGCCGAGATGGTCGCCCGCGCCATGGTGCATCTGGACCTCGGCGCCCTCGATGTGCTGCTCATCGAGAACGTCGGCAACCTGGTCTGCCCGGCGGTGTAAGATCTGGGGGAAAGCGCCCGGGTCGTCCTCTTGTCGGTGACCGAAGGGGAGGATAAGCCCCTCAAGTATCCGGTCATCTTCCAGAGCGCCCAGGTCATCCTTGTCACCAAGACGGACCTTGCCCCCGCGGTTGGCTTCGACCGCGAGGCCGCCTTGCGTAACATTGGTCGGGTCGCCCCCACCGCAACGATCCTGGAGGTCTCCGCCAAGACCGGTGAGGGGATGGATCGCTGGTACGCCTATCTGGAGGCAAGCCGCTGTGCGTTGATGGAAAACGCGGCCGTTGATACTTTCCGCAATTGCTGCGCATTGGAGAGCATAAACACCCGTGGGAGATAACACGCAACCCAGTCCTGACGACGCCGTAGCCCCGGATGCTCAGCCCGCCCGTCGATCGGCACCAGTGAGCGTGGTCTCCCCCACAGGTTTCTGTTCTTCATTTAGGCTGCCGGCGCGTTCCCGCTCAACGGCTCGCATGAAGCGGGGGGGTCCGGGTTGCCAACCGAGCCGGGGCTTGCCGCCACGGGTGTGCAGGCGTTCGGCCGGGGCGGCACGAGCGCTGGGGCACGGAACGGTGGGGTCTGGACATGGAGGGCAGGGTCCAGTGCGTGCTCCGGCCGGAAGGGCTGCCGGATGTAGGACGAGCTATCGGGCAGCATGCGACGGATGGCGTCGAGATCCGGCAGCGTCAGCAGGGGTTCGACCACCGTCGTCCGGAACTGGTGCGGGATGCCGCTGGCGGACAAGAGCAGAATGCTCTCTCGGATCGCCGCGAGGTCGGGGGCCACGCCAGTGAGCGCGGCGTACTTCGCCGGGGGGCCTTGACGTCCATCGCCACGTAGTCAACCAGCTGGTCCGCCAACAGCGCATGGAGCACGGCGGGGCGGCTCCCGTTGGTGTCCAGCTTTACCGCGAACCCCATCGCCTGCAGGTGGGCACAGACGCGGGGGAGGTCGGGCTGCAAGGTCGGCTCGCGCACCAGGGCGACGCCGGCTCTGAGTGCGAACAGGGCCAGCATCGCCGGGATCCGCGGGTAGGACAGCAGCACGAGGGTCAGGGGGCCCGCGATGGCGGCGAGGAGGAGGTCGCCCTGCGTCATCTTGATCCCCTCCACGACGAAACCAAGCCCGAGCCCGAGGACGATTCCCTGGACCACCGGTCGGCGGGTGATCTTCTGGATCCAGCTCACCGCGCCCGAGAAGCCCAGGAGCCCCCAGATCGCCCCGGTGAAAAGACCCGACGCGAAGATCGCGCCGTGCGTGATGGCCCCACCCTGGCTGATCGCCGCCGTCCCGATCGCCTTCATGGGCTGGATCGGGACCGGAGTCTTGAAGTAGAGGCCGGCCCAGAGCTTGAAGACGCCGAAGCCCACGAGGATGCCCGCGGGGTCCATGTGGTTGACCGTGATGTACCCGACCACGAACGGGATCAGCGTCCCAAGGTCGCCGAAGGCGCCGGCGAGCTCCTGCAGGTCATATCGATTGCGGGTCGCCGTCCGCGGCTCCAGAGTCGTCTCCATGGTTGAACCCCCCTGGGCCGGATGTATATATGCCTCATAGAGCAGAGTCAATCGCGTAGCGCAACCACCGGCCCGAGTGTCCGGCGGGCCGGACAATGCAATGGCGGCCGATCGATCCGAGATCACTGGCGGCTAGCGCCGTCGCTGGCGTGCGTCCGGCGCCTGGAGTAAGATGGGCACAGCGCACAAACGAGATCGGGACGCGGTGGGGGAGACGGTGCGGATGTTCGGCCGAGAAGCAAGAGGGGGTGAACACGGGGAGCCAGGGCAGCGCCGGCCCCCGGTCCGGAGCCTGCTGGTCACCGTGCTCCTGCTCTCCCTGGGGCTCATGGCCGTCACGGTGCTCAACTACCGCACGGCGGTCCGGATGGCGGAGGAGACGCTCCGCAATCAGGGCGTCGGCATCAGTCTGGAATTGGCGGCCGAGGCCCGGAGCCACGGAGGGCGGGATGCGGCGGCGCTCCAGGCCTTGGTGGAGGAACAGCATCGGCGCGAGGTGGCCTTTCTGGCGATCATGGATCGGGATGGTGCGGTCCTCGCACACTCGAATCCGCGACTCGTGGGCACGCGCATCGAGGATGCGGCCCTCCGGAGCGTCTCGGAGAGCGGGCAACTCACTGGGCGCCTGGTGACGTTGGGAACCGGGGAAGAGGTGTATGAGTTGACGGTTCCGTTCCACGTTCCCCCACCGGGAATGGTCGGACAGTTCGACACTCGCCAGCCGCGATACCGAATCCTTCGCCTCGCCTTGCACACTGCCCCCGCTCGGCAGATCGTGCATCATGCCCTGATCCAGCTCGCACTCGTGGGTGTGATGGTGATGGTCCTCCTGGGCCTCAGCGTGTGGCAGATCCGCACGCTCCGACGATACCTCCGTCTGCAGGAGGAGGCGGCTCGCCAGGAGCGCCTCGCCGCGCTGGGGGGCATGGCGGCCGTGCTGGCCCACGAGATCCGGAACCCCCTGGGGGCGATCAAAGGCCTGGCGCAGTTCCTGGGGGAGAAACAGGCGGCCGATCCGCCACAGTTGGAAATGACCCAGACCATCGCCCAAGAGGCCACCCGGCTGGAGCGGCTCGTGAACGACCTGCTCAGCTATGCGCGGCCCCGTCCGCCGGACCGCCAGCCGACAACCTTGCCTGGTGTCCTCGGCGAGGTGCTGCGGTTGGTACTGCCGGCCGCGGAAGCCGCGGGGGTGGTCTGCCGGCTCGACGTTCCTGAGGAGGTGCCCCGTATCGCTGCCGACCCCGAGCAACTGAAGCAGCTCTTCGGGAACCTCGCGCTCAACGCCCTCCAGGCCATGCCGAAAGGGGGGAGATTGACCCTCGCGGTGCGGCCCATGGATGGGAAAGGCGGCACGCGACGGGCCGTCGAGGTCGTCATCGAGGATACGGGGTCGGGGATCCCCGAGGCGGATCTGTCTCGGGTCTTCGAGCCGTTCTACACGACGCGCACCAAGGGGACGGGGCTCGGTTTGGCAATCTGCAAGCAGATTGCGGAGGCGCACGGGGGGGCCATCCGCGTCGCGCGGACCGGTCCGGAAGGCACGACGATCCGGGTGACGCTTCCGCTGGAGGGGCCGGCGCATGGCTAAGCTGAAGGCCAGTATCTTGGTGGTGGACGACGAGCCGGCCATGCGGCTCTTGCTCTCATCGATCCTCAAGGACGAGGGGCACAATGTCACCGCGGCGGCGACAGGCGAAGAGGCACTGCATCTCATCGCTACGCGCCACTATCACCTCGTCCTGACGGATCTCAAGATGCCCGGGATCTCCGGGCTGGAGCTGCTGGAGCAGGTGATGCGGGACGATCCCGGCACGGCGGTGATCATCCTGACGGCGTTCGGCACAGTCGAGGGCGCCGTCGAGGCCATGCGCAAGGGGGCGGTTCATTATCTGCTGAAGCCGCTGGCCAATCCCGACGAACTGCGCCTCACCGTGCGGCGGGTGCTGGAAGAGCGGCGGGTGACCGACGAGGCGACCACCCTGCGCCAGGCCACCGAGGCGGTGTTCCCCTTTGGCGAGATCGTCGCCGGAGATGCCAAGATGCAGGACGCTCTGGAGCTAGGGCGCTCCGTGGCGCCGACGGATGCGACGGTCCTCATCACCGGCGAGACGGGGACGGGAAAGGAGTTGATGGCGCGGGCCATCCATCACTGGAGCCCGCGGGCCGAGCAGGCCTTCGTCGCCGTGAACTGCGCCGCCCTCGCCGAGACGCTCCTGGAAAGCGAGCTGTTCGGCCACGAGAAGGGCGCCTTCACCGGGGCCGCGGCCCAACGGCGGGGGCGCTTCGAGCTGGCGCACGGGGGCACCCTTTTCCTCGACGAGGTCGGGGAGATGAGTCCCGCCCTCCAGGCCAAGCTGCTCCGGGTTCTGCAGGAAGGGACACTCGAGCGCGTGGGCGGGACGAGGACCGTCACCGTGGATGCGCGCGTGGTGGCGGCGACGAACCGGGATCTCCAACGCATGATAGCGGATCGGACGTTCCGCGAGGATTTGTACTACCGTCTCAGCGTGTTCCCGATCAACATCCCGCCTCTCCGCGAACGGCGAGCCGACGTTCTCCCCTTGGCGGGCCACATCCGCGCGCAGGCGAGCCGGCGCTTTGGCAAACGGGTCAGCGGCTTCTCCGACGAAGCGAAGGTTCTCCTTCAGGACTACGCCTGGCCCGGCAACATCCGCGAGTTGCAGAACGTCATCGAGCGCGCGGCCATTCTCTGTCGGGAGGACCAGATCGCACCCTCCCACCTCCATCTGTCAACGGCACCAACTGAATCCTCCTCTGCTGCGCCAAGAACGCTCCACGAATTGGAGCGTGAGGCCATTCTGGCCGCGCTAGCCGCCCACGGGGGCAACCGGCGCCGGGCAGCCGAACAGCTTGGCATCGGCCTCCGGACGCTGTACGCGCGTCTCCGAGATTACGGGATGGCCTCGGGGAGCGAGGAGGAGGAGTAACGCTCTCGTGTGATCGACGAGTGAAGGAGATGCAAGAATTCTCCATCAGCGACCCAACCTTTCTGGTAGTCCGCGCCACTATACTGGTGATGACAGAGAAACCTGACCGACGCGAAATGACACAGCCAAGCGAACTCGTCGTCCGGGCGCAAGGCGGGGACGGGGATGCCTTCGGCGACCTCGTGCGCAAGCACCGGGGACTCGTCTTTGCTGTCTGTTTCGACCAGACCGGGAGTCTCGCGGACAGTGAAGAGTTGACGCAGGAGGTCTTCCTCGCTGCGTACCGGGGTCTCGCGTCGCTCCGCGAGCCCGACAAGCTGGCGCCGTGGCTGCAAGGCATCGCCCGGAACCTTGCCAGAATGCACAGGCGCCGACCCGGCCCCGACCTTGTGGCCTTACCTGATCAGGAGGCGCCGACCGGAGGAGCACCGAGCGCCATCCGCTCCCTGGAGCGTCAGAATCTCCTTC
>Ga0182027_10010813_pt1 | contig 12951 bp, 10 predicted proteins | sample 712E1DmetaG_FD_121300 | JGI IMG/M metagenome (GOLD analysis project Ga0182027, IMG submission 121300) | Permafrost microbial communities from Stordalen Mire, Sweden - 712E1D metaG (Illumina Assembly) | ecosystem: Environmental > Terrestrial > Soil > Wetlands > Permafrost | place: Sweden...
ATATTCTGTATACATCGTAACCAAAGATCATCCGGCCTTGTCAAACGGGCGATCTTCAGGCTAGGCTGAAATGCATGACCTGAGGGCAAATCGTTCTGGTAACAGGAAAATCACTCATAACCCGGAGGTCAGTGGTTCGAATCCACTCCCCGCTACTAACATGAACCGTAGCCCCAGGGACTACGGTTTTTCATTAGCCCGGCGCGAGCAACTGCCCAAATCACCACCGAGTTTGAAATCTTGAGTAAATGCTCAATTAACTATCAGTATAAAATAAAGCCTTACTGGTCTTGCTTAAAATTCATAAAAAATCAGCATATTAACCAATTCTTAGTGCAAAAACCACTCCCTGTAGAAAGGAGTGGTTTTTACTTATCTAAATAATAGGCGCGGAAAATACACCAGAGTGTATCACGGAAAATTATTCCGGGAATGTGAGAATCAATTGATTCACCAGCGTAAATTTCTCAATCGCTGACATTCTCTCCAATCGGACCGGCGATCGTGGCAAATGGCTATATTCCACACGCCTGCAAGGCGTAAAGAATATTCCCTCAGCCAACTGAGGGCCATGGCTCATTTGCACCGGGATGGAAACCGTCTGGCGATGAATAAGTGCCGTACGTAAATCTGTCACCGTGCTTTCGTGAAAATTGGTAACCCCCTGTCCGATCGTCCAGAGCACATCAGAATCGGATGATCCCACATTGGAAAGCAGCAAGTTGTCGGCAATTTTCGGCGCCGCTGCAGCAGAATAATGATCGATTAAACCGGCGTTGAATGTCTCAATCCCGACCGGTGTTTGAACAACCGCTGCGTCCTGCATTGCATTCCAAATCCGCAGGCCATTTGAGGCTGGGGACTCCTCACGCCTCTGGATGCGGGATCATACACAGTCCACCGATCTCGTGAACGATCAGGACAGTTTCTAACAGTGACAATCCAGCCGGGATCTTTTCACGGACAAATATAAGCCAGCAAATGGCCATCTCGGATGCTGATCTCGGAACCCGGGACGATTTCGATCCCGTAATCTTGGGCCAGTCCCAAGGCCTCGAATACCCCACGGATCTCATCATGATAGGTAATTGCAATAACATTAAGATGAGCTTTCTAGGCATCCTGTTGGAGAACCGCGCTCACCGAACAGGTTCCATCCCAGCTATAGGAAGTATGAATATGAAGATCTGCTTTTTCCATTTCTTTCCTCCTTAATTCTTTTCTTAATGAAAAGTCAGCAATCAAGAACAACTGTTCATAGACTGATTATGATTTTGCTAAGAACAGGTTAACAATGATCAAATTGGATCCTCGGAGTGGGTAAAAGGCATTGATCCGTTTCCCGGTTTGATTACCGCAACAATTTTTAAATTACCACATCCCAACATGAGCTTCACCCATGAATAATAATTGGTCCTTTTTTTAGGCATAGGGCAAAGCAAAAAGTACGACGACCAATCCATCAATGGCAGTATCCAATATGATCGGCGGTTGTTCTAGACCCACCTCAACGGGATCGGACCCAACAGCTGAACATAAGAACTGGACCACCGGCGGAAACATCGTCTGGTTGACAATCCTGTAATCGAGCAAATCTAGTATAATATAGAGCATCTATTTTCTCTTCCAACCGGCTTTTGATTCCTTTCATGTCACACTACAATCCTTTCAAATTCATCCAGAAACATTCACTGATGGAGGATTAATGGACGCCATTCAACTTTTTGTGCCTACCTTTCGGATCGAAGAAACCCTTGAGGAAATCCGAATTTGTTTAGAAAAAGGCTGGACGGGTCTTGGGTTTAAAACGATTGAATTCGAAGAAGCCTGGAAAGCATACACGGGGCTGCCCCACGCCCATTTTCTCAACTCGGCCACCGCAGCACTGCATCTGGCATTGCTCCTGCTGAAGAAAAAGTGTGACTGGAAGGAGGGCGATGAAATCATCACTACTCCTATGACTTTTGTCTCGACTAATCATGCTATCCTTTACGAAAAACTAAAACCTGTTTTTGCAGATGTAGATGAAATGCTTTGCCTTGACCCGGTCTCGGTGCAGGAACGAATTACGGATAAAACACGAGCGGTCATGTTTGTGGGAGTGGGCGGAAACACCGGTCAGCTGAAAGAAATCGTCAGATTATGTGAGAAAAATAAATTAAAGTTGATCCTGGACGCTTCCCACATGGCGGGAACACACTGGGGGAATACCGGAAAGCATATAGGCTCCGAAGCTGACGCGACCATCTTCAGCTTCCAGGCTGTAAAAAATCTTCCAACCGGAGACTCGGGCATGATCTGTCTTCGCGATAAGGAACTTGACACAGAAGCGCGCAAGTGGAGCTGGATGGGAATCAATAAAGACACATATGCCCGTACACTCAGCCAGGCAAATTACAAATGGTTTTATGATGTCGAATATACCGGTTTCAAATACAACGGGAATTCGATTATGGCAGCCATGGCATTGGTGTCTTTGAGGTACCTTGAACAGGATAACGCCTATCGCCGCCAGGTGTGTGCCTGGTACGATATGATGCTAAATGGATCACAGAATATTGAACGAATCCCGATGAGCTCTGACTGCATCCCTTCGCGTCACCTGTATCAGATTTCCGTGGCCAAGCGCGATGAAGTAATGCTGGCTCTCAACCAGGTGAATATCTTTCCGGGCGTCCATTACCGTGACAATACCTCCTACAGCATGTACGCCTTTGGTCAAGAAACCTGCCCACGTTCAATGACCGCAAGCGAGAGGATCATCTCACTCCCCCTGCATCTGCGCCTGACCTTTGACCAGGTTGAGTACATATGCAGTAATCTGAAACAGATTGTGTCGAATCTGTGAACATGCCGAAACGTCAACTGCCTCGCATTGAAGACGAGGACATCATTTTGCGCCCTCTTGAAAAATCAGACCTCCCTTTGACCCTCCTGTGGCGCAATCAAGAGCCGATCCGTCGATGGTTTATGAACCCTAATGTGGTCATAGAACAAAATCATGGAGATTGGTTTGAGGGTTACATTGGGTCAGATACGGATTTTGTGTTTCTAATTCTGTCCAGGGAATTTGGAAATATTCCGATTGGACAAATTTCACTCTACGGGATCGATTGGCCTGGTGGAATCGCCGAATATGGGCGGCTGATGATCGGCCACATGGCAGCCCGGGGTAAGGGATACGCCAAACAAGCGACCCGCCTATTGCTGGAATTTGGTTTTGGGGATCTGGGACTGAAAGAAATTCATTTGAAAGTGAAAGAGGGCAACGAACCTGCCATAGCCGTTTATCATGCAGTCGGGTTTGCCGAGAAAACCAGAAAAGACGGATGGATCACGATGAGCGTTCAAAAAACGACCTGGATCGATTTGGCCAGTTCTGTGGTCGGTCATCAATTCCATTGATCGCGCCCTGCCAGCAGGGAAATATACATTCATCTCATCAAGTTTTCTCTTTTTAGAACAGGTCGTGCCGGACCGATACCCGGCAAAGATGGACGAAAAATAATCATTTTCTCTACCTCCACAGGAACCCTTTCGGCAGCACAAAGGAAGCAAAACGCGCGGCACTCACCAAAGAGTCTGCACATCGACATGAAACTATGACGAGTTGGATACCACCCAATCAGGATTTCCGCACATGACGAAATCGATCCAAAAATCACCCTTGAAAATACTGGCCATACTACCAGCTTTGATCCCATCCTCCATTATTTTAGTGGTTGAACCACTGCTTTACCTAGCCAAGGCAAAAAAAGTCAATCTGAGAGTGAGGCTGGAGGGCCTGTATGTGAGTTCGTTAGATCTGAAATGGGCGGATGGGATTGTCTTTTGCCGAAATACGGACCCGGCCTTTGATCCAATACTTGAACAGGTATTGATGGCTCATAAACCATATATTTACGAGATCGACGATAATTTTTTCGAACTTCCGCTGGACGTAAATGGCGGTGAATACCACCGCGCGCCCGAACAAATTGCGCAGCTTGAAAAATACCTCACGAACGCAAGTTTGGTGCGAGTCTATTCACTGCCCATGGAGACACGGACCAGGCAATATACCTCCAGGGTCAAGTTAGTCAAAGCACCCGTCAATTTGAGCTCCATACCTGCCGTTCCACCGCATCGCAATTCAGAGAGGTTGAAACTCGTTTATACCACCAGCCGCTCGGTCGAAGACGATCTTTCGCAGATCTTGGTGAATGACCTCAAAAGGATTCTGACTGAATACGCCGACCTAATCGAAGTTCACTTTTGGGGTTATGTCCCCAAAGAGCTGAAAGGTTATCCATCTGTAAAATTTCATTCCTTTATCTCGGATTACAAGAAATACATACAGACCTTCTACCAACAGGGCTATGATATCGGTCTGGCTCCTATGAGAAATGATCTGTTTTACCGTTCAAAGACCAATAATAAATTCCGGGAGTTCGGTGCATGTTGGATTGCAGGCATCTACTCCAACTCCGAAATCTATGCGAACTGTGTCGAAGCCGGGAAGACTGGACTATTGGTTTCCAATGCGGATGGCGAATGGTACAAAGCGATCCTTGCATTGATGCAAGATACATCTTTAAGGCAGGCGATCCAGAAAAATACGCGCGCTCTGGTTGAATGCGAGTGTTCCCTGGATCCGTTTGCCTCCCTGTTGTGGGAGGATATCCAAGGGATCGTAGAAGAGGTCAAGGCTACAGCAGATCCGAAAAACAACCGCACGCAAACATCCGATCCTATGGATCCGGGCGGAATATTGGTTCATAAATTTCAAAAAGTGAATGAATCCGTGAAAACCTTCGGGGTCATCTATACGCTGGGATGGATGCTTCGCAGCGTCAAAAGAGATCTTGAAAATTTGGTATTATTATGGAGAATTAAAAAGCTGTGAACTGCGCTTGGACTCAAAAAAGGATCATTTCAATATTAATAATCCCCCCTCCATCCATAAAAACACGATCCAGAAATGGTCCGGCGGAGGTTGATCAATCTATATAAGATGAGAGTAGAGAATGCTAACCATAGTTCTTGCCATCCTAGGTAATTATATTTGGGTCGAATCCGAACTAGCCAAAACGATTCATCATTTGGAGAGTCTTGATCATTCCGAGGTGGAAATCCAATTGGTACTGGATGGAAAAGCGTGGTTAAGTACACCTATTGTGCGAACCCTCTCTTCTCAAAAACACCCCTTTAAAATCATCGCAAATGAGAATCCCGATAACAATTTCGCCAGATTGTGGAATTTAGCCTTAAAAGAAATACGATCAGGCCCTGTTCTTTTTATCTGGCCCGGGTGTTTACCGGAACCCACTGTATTGAATCACCCTCCAACTCCGGGTTCGTTCGTGAGCTTTGTGAACCTGGACAGTTTTTCAACGTCAAATGTCAACCCCGATTTGGTATTAAGCCAACTGCACCATATCCTTCAATGCGAAAACATTTTTACTATCCAGAACACCCTATTTGATCGAAGTATCTTCTCTTCCATCGGGGAATTCGACGAATCGCCTCTCACGGGCAAGGATTGCTCCTGGGAATTATTCCTGCGGGCGGAGGAGTACAACATACCCATCCGGTTAATATCTGGAAAAATTTGTCCCACCCGCTGGGAACTGGCTGATTTTCCGTTAAAACGAGTCCAGCGGATTCCAGGTCGTGTTTCTCACTTCTATAACATCAAGGCTTCCAGGGAGATCCAAAAAGGGGATGCATTTCTTGAAAGCTTTTTCAGTGATCTTCCGGGTCCAGAAAAACGTCAATGCCTCCCACTCGCAGGGAATCATCCCCTACAGAAGGAAGGTCAGCCGCCCATTAAGATTGCCGTAATCAGCGGAATCTATGATTATGTCCATGATCAGCTTTGCTTTTACAATTATTTCGACCTGCTGTTCGGGCAGGGAAAATTTCTTTATGTCCCCTTCCTGGATATTCATGTGCAGGGACAGCGCGATCTATCCGAGATGGATGTTGTGATCATTTCCAGGGGGCGAGAAACCAACCTGTATCCAGTGCTGAAATATTGCAAAGAAAATACCATTCCCACAATTTATATGGTGGATGATAATTGGTTCTGGGTCAGCAAGGACTGGAAAAAGGATTATGGCAAGATGTTTTCGGTCAAATCGACCTCCTATCAAGTATTCACAACTTGTCTCAGGGAATGTGATACAGTACTGGTCTACAACAAAATGATGGCCGAGGATGTTTCGCAGTTCGCCAAAAAGACGATCCAACTGCCGGTCAATATCCAAGTAAGCCATTTCAGGAAAAATATCACTTCACCCGACCTGAAAAAAATCGTTACAGATATCCTGGACTGGCGCAAGGAAACCAACGGCCTGGTCATTGGCTATGCAGGTTCCCTGCGGTACAACGATGTCGCTTTTGAGGCATTAAACGAAGCGATCAAGGCCAGTCCGAGACCGGTCAAAGCTCTTTTGTTTGGACATTTCACTCAAAAACAATTGGGGATTTTCAAAAATGTGGATCCCCTGCTGATCCCCTACACAAACTATCAAAATTATGCATCCTTTTTAGGAAATTTAAAACCCGATTTGTTGCTGGCACCGCTGGACAAAAACAGAACATCCATGTCGAAGGCACCCAATAAATATCTCGAATATTCCGCAGTCGGCGCCGCAGGAATTTATTCCAATATTCCCCCCTATAGTGACGTGGTTCGATCCGGAGAGAACGGGGTGTTGGTGGAGGATCGTGTAGAGGCATGGGAGGAAGCCATATTAGATTTGATCCTCCAACCTATAAAAATGAGACGGATTGCTGAAAATGCAAGGAAGGATGTGATCAAAAATTATTCGACCTCCAAAATTTCCAAACAGTTTATCAATATGATAAAGTCTGTCGCTTACGAGGAATGACGAACCGATGATGTATGGAAAGCATCCAATCATGAAACGAATCGCCCTCATATCCCATTCACCGCATTTTACCGGCGCCGAGAAAATGTTATTAAATCTCGCAATTCTTCTGAAGGGATCCACGGAAGAGATCAACCCGGTATTGATCATCCAGGGTGGAGGTGGAGATCTGGTGGATGAAGCACACCGTCATCAGATTGATGTGAGAACGACAAAATCGGTTCGATGGTATGTGTTCGCCAGTTCCAATGATCAGAATTACTGGAATAGCCTTTCAGAATCCTACCGGGATATTCAATCCATTCTGAAAGAAACAGGCTGCGATTGTGTGTTGGTAAATACGTTGACTAATGTTGGGGCCGCCATGGCTGCCGTGGAGCTTCAGATCCCGCTGCTCGTCTGGGACCATGGAGTGATCGATTCCTATATCATCCCTGGTCGACCTTCCCCGGCCTGGGCCCACATCAATGACCGATTCCTGTTTGACAGCGCGTCGACCATCATCGCTGTCAGTCAATGGGTCCAGACCTTTATTACAGAAGTGGCCGGTTATAAAGAAAAAACGGTTCAGATTTACAATTGGACCCAGGTCGATCGGGAGATCGATATCGATTGGGATCAACGTTCCCGCCATTTTGTGTGCCTAAATACATTTGATCCCCATAAAGGATACGATACACTTCTGGATGCATGTTCTCTGCTGCAGAAAAAACGGCAAGACTTTAAAGTGGATTTGTATGGAACCGGCGGTGAACTCAATGCGATTAAACTCAAGACCAAAAATATTGGCCTTGAAGAGATCGTCCGCTTTTTCCCGCGCACAAGAAATGTGGAAAGTGTATATAAAAATGCCTTTTGCCTGATCAACCCATCCTACATCGAACCATTTGGTATGACGCTGATCGAAGCCATGGCTCAAAAGACGCCTGTGATTGCTGCTCGATCGGGCGGACCGGATGAGTTCATTGAGCACACGATCAATGGTCTACTCTATCCGGTTGGGGATGCCAGCGCATTGTCGCGATGCATGGAAGGGCTTCTGGACAGGCCGGATTCTGCCAGGAAATTAGGCGAAGCCGGCTACAAAATGGTCCTTGAAAAATTCAATGGAGATCGTGCCCGGGAACAATTCGTTGAGGTCATCCGGCATGCCATGGACGGGTTTAATGGATACTGTTCTTCAATACAGACCCAATGTGCCCTGTTTGAATTGTTATGGGAAGATCATTATTTGCCTGGGGTGAATGATCCAATTCAACAATTGGCCTGTCCGCAAAAAGAAGATGACTCCCTTTCTCAAAATCAATATATGTTCGCTCAACAAGAAAAAAGAAATCAAGAGAACGAAAATATCTTGAGAAGGATTCGCCAAGAGAAAATCCAGCAGATCGCGAGCGCTAGATCCTCCCGCTTCCATAAACTGACCAGGCTGGCAAAGTGGGTATCATTTGTACGCCATCCTGATAACCTGGATAGAGAGTTCCCGCCAGCTTTCAAGCCATTACAGGAGGATAGCTGCGTGTTCATTCCATCTATCAAAAAATATTTACTGCAGGGGGGCGAATACCTCAATGGATTGGATTTCCAGGAATATTTAATTTGTTTTAACCGTCCCAATTTAAATGGGGTCCTGGTGGCACCCATCCTGGAAATCCCGGCAACAAATGGCACTATCGGACTGGAAATTGTTTCCCCGCAACAGAAAATTATCACCCAGGTCGTACTGCCCCTGCAAAATGTATCAGGCCACATTCCGATTAAATTCACGTTCTCCCCTATTCCTGCAACCAGATCTGGAATATGGCGTTTACGGGTCTTCGTCAGGGAAGCCGATACAAGTGTAAAACTTTATGAATTGGAACGAGTTTCATTTTTATATACAGGTTGGCTGCACAGACAGCCTTTCTTCGGATACACTTTTTTGGAGCAGGGAAAAAGATCGGATGAGAATTCTTGACGGAGGCACGGATCGTGGGCGAACAAAATAAATGGGTGGGATGGCTGGATGCGCCTGCAAGTGATGAGGTGATTGATGGGACCTATCTGATCGTTGGCTGGGTTTTGGATCGTGACGAGATTAAACGCGTACAGATTTATCTTGATGATATGATCCGTTTTGATGCTTTTTATGGAGATCCAAGGGCTGCAGTGTTGGAAAGTTATCCATCCTACCATAATCCAAACTGCGGTTTTTCATTTCTCTTCGATACAAGAAAAATTGAAAACGGACGTCACAACCTTAAAATCGTTGTGACTGATGGGATCGATAAGCAAAGTGTTTTAACCAACATCCCTATTTTCATCCGGGAACATATTGAGCCTTTTTCGGCATCATTTCGCCAATTCGAGACGCTCAAAAAAATGTACCGCAAGGAAGTATTTGATCTTAGCAAAATTTACCGAAATTTATTCACAGTGATCGATGATCCTGAAATCGTCCAGACGTTTATCCATCATTTTGAAGCCGATCCCGAAGGATATGACGCCAAATACTACCACCTGTCCTCAACGGAAATTCTTTTGAAAAATGCGGTTTCTGAAATACAAAAGTGGGTTGCTCTTTTTAAGCCGAAAAGAATATTGGATATCGGTTGCGGCGGGGGAGATATGACCTTAGCGATACTGGACATTTTTCCCGAAGCACAAATTATTTCGGGAGATTTAAGCATTGGCCTTCTAAATATATTGCGGGACCGGATTGAGAAATATAAGAGTGATGCGGACCCATTAATCGTTCAAATGAACGCAGAAGAACTTGATTTTCAACCCCAATCCCTGGATCTGGTGATTGGAAAAGCAATCCTGCATCACCTTTTCAATCCTGAAAAAACGATCCGCGGCTGCTTTGATAGTTTGAAACCCGGTGGATGTGCAGTATTCTTTGAGCCTTTTGAAAATGGGAATTCACTCATCGCATTGATGATGAATGTCATTCTTGAGGATGCTCGCAGCAGTGACTTATCGCCCGAAATAATCAATTTTTTTGGCGATTGGACAAAAGAGATAAACGCAAGAAAAGGGCGGGACAAAACCCTCCCCATGTACCGGGAGATGGATGATAAATGGCTATTTACTAAAAACCTGTTTACTTACTGGGCAGCGCAGACCGGTTTTTCGAAATGCATCATTACCTCCCTGCACAAACCCCAGAATATGTTTCAGCAGCAAATAAAGAATCTCATCCAGATCGGCATAGAGAAAAAATCGATCAGCCTTCCCGATTGGGCATCGGAAATCGTCGCAAAGGTTGATACCAATTTTTCAGATGATTGTAAACAGGATCTCCTGATCGAAGGGGCCATCATATTGATAAAATGATGGCTGATGAACCCAACTACGAAAGGAGAGAAATTTGGAACGGGAGTCCTCTGTGAGTAGGTTTGAGTTTGAACAAAAACAATCGACTTGCAAGAACGTTCCCGCGGCAAACAAATTAATCCCAATTGGAGGGAAATCAATCCATTGAGGGTGTGTCTGGCGCAAGAAGATATTGAGAGCGTGACCGAATATTAGCGTGGAGCTCCCAACTCCATCCGTAATTAGCTGGCGACTATGGTGTCCCAAATTTGGCCCAGTCGATTGCAAAAGAATATTCGGTTTCAAAACCGAAAACATACTCTCCAGTCATACTTCCCGTCAAAGGGAAGCGGGCTACTTCGAACAGGGGAAGGGAATAATAATCCCGGTTGTTGGCCAGATTGTCAATAAAGTCGCGTCTTCTAGCCAGCTACGATTTGATATTCACAATTTTCCTTCATTGGAAGGGGATATTAAAGAACGCATAATGATGCTTGCTGGCAGCCGGATGACGGAAGATGGAATTTTTATCATCCAAGCCAAAAGATATCGACCTCAGGATCAAAACCGTGCTGATGCTATTTTCCGATTAACCGTCATAAACAAGAAAGCGACGACTCTACCAAAAGTTCCAAAAGCAACTGACCTAGCTTGAGTGCTTAAGCAGAACGCGTCTCCTCTACGAAAAAGCGCGACGTGACCTAGCAGACATGTCGAATTAATCCAAAGGATCTGGAGTTGTCTTCTCGTTTTTGTTATCTTCCTGACTCATTAGTTTTATAACACGAGACCGTTGGTTCGAATCCATCCCGGCTACTATTTTCCAAGCGTCTAGAAATGGGCGTTTTGGGTTTAAACATGAGTTTATTCCTTGAGCTATTTAGTTGAGAAGAGTGGGTGATACAAGTTTTTTACCGTTCTCTTCCAGTGATAGACTCAGAATATCATTTCAGCGAACCTATGACAATATACCGATTTCGGTATAGGTTAACTTAAAAGACTATCCAAATTGATATATTGAAAGATTGAAAAATACCTGATTCATAAAATTATAGAGCTTTTTCCTTAGCGAATATCTTTTTCTGTAACTACTCAGCCCATGTTAAAAGTCATTAAGGAAAGGTGTTAAAGGTCACTTTTAATCAGAGAAGAAATATCAGACAATAAAAGGGATGACACCGAACGATTTCAACTTACCCACAGAAGCAGAAGTTCGAGCAGCCTATCGCGAAGGCGAAGAGGCTGTAGTGGAACTATTCCGCCGCATGAACGAGACGATCATTAAACTCATAGGGCGGATTCAGAGGCTTGAAGATCAGCAAGCAAAGAATAGCAATAACAGCAGCAAACCGCCATCCAGCGATGGATACCAAAAGCCATCGCCCAAGAGCCTTCGCAAACGGCACCAGAAGAAAAGTGGTGGTCAACCAGGACACAGCGGGTATACCCTGAAAGCAGTGCAGCATCCAGATCACATCGAGGTTCATCAAGTCAAGCAATGTCTTCACTGCCATGCTGGACTGGAAGAAGTAGAAGCAAGCAGTTACGAGAAGCGGCAAATATTCGATGTACCCCAGGTGCGAATTGAAGTCACAGAACATCGGGCCGAGATCAAGTGTTGTCCACAGTGTGGTGAAGTGAACAAAGCTGCTTTTCCTGAAGGTATTACCCAGCCGGTGCAATATGGACCGGAAATCAAGGCGCAGGCAGTCTACTTCAACCAGTATCAGATGCTGCCATTGGAGCGGACCGGTGAAGTTTTTGAAGCATTATATGGACAGGCACTGTCCGAAGGAACCATTCTGGAAGCCTGCCAGGAAGTTGCCGAGATGGTTGAACCGGGGAATGCAGCCATCAAGAAACAACTAACCGAGAAGGAAGAAATAGTGCATTTTGATGAAACAGGAGCACGGGTGGAAGGCTAGCTGAATTGGCTGCATTCAGCGAGCACAACACGACTAACCTACTATAGGATGCACGCCCGGCGAGGGGAACCTGCGATGGACGCAATGGGTATCTTGCCTAATCTGAAAGGCCGAGCTATTCATGACGGCTGGAAATCCTACTTCAAGTATCCCATCCAGCACGGGTTATGCAATGCCCATCACTTACGCAGGTTGAAATTCTTGGAAGAGCGCTACCCACAAGCCTGGGTGACCGAGTTGGCTGATCTGCTCGTGGAAATAAAGGAAGCGGTGGATACAGCTCGACAAGCCTCTCTGACTAGCTTATCCTCCGAACAACTAAGTGACTTCAACAACCGCTACGATCATTGGGTGGAACAGGGTTTGCAAGCCAATACTTCTCCGCAACGGTCAGAAGATCAGCCGAAAAGGCGGGGGCGTATCAAGCAAAGCCAGGCCAAGAACCTTCTGGATGAATTCCCTATCCACAAAGAGTTTGTGCTGGCTTTTATGTACAGTTTCACAGTTCCGTTCGATAACAATCAGGCAGAACGCGATATCCGCATGATGAAAGTAAAGCAAAAAGTGTCTGGCTGTTTTCGCTCCGCGGATGGCGCCGATCTTTTCTGCCAGATCCGTGGCTACATTTCTACTGCCCGCAAGAATGGACAACCAGCCTTGGATGTCTTGCACTTGGCTCTCGCTGGTACACCTTATTTGCCTTCTTTTGTCTCACCTGCCTGAGCAGTTACCAATATTGTTATAATGGATAAAGAAAAACATGTGGAAAATCGTATTTTATATTGATCATCGCGGGAAATGTCCACCATTGGAGTTCGTTGAAGCACTTCCGTTGATGGACCAGGCAAAAATTC
>Ga0182027_10010814_pt1 | contig 12951 bp, 13 predicted proteins | sample 712E1DmetaG_FD_121300 | JGI IMG/M metagenome (GOLD analysis project Ga0182027, IMG submission 121300) | Permafrost microbial communities from Stordalen Mire, Sweden - 712E1D metaG (Illumina Assembly) | ecosystem: Environmental > Terrestrial > Soil > Wetlands > Permafrost | place: Sweden...
GCTGGCGCGAAATCGCCGCGGGAAATGCGGAATGCGGAATGCGGTCTCGAAGGCCCACTGGGCCTTCTCACTTGGAATGAAGAGGAATTCAGAAGTCAGAATTCAGAAGCCAGAATGATTCGTGTTCGTGCTCTCTCGAAAATGGGGCATGGACGAAGTGGACGATATGGACGACATGGACCTGCAGGGCCGGCCCCAAGGGCTCATTGCGACCGCAGCGTCTTGTCGCCGCTCTTCCGAGGCATCCGCGGATTGGAGCGCCCGTAAGACGGGGGTGCTTCTTGGCGTCCTGTTCGTGCTGACCACGCTGATCCGCTGGCGCTGCAACCAGATCGTCACAAGCCCCTCGATCTTCTTTGATGAATATGCGTACGTGTCCATGGCCCGCTCGATAGGCCACTGGCGGGGTTTGCTGGTCAATGCCTTGGGGGTCAACAATCCCTGCTGGGCGCACTACCTGCTCCTCTCGGCCTTGGTGGCCCATTGGCCGATGAGCCAGGCCTTTGGCTGGCAGCAGGGGCTCAACTCCCTGATCGTGGCCGCGACGCTCTGGCCGGCCTATGGGTTGGCTCGCGAAGTCGGCGGCCGCCGGAGAGCCGTCATGGCCGCCCTGCTCGTGGTCCTGTTTCCCATGGGCTGCTATAGCGCGACGCTCATGGCCGAGAGCCTTCTCCTGCTCGTCGTCACCCTCGGGCTGTGGCTGATCTTTCGCGCCGTGGACAAACCCGGGTTTGTGCGATCGCTCGGCGCCGGCATGGTTTGCGGGCTGGCCTATCATGTCAAACCCCAAGGCCTCCTCATGCCGGCCGTGGCTTTTCTCACCGTCGTCCTTTGCGCCTGGGCGCGGATGGGCGCGCCCAGGAGGGGGTTCACCCTGGCGCGAACGGTGCTGCGCCAGTGGCCCATGGGGCTGGGCTGGCTGATCCTGATGACGCCGCGACTGGCCGAGATGCAATGGATCGAACACACCGAAATCCTGAATTGGCGGAATTTTTTGGGCAATTATTGCGGGACCATGGATGGCGAAACGGCCCACGTCGAGGCTCTCGTGCCGCTATCCTTTCTGGGTTACCTGGCGAGCTGGGCGATCTCGGCCGGGATCCTCCCCGTTCTGTTCCTGGTCTGGCAATGGCCCGGTGTGCTGCGGGGGCGCAGGGAACCCAAGCTGACCACCCTGGCGCTACTGGCCTCCTGCGCGAGCCTCGTGATTCTCTGGGTCTCGGCTCAATTATCCGTTCTTTATCCCGGCAGTTGGTATCCCAACGAACGTTACTACGGCATCTTCATGGTGCCGACCTTCGTCTTTTTCTGCGCGTTCGCCGGCCGCGCCGCGCCGGCCCCGGCCTCGCCCGTCAGGCGCTGGGTCCCCCTCCTGCTGGCGCCGGGGTTCGTGGCCTTTTTTGTCTGGATCGGGATTGCCATTTGCTGGCTGGTCTCGGCCGATCTCCCGACTTGTGCCGGGCTGGCGCTGACGTTCCTTCATCACCACGGCCCGGGGCTCGTGTGGCCGATTCTTTATTGTCTGGTGGCGGGGACGGGTTTAGGGCTGATCCTCTGGCCGGCGCATTGCTTCCAGCGCCAAAGCCTGGGCCTCGCCCTGTTCTTGCTGGCCGGCGACATCGGCTGGTACGGCTACCATCTGTGCATCACGAATCCCATCCTCAAATCGGACCGCAAGGTGGCCCGGCGCATCGAAAAGAAAATGCAAGGCCGCGGCGCCCTGCTGATCCTGGCCAATGACCTTCCCTTTTCCACGCTGTATCAAGCCGCGACCTGGAACCCCGCGCTGATCATCTACGATCGGCCCGATTCGACCGCCCCGCAAGCTCCCTGGCCGACCCGCCCGTTTGCGTTCGCCGCCAACGGCGCCTTTCCGCCCGACCTCGCGCAAGACGCGGGCTGGTTGCTGGCCTCGACTGATTGGATTCTCAACAAGCCCCCCGTCCGCCAGTACGCGCGGTGCGCCCTCTACCGCATGGATGGCCCGAACTCTCTGCGCGTCAAACCCAATCCTTTTATCAAGGGCCAGCCGCTGAGCGATCCCAAAGCCCTGGCCGGCCGGCTCAAGCTGGGCATTGCCCCCGAGCTGCCCTTGGCGGAACGCTGGCGGACGGGTCAGCGTGCCCGGGTGCGATTCAACGTCCACAACGAAAACCCCTTCATCACGCCGAGCGGTGAACTGGGGCTGGCCCTGACCTACTACTGGACGGCGCTGAAGCCATCGGGTCCATGGCGCGGCATTGGCCAGTCCCCCGCGCACGCCGTGCCCATCCCGGGCGGGATCGACCCGGACCAGAGCATCCGCCTGGAATTAGACATTCAGGCGCCCCCCGATCCCGAGGGCGAGGCGCATTGGAGGTTGGTGGTCCATGCGGTCTTTGCGCGGCATCGGGAGATTTCGCTGATTCAAAACGAGAGAAACAAGATTGCGAAGGACGTGGAACTGCGCAAGGAGCGATAGCGGAAGTTCGACCCTTGCAGGGTCCCAAAACATGACTTTATTCTACAATCCGCACTCCGCATTCCGCATTCCGCATTTTCGTGGGTCAATCCGTGCGCTTGGTCACGATCGGCGTGATCGTCCGCTCCATGTCGCCGTCGGCGTTGACCGCGCGGACGGGGATGACCTGCTCGCCATCAGGCAGGGCGAAACGCAGTGTGAACGTGCCGTCGGGACGCAGGGAGATCGAATGGCCCTGGACCGTGACGCGGGCCGTCGGCTCGGTGGCGCCGTAAACGATCAGCTCGGTATAGACCTTGAGCCAGAAACCCTTTTCCACCTCGATTTCGGGCGGACGGCGCTCCATCAGGGCGCTGCCGGGGACGGCGCGTTCGCTGGCGCCGGGGCGCAGCCGTTCGCTGGCCCCCGGACGCAGGAACTGTTCGCTGGCGCCGGGACGCAGCAGCCGCTCGCTGGCCCCCAAGGCCGTTTGTCCGGGCCGACGACGCTGGCGCCGGACCACGTCCGGCGGTTGTTCCGCCACGCCGGCCGCGCCGCCTTTGAGGGTCTCGGCCACCGGCGGCGTTCCCCACGCTTCTTCCTCGTCGGGCCATTCGATCTCGCCTTCGCTGGGAGCGCTGACCGGATTGGATTCGGCCAGGGGAACGAACTCGGCCGTGATGTCCAGATAACCCAGGGCGGCGCGCCAATGCCCACCGCGGCGCCCGACATCGACGTACCAGCCGCTGACATCGGTCACCACGGTGACATCGAAGAATTCCTCGGTCTGGGCGGGCTCGGAAAGCGTCCCCAGGTCATAGATCCGCAGAATCAGGGGGGGCGCGCCGTGCGGCCGGCCGATCTGGTGGCGTTCGCGATCTTCGGCGGCGATCTCCCAATAGGCATAAAGCCACTGCGGGTCGCGCACCATCAGCACCAGCCGGGTGCGCTCGAGATGGCCGGGCAGGTCCGGCTCGACACCGTGATGGGGGGGTTCTTCGAGGGCCGCGCTCCGTTCAGCCGCGCGGCGCGGCGCGGGCCGGGCATCGGACTGCGCGGCCGTGGGCGGCGGCGCGATGGCTTGGCGCGACGCCGGACCGGACGCGACGGGGCGTTGGGCCGACTCGGTTGCGAGCAAACCCGCCAGCGGCGGCGTTTCCTGCGCGAGCGACGCGGAGGGGATGCGAGCGGCGGTTGGTTTGGCGGCTGAAGATTTCTTGCCGGCGCTCGGCTTGCGCGCGGCTTTGGGATCGGCGGCGGACGCTTGGGCTTTGGATTTTGGGACGGGTTGACCCTGGGCTGATTCGAGCCGCGCCGGGGCGGTTTCTTTCGCCTTGGCGGCGCGCTTGGGCGCCGCGGGTTTGCCGGCCTCGCCGGCGACGGGTTTGCGCGGCTGCGGCGTGGGGGTGGAAACCTTCAGCGGCGCGGGCCGAACCACCTTCTTGACCGCGGCTTCAGCGTTCACTTTCGGGCCCTCGCTTCGCGGCTGCGCCGCCGTCTTGTCCGGCTTGGCTTTCGCGGCGTTTTTCTTCGCGCCAGAGGCCTCCGTCTTCGGTGTTTGCTCGTCGGATTGTTTCTTCTGGACCATGTTTGCTCCCATTCCCCCTCAAACCCAACGGATCAGCGCTGGAAACCGCTACTGTATGATGAACCACCTTCCATCCGATGCCGGACATTGGCGGCCATTCGCCGGAAGATAGAACGAAGAAATCCCTTCCCCCGCAACCCAATCAACCTGAGGCCACACCACGTCTGCCTCTAAAGGTCATCTTCCAAATCTTACAGGATCGTGCAAGAAATTTCCCCCTAAATATCATAAATTTTCGCATAGGACTCTGGGCAGAGTGGTTATCCCATGTTTCGGCCCATTGCGGCGGCAAAAAGCAGCGGCGGCGATCAAGGATCCGATTCCCGGGCCTCCACCTGGGGTTGGTGAGCTTGAATTTTGGATAATTTCCTGGGTCACGCAATGGAAAAGCCAGTGATCCAAAGCCGCGCGATCGCACCCCCTTTTCGCTTGTCCCTCCCGTCCGGCCATGGCATAGTGGCCTATTCCGGGGTCAAGGCGCATGCGATTGATCACATTCATCTTCAGGCTGTTCACCCGCCTCTGGCGCGCCTGGCTGCGCCGGGAAGCGGGGCGCATCGCGTTCGCCGCGCGCGGCGTGGGGGTCGAGATCGTCCCGCGCTGCACCTTCGAGAACCCCGAAAGAATCCGCATCGGCAATTACGTTCTGATCGGCCACGGCGCGGCTTTTCACGGCGTCGGCGAGATCGACATCGGCGATAACATCTCCTTCTCGCCCAACGTGCACATCCACACCTCCAACCACCGATACGAGGGCGGCGAGGCGATCCCCTACGACCGGGTCTCCTATCTCAAGCCGGTGCGCGTGGAGTCGCACGCCTGGATCGGCGCCAACGTGCTGATCGCGCCGGGGGTGACCATCGGCGAAGGAGCGGTCGTGGCGATGGGCGCGGTGGTGACGCGCGACGTGGCGCCGCTGACGGTCGTCGCCGGCAACCCGGCTCGGCCGATCAAGCAGCGCGACCGCGCGGCCTTTGAAAAACTTAAAAGTGCGGGGAAATTTTATATGCGGATCAAGAAGGAGCCGGGCTACACCGGGACGCTCTACGTGCGGGCGCAAGAGAAGGAGCCGGAGGATCCGGCGCAGGATGACGTATAAGCGTATCAGAGAAGTTTTCTCCGTCTTTTTTCGTGCTCGTGCTCGTGCTCGTGCTCGTAATCGTATTCGATGAAACTCGATGATTCGAGGACGAGAACGAAAACGAGAACGAGGACGAGCACGAGCACGAACGTTGGCATGAATATGGATCTAATTCCGCACTCCGCGCTCCGCGCTCCGCGCTCCTCTCCTCGCGTGGTGATCCTGACCGGCGGGGCCGACAACCTGCCGGCGCGCCACCTGGTCGCCGAGCTCGCGCGCGCGGGCATGGCGCCGGCCGCCGTGCTGATCGACCCGCTGCGCCGGCGCCGCCCGGAGCGCGAACCCGCCGTGAAACAGAAGTACCTGATCTATTTGCGCCACGGCATGCTACGTTATGCGTTTAAGAAATTCACCCGCGGCCTGCGCCGGCGTTTCGGCGCGCGCCTGCGGCTGGACCTGCCCGAACTGCCCACCCTCGGGGCGCAAAACCACATCCCGGTGCAATGGATTGACAATGTGAACGAGCCGGAGGGCCTCAAGGCCTTGCGCGCGCTGGAGCCTGACGTCCTGATCATGATGGGTTGCCGGATCCTCAAGGCCCCGGTGCTGGCCGTCCCCCGGCTGGCGCTGAACTTCCACACCGGCATCCTCCCCTATTACCGCGGCGCCGACACGATCTACTGGGCGATGAAAAACGGCGAACCGCAGCGGGTCGGTTACTCGATCCATGAGGGCGTCGAGGCGCTCGATGCCGGGCGCGTCTTCTTCGAGGAGGCCGTGCCGCCCGAGCCGGGCGAGTTGCTCGAAGACATCTATGCGCGTCTGGTTCGGCGGGCCACGCCGCACTGGCCCGAATTGCTCCGCCAGTATCAGGCCCTGGGCGAGCTGCCCGGCCGCGCGCTGGACCTGGAGGCGGGCCGCCTCTACAAGGCCGCCGACTGGTGGGCGCACGCCCAGCTCGAAAACGCCTGGCTGAGCAAGGGAGGCACGCGATGAACGAGGCCCTCTGGCGCTGGCTCGACCGGCTTTACCTGGGGCTGAGCCGCCCGCTGGGCCGCGCGGCGCGCACGCAGGCGCTTTTGCGCGAGCCGTTCGTGCAAAACCCGCCCCTGGTCGCGCCGCCGACGCAAGGGCGGATCGTGGTCCTGGCGCCGCACCCCGACGACGAAGCGATCGGTTGCGGCGGGACGCTGCGCCTCGCCGCGCTCGGCGGGGCCGAGGTGCATTGCCTGCTCATGACGGGCGGCGAGTTGGGCGACGCGGCGGGCGCGCCCGGCGAAACCGCCCGCGTGCGCCGCGCGGAGATGCAGGCCTGCGCCGGGCTGCTCGGACTCACGGCGGTGCATGAGCTTTCGGGCCGCGATCAGCGCCTGGCCGGCCGGCCCGAATTGGTCGATGAAATGCGCAATTATTTATTGGAGCTGCAACCCGTCGCGCTGTTCCTCCCCTTTTACATGGACGCGCACATCGACCACCGCCCAGCGTGGAAATATTGCTGGCGGCCGCCCAGGCAACGCTGCCGCCCGACGTTCCGCTGTGGGGATACGAGGTCTGGTCGCCCTGTCCGGCCAACGTCTGCGTGGACATCTCCGCCGTGGCCGAGATCAAGGGGCGCGCCATCGGGCTGCACGCGTCGCAAGACAGCCTGATGCATTACGCCGAGGCGATCCTGGGGCTGAACCGATACCGCGCCATGCAGGTCAATGGGCGCGCCGACCCGGCGCTGACCCATGCCGAGGCCTTCGTGCGCGAGCCGCTAGGCCAGTACGCCGAGCGCGCGCGGCGCTGGTTGGAGCTGAATAAGGATGCAAGTGGTTCGATAAGTTTGGATTGCAGCGGCTTGCCACCGCTCCAATAAGGGAAGCCTGTCCCCGGCGAACCACCATGATCCGGCCCCTTGGGGCTAGCGAGCGTGCCCGGCCACAGCGGCGGCACAAGCCGCCGCACTCCACATAAAGATCCTGTCTTTCGTAGCGAAGTCAAGATGCGCACTCCATGTCCCCGGCAATCAGATTCCTCTGTCAAATTCCCCTGTCAAATTCCCCTTGCTTCCCCCTTCCGCGCCTCTTATCCTGTCCTCTCAAGGGGAACTGATTCGTGGGCCTGTCCGCGCCGGAAAAGTCGGCCCTTGGTCCGATCAGGCGACGAGAGTGGCGAATATCTGATGTTAGAATGGTGAAGGGCGCTGGAGCATTATCGGGAAGCAACACCCGAAAGTTGGCTTAACAGGAAACCATCTAAACAGTAATTAGGCGACGCACTATCGACATGGGGACAAACCGGTATGATACCTGAAGCACTCTACACGGACTGGACATCCAAGAACATTGCCGACTACTTTACTGCTTCCGGCTTTCGAGTTCGGTACACCGCCGTATCGCAACCCGTCGAGGCAACGTATCCCTTTGACCGACTCTATGCCGTTCGCGCCGCCGACTCGCCCATTTGCATCTTCGCCATCCAATTCAAAGCGCCCCAGACCGCAGCGAACGGCATGTTGAGATTCGACCTCGATTTAGACCAATTGCGCAAATTGCAGACCCCCAGTTTCCGAAATTGGGTCTTCTACGCATTCCCGTATTTCACCAACGTTGCACTTCAAACGACCGCCCTTCACCTCACCAACTTCACCAGACCGCTGCAAGTCCCCTCTTTACAGCCACGCTCGCATTATCCTCTTCATTGGCGTGCCCCGTTTCTGATGCTGGAATGGAAAAAGGACCAGGACGGTTTGGATGAAAAGGAGTTGGAACTCCACAAGGCATTCGACGGTTTTGCTGAAACCGGAAAGACAGAAATCGTTCTCACGCGCCGCGCTTGTCTACTTTGCGGAAACACAATGCGCTACGAGATTCCCCACGTTTCTTGGGGTGAACTATTTTGCTCCCTTGTAACACTTAGTGCGGGTCGCCATTTCGTTTGCCCAGATGATATCAAAACATTCATGGACGAGATGCGTGATGTCTCCGTTCACCCCCAGAATGCCATCCTGATAGCTCTTGATTTAGTGAAGCGCACCATAGAAGTGCTTGCAATACTTCCGGAATCGGGAGAACGGCAACAAGGAGAGCGGATCTTTGACATCTGATTGGATTGCCTAACATTCGCGTGGAAGGAATTTCGCGGACGTTCAACTCATTATCATAACACTCGAGTTTCGGGTATAGCCCACTCTATTTGTGCGTGGAATCGACGCGAAGACATCGCCGAGTGTTGAAAAATAATTTATTGGAGATCCCGATGAGCGCCATTGTTTTATTTGGAGAACAGCAGGTCCGGCGGGTGTGGAACGATCGGGAACAGAAATGGTATTTCTCCGTCCAGGACGTCGTCGAGATTCTGACGGGAAGCGCCGATGTGAAGCAGTATGTCAAACGCCTGCGCAGCCGCGACCCCGAGCTGAGCGCCAACTGGGGTACAATTTGTACCCCGGTTGAGATGCTGGCCGCGGACGGCAAAAAGCGCAGAATTCAGGGCGCAAACATCGAGGGACTTCTTCGCATCATCCAGTCGATCCCGTCCCCCAAAGCCGAGCCTTTCAAGCGCTGGCTGGCCAAAGTGGGCTATGAGCGGCTGGAGGAGATCGAAAATCCGGAACTCGCCGCCCGGCGGATGCGCGAGATTTACCAACAAAAGGGATATTCCGAAGAGTGGATCGAAAAGCGGATGAGAGGCATTGCCGTACGCGATGAATTGACCGATGAGTGGAAAAAACGGGGCGTCAAAGAGCGGAAGGAATTCGCGATTCTAACCGCCGAAATCAGCAAGGCGACGTTCGGCATGACACCCTCCGAATACAAAGCGTTCAAGGACCTGCAAAGCCCCCAGGATCAACTCCGCGATCACATGACGGACCTGGAGCTTATCTTCACCATGCTGGGGGAGGCCTCGACGACGGAGATCGCCAAGAAAAAGGATGCCCAGGGATTTATCCCAAACAAAACCGCCGCGAAAGAAGGCGGCAAAGTCGCGGGCAACGCACGACGAGAGTTGGAAGTGAAAAGCGGAGCGAAAATTTCGACCACTGAAAACTACAAAGAATTGCCGGAGATCACGCGGAAAAGAATAAGAGCGAGCAAGCCGAAGGATTGACCCGAATTTCGGGGACGCGAAGTGCAATTAGAATGGCTTGGCCCGAGCGCTCTTCATTGACTCCCGTGGCGTCCCTTGAAATAATCGTGCCCACGTGCGACGCTTGCAGCTTGGAGGCATACTGATGACCATTGCGACCGAAGAGATGATTCGCGAGATGGCCGCCGTTGTCGTGCGCGAGGCACAGCCGGAGGCCATTATCCTTTTTGGTTCGCACGCCTTCGGCTCGGCCGGTCCCGACTCCGACGTGGACTTGATGGTGATCGAGCAGGGACCGTTTGGACCCGCCAAAGATCGGCGCCGTGAAATGACACGATTGTGGCGCGCGCTGGCCGGGTTCGCCGTCGCCAAGGATATTCTGGTTTACAGCCGCGAGGAAGTGGAACAGTGGCGCGGCGCGCGCAATCACGTCGTCGGCCGGGCGCTGCGCGAAGGGAAACTGCTTTATGGCCGGCTCTGACGAAGCGCAACATTGAATCAAAACACCCCCACCCCCGTCTGGGATCTTGGACCGCTCGGCTGGCTGGCGCCGGCGCTGGCGGAGGAAGTGACGCGGACCGGCGCGGCGCTGGGCCAGAGCTTCGCCGCGCAGTTCAGCGATCCGGCCCACGCCGGGAAATATTTTCAATCCTTGCGCCGCGCCCGCGCCGCGCTGCACGACGCCTGCTGGCCCAGCCCGACGCTGAAAAACATGCTCGCCGCCCCGGCGCACGATTTAGCTTCGCTCAGCCAACGGCTCGACCATGCGATGAATCGCATGCCCGCCTTGCGCGCGCCAATCGCCCCGGTCCGCGTTCAAATCCCCAACCGCCAGGGCGAGCTTCAAGACGCCTGGCGCGCCGCGCCGCGCACGCGTCCGCTCGGCGCGCTGGCCGAAAGGCTCGCGGAATTAACGGCCTTGGGCATGACGCCGCTCCTGTTTGGCAGCCTGGCCGAACCGGGGCCGTGGCCGGCCTACGCCGACGTGGACTTGGCCGTATTAATCGACCGGCGCGCGGCGGCCGACCCGTCGGCGCTCGAGCGGCTGGTTCACGTCTTTGAGCGTGTGCGGCCGCTGCTTTGCCAGATCGATCCCCTCCAGCATCACGGCCCCTATATTCTTTTTGAATCGGATGCGGATTGTTACCTGGAATCGCTGCTCCCCGCCGCGACGCTGCGCCGCGCCACGACGCTCGGCGCGCCGGCGCTCGAGCTCGCGCTCACGCCGGTGGAGGACCGCCTTTTCTCGCTGCTGGCCTTGCTCGGCGCGATGCGCGGCGCGCTGGATTTGGCGGCGCGGCCGGCGCGCCTCGGCGACCGCTTCTCGGCCAAATACTTGTGCAGCCTGGTCCTCCTTCTGCCGGCGCTGGCCTGCGCCTGCCTGGGGAAACCGACGGAAAAAAGTTTATCCTTCGCCCAGATTAAAACCGAGCTTGGTCCTCGGGAAATCGAGACCCTCGAAGGATTCGAGCGCTTGCGGCGCGAGTGGCGCTGGACGCTCGCACCGCCGCGCGTGCTGTTGACCGTGGCCGGCCGCCGCGCTCATTTCGTCGCGCGCAACGTCAACCGCTGGCCCGCCCCCACGCTGGCCCGATGGCTCGCCGCCGGCACGCCGCGGCTCCCGGCGCTCTTTAACGCCCTGCTCGAGCGGATCGTCCGCCAGGCACGCGAAGGCGCCACACCATGACCGCGAAAACCCTCAGAACCTGCGATGAACTCCTGCACCGTATCCCAGAAAATTATCAATGGATCCGTGCCCGCGCGCACCTCCCCGCCACGCTTTACGATGAAGCGATCGGCCTGCTGGAGGAGCGCTCGCGGTCGATCGAAGGCCTGCGCGGCCTCTATCATTTCGGACCGGTGCGGTTTCCGGGCCTCTCCGACGTCGATCTGCTGTTTATTGTCGACGATGATTTCAGCGCGGCCAAGCGCCTGCGCCCGCTGTTGCGCGCGGCCCAGGACGAACGCTTTCATGCGGTCCTGCTGCACGACCCGTTCTTCATTCGCGCGAGCGAGCTGCCGGACTTTTTCAAGTTCGCGCCATTTTTTCAATATGTGGCGCTCTGGAAAACAGGCGAACTGCCGGCCGAAGCGCACAACGAGGATCCCCTCGATCTCACGCTTTTTCTCGCCGACATCGTCGCCGAGTCCTACCCGCGCGAGTTCATCCAGTTCCTGCTCGCCCCGGCGATCGACGAGCGCGACCTGATCGGACGGCTCAAAGGCTTGGCTTACTGCTTCCAATTGCTGGAACGGATCGGCGGCGGCGGCGCGCCGGAATTCGACGCCTTCGCCGGCGCGATCGAGGCGCTGCGCGGCGCGTTCTTTTCCATCCCCCTGCCCGAGCGCGCGCGCCGCACGCTCGAGCTGGCCCAGCAGGCGGTCCTGGTCTCGGCGCAGTTGGCGCAAAAAACGGCCGCCGTTTTGCGCAAGGATTGGGGGCTGCGCGTGGAAGGTTCGCTGGGGCTCGCCTGCGCCTACAACGCCGCGCTTTATACGGATCGGGCGAGCCAGGAGCCACCCCGGTACGGCGTCGTTCATTGGCGCAAGAGCGAGGTCTTCGCGCTCGCCCCGGCCGAGCTGGGCTGGCTGGTGCGCGAATACGCCCGTCCGCCGGGGCCGATGAGCGCCCGGCTGCGCCGCGCCATGATCGACCACCTAACCGTGATCGGCGCGCCGCCCGCGCCGGTGATCGAGGCGATCCGTCGCCGCGCCGAGCTGCGCAACCGCCACGTCCAGTGGCTCGACCGGCTGGGGCTGGGGCTGGCCGGATTTCTCACCTTCGGTTATCCCACGCGGCGCGGGGACCCGCTCGCCGTGCGCCTGCGCCGCGCCGCCGGCCACTTGCTGGCCCAAGCCCGCCAGCACCGCATCCGGCAAATCATGATCCAGATCAGCGGCGGCAATACGCAGCCACACTGATGGCGCTTACCGTTCCGGGTAGATGACCACGCCTTCGCGCTCAATCTTCTCCTTGAGACGCGCGTTGAGTGTCCGCTCGGGACGCACCACGTCCAGCTCGTAGATCAGGGGAGCCTCTTCGACCGCTTCGCAGATGTCGGCCCACTCGGCCGGCGAAGCGTCGGGCGCGGAGACGGCGAGGTCAAGATCGGACGCCCGCCGGGCGGTATCCGTGGCCCGCGAGCCGAAGACTTTCACTTCCTCAACGGCTGGGAAACGGCGGAAAGTGGCGCGCAGAACGTCGAGATCTTGAGCACGAAGTTGCATGGCCTTAATCCCACGCGAGCGTCCGAATGCATTCGGCCATACGGCCCAGGCGCGGCGCATGATTTTGGACGATGTGTTGATAGATGCGCCGCGCGAGCGCTTCGTCATACGCATGGCTTGTCAGGTTGCGGTCGTCGAGCATTTGCAGCCACGCGTCGGCCTCTTCGGGTGTTTGGATCAGTCCCTCGGCAAAGGCCTTTTTGAACGTCGCGCGCGGACTGCCGCATTCCAATCCACGATGCTCCAAGTAAAGTTGGAGGGCTTTCCAAATGAGTTCGAAGGTGAACTCGAAGCGCTGAATGACCGCGTCGCGAAGGATCGACGTCTCTTTCTGGGCGACGGCCTCCTGCAACCGGGCGATCGCGTTACGAACCTCGGTTTGACGCTCTGTGAATCGTTCCTTGCTCATCTCTGTAGTGCCTCCAGATTAGCACGAATCCGCTTTTCGAGTTTGGCGGACTCGGTTCACGCGGATTTGGCGCACTTAATCGAGTCCAAGTACAGGGTATCGGGGCAGATGTCCTGCTCGTGCGGCCAAGCGAC
>Ga0182027_10010815_pt1 | contig 12950 bp, 15 predicted proteins | sample 712E1DmetaG_FD_121300 | JGI IMG/M metagenome (GOLD analysis project Ga0182027, IMG submission 121300) | Permafrost microbial communities from Stordalen Mire, Sweden - 712E1D metaG (Illumina Assembly) | ecosystem: Environmental > Terrestrial > Soil > Wetlands > Permafrost | place: Sweden...
GCCGAGGTTTCTGGGGGCGGTTTTGCCGGTAGCCCGGATGTGCCGGCCAGCAAGCTCGGCTCTAGGGTTGGCTACAGTCTGCAGGCAGGCCATCGCCTAGAGTGTGAAACATCCGGGCTAGGATGTTTCCCAGCGAGGCGCTGGCTCCAGCCTTGATAAGCCTCCAATCTCTGCACCGCATCAAGTCTCGATTTTGGTCTGAGGCTGCGCCTCGCCAGGATCAACGCGTGTTGCCGGAACCATTTCTTATCAGAAACGTGTAGGCGTTGATATTCTCTTTTGGGGACACAAAGAAAACGTCGATATAGTCTTCCGGTAGTTCGATCTCGAAAAATCGTGGAGACGTGGAATCGGGGTTTTCATTCGTGCGAAACGCACATCCGATTTGGATTCTTTCCCGGTGGCCGGTACGGTTATTTAGGCGGGTCCAGATACGGACCGATCCATTTTGCAGCGGGTGGACTTCGATGTATTGAACGTCCACCTTTGAAGTATATGCGAGTGCGGTCGTGAGGTCCTTGGGCACGAGGACGGTGCCGGACCAATCATGTTCTTCGATCACGCCATTATTGATGGTGAGCCCCGATCTTGGGACCAGCTCCGGGGCGACTCGCGGCCGGATAGGCCCGGAAATCCGGCTCGCCGCGTCCTGGGGGGCGCCAGACAGGCCAAAGGGTTGACCGGTTCGAGTGAAATTCGATTGGGCCGCGACGACGTGGAGGCTGACGTCTTCTTGGGGAGTTGTAAGCCGCCTCTGATTCGAACCCGCAGTAGGGGGCGGCAGCGGGGGCGGTCTATGGCGGACGGAGGCAGTCTTGGCGTCCGGGGTGCTCTCAGGGTTATTGTCGCATCCCGTCAGGAGGAGGACTGGTGTCAGCAACCCAAGCAGCGCGAGTACAATTGTGCTTTTCATCGAGGGGAACCCCAGCCTGCATATGCTCTCGTGCGGCTAAGGAAGTAACCAAAGAGGGAGAGCCCGGCGCCATCCGGGCCATGGAATCGGAAATTGGCGGTGACAGCGAGTCGCCCTCCATCAAGACCGCTGCGCGACGCGATGAAATAGACCGACAAGATCATTGGTTTCTGTGCGACGTTCCAGACATAACACGCAGAACCGGCTTGTCGAGCCAACCGACCAGCGAGGCGCAGCCTCAGATCATCGCGCGCAAAGGGACTCGGTTTTCGGTCAACAATGAGCCGGCAGTATTGAGCGCCTCGCTGTGGCGTCCGCTGCGCGTAGGCGTCAATAGGCGAAATGGGATCATTGCTCACAAGAAAGAACCGCTGTCTGAAGACTTGACCTGACCGCAACATGTTTCGCAGTTCAAGGAGTCTAGCCGCCTGACCAGCGAGGCACGCCGCTACAAACCCCCGCCTCTCTTATACGGTCTCGCCGCTTGTGTCTTCTCCGGCTTCTGCTATTAAATTGGTTACAACATGAGCAAAATCATACTTGGAATTGCGGGCGCCTTCATCCTCTTGGTCGCGATTCTTGTTGTCGCGGCGGTCGGCACCTACAACGGCCTCGTCAACCGTTCACAAGCGGTCGACGCCCAATGGGCCCAGGTGCAGAACGTCTACCAACGCCGCGCCGACCTCATCCCCAACCTCGTCAACACGGTTTCCGGCGCCGCCAACTTCGAGAAGTCGACGCTGACGGAAATCACGGAAGCGCGCGCTTCGGTCGGCAAAGCACAGTTGAGTCCGAACGCCGCGCCAACCGATCCGACGCAGCTCGCACAGTTCGAACAGGCACAAGGCCAGCTCAGCTCAGCGCTTTCGCGGTTGCTGGTCGTCGTCGAGCGTTATCCCGATTTGAAGGCCAACGGGAATTTCCAGATGCTCCAGACGCAGCTTGAAGGCACGGAGAACCGCATCGCCGTCGAGCGCGGACGATTCAACGACGCCGCCCGCGATTACAATTCCGCCATCAAGCGCGTTCCGGCGGTCTTCTTCGCCGCCGCGTTCGGTTTCAAGGACAAGGCCTATTTCCAGGCCGCGCCCGGGACGGAGAAACCACCGGCAGTCCAGTTTGATTTCGGCGCGAAGCCCGCGCCGGAGAAGCCGTGAGACCGACCCATCCACCCGCCTTGGCCGCGCGATCCGCATCGCGGCCGAACCTTTTCCAGTCGTGGACAGGCGTGGCGTCAGTCTCCGACTGGCGGTTCGATCGCTGGTCGAAGACCGTCGCTACGCTTCGATTGCTGCGCCTGTTTTGCGCCGTGGTTCTGCTCGCCTTCCTCGCAGGGGGCTCCGGCATCCTTCACGCGGCGGACGCCATTCCGCCCCGGCCCACACGCTACTTCAACGACGCCGCCGGGATCGTTTCGGCCGCAGATGCCGAACAGCTCAACCGGCGGCTGGAGCAATTCGAGCGCGACACGTCGAACCAGATCGTGGTGGCAATCTATCCGAACCTGCCATCGGACTCCTCAGTCGAGGACTACACGGTGCGCGTGGCCCAGGCATGGGGCGTCGGGCAGAAGGGCAAGAACAACGGCGCCGTGTTGTTCGTCTTCATGAAGGAACACCAGTTCCGCATCGAAACAGGCTACGGACTCGAAGCCGTGCTGCCCGACGGGCTGTGCCGCCTGATCATCGAAAATGAGCTGAAGCCTCGCTTCCGGGCAGGCGACTACGCCGGGGGATTGAACTCGGCGGTCACTGCGATGATCGCGGCAACACGAGGGGAATACAAGGGCACCGGACATACCAACGCTGAAGGCTCATCAAACGAGGGCTGGCCGCGCATTCTGGTGATCTTTGTGCTGATCATAGTCTTTGGCTGGATTGGCGCTCTTCGGTCCCGGCGCAGCGCCGTTTACCAAAGTACAGTTGGACGCCGCGGTTATAGGAGCGGCCCGACACTCTGGATGGGTGGAGGAGGGTTTGGCGGCGGGGGTTTCGGTGGCGGTGGTGGCAGCGGCGGTGGCGGAGGTTTCTCTGGAGGGGGAGGCAGTTTCGGCGGCGGAGGCGCTGGCGGCAGTTGGTGAAAGAACCATCATGAGACACCGCAAATTCATCAGCCAGCTAGCCCACGAACAAATCCACGCGGCCATCCACTCCGCGGAAGAAAAGTCTTCCGGAGAGATCCGGGTCATGGTGAGCCACAAGGCCGCCCCCAACCCAGTGGCAACCGCCCAGGAGGCCTTCCTGCGGCTCGGCATGCAGGCGACAAAAAACCGCAATGCCGTGCTCATCTTTGTGGCGCCGCGCTCCCGCACGTTCGCAATCATCGGCGATGAGGCCGTCCACGCGAAATGTGGCAATGGTTTCTGGCGCGAACTGGCCGCCGCGATGACCGGACACTTCAAACGCGGCGATTTCACGGATGGCCTGCTCGTCGGCATCAATCGCGCCGGTGAATTGCTCTCCGAGCATTTTCCACACGGGCCGGACGACAAGAATGAGCTGCCGGACGAGGTGATTGAAGACCGGTAGTAGCCCGTCGGACTTCGTCCTCCACGCTCCTTGGCAAATGGCTGCCGCCATTTGCCACTGACTTGTGAATGGCAGTCGAGGGCGAGCTTCCCGATCGACGGTGGTTCGATGTGGCATGGGCATCTTGACCATGTCGGGAGGTTTCTCCGGTCCACGGGCGGACGCCCGTGCCACTTCCAGACGGCCGCCAAATCCAACGTTAATCGACAGATGCCCCATTGACCATCGCACTCTGGGTTTGCTCTGCCGGGGGTCTCTGTGCTCATGATGACCTCATTCCTTATGTCCTCCTCTGTTGAAAAAATCGTGATCGTCGGCACCGGCTCCGCGGGCCTGACTGCAGCCGTCTATACCGGGAGAGCCAATCTCTCTCCGCTGCTCCTCGAGGGCACCCTTCCTGGCGGCCAGCTCACTACGACGTCGGACGTTGAAAACTTTCCCGGATTTCCGGAAGGCATCGACGGTTTCCAGCTCATGGACAACCTGCGCAAGCAGGCGGCCAGATTCGGCGCTCGTTTCGAGCAGGCTCGCGTCGAGTCAGTTGATTTTTCCGGCCGCCCGCTGCGACTGCGCACGGGCGAGCGCGAGATCCTGGCCCGGACCGTCATCATCGCCACCGGCGCGTCGCCGCGCCTGATGGGCGTGCCAGGGGAAAAAGAGTATTTCGGCGGCAAGGGCGTGACCACCTGCGCGACCTGCGACGGCGCTTTCTATCGAAACATGGACGTCGTTGTAGTCGGTGGCGGAGACTCCGCCTGCGAGGAAGCACTGTTTCTCACGCGCTTCGCCAGCAAGGTCACCCTGATTCACCGGCGCGACACCCTGCGCGCTTCGAAAATCATGGCTGAACGGACCCTCGCCCACCCAAAAATCCAACCGGCATGGAACAGCGTCCTCGCAGAGGTGCTCGGCACTCCCGCCGGCGGAGTCGACGGGGTGAAGGTGAAGGATGCGAAGACCGGCGCCGAGCGCGTGATCCCGTGCAAAGGCGTGTTCATGGCCATCGGCCATGTGCCGAATACGCAGCCGTTCGCGCACGCGCTCGACGTCGACGAAAACGGCTACTTCCTGCCCGTGTGTGGCAGCCAGGTGAAGACGAATGTGCCGGATGTGTTTGTCGCCGGCGATTGCGCCGACCACGTCTACCGGCAGGCCATCACAGCCGCGGGCATGGGCTGCCAGGCCGCCATCGAGGCCGAACGCTGGCTCGCGGAACACGGGGCATAGCGTAATCGCGGCGGTCGGACTTCGTCCTCCCCGCCGCGATTACGAAATGGCTGCGCCATTTTGATTCAGCGCGGCAACATTCAGAAGTCAGCCGGCGTACGAGTGCCATTCCTGGACGACACGACCACCAAGAATGTCATCGTCAACCAGGGAGCGCTGTCGGGCCTCGTCGATAGGGTCGCCGCTTGCCAGCGGAGCGAGATGGACGCGGCCCGTCCGCAAGGGGCGGGCTGGCAATTCCTCAACTCGTTTGACTTCTGAGCAGCCCTCTTCTGCCATAATCATCAAAACTCGGGACATCTCGTGACTGATTCCAATACCGTAAAGAAAAGCCGCAGTGGGGTTCGCCGTTTGATAGATGCGTTTCGCTATTCCTATGCTGGCTTCCGCCACGCCATTTGGCATGAGGTGGCAATCCGTGAGGAGCTGATCGTGTTTGCCGTTCTGGCGCCGGTTTCAGTAATGTTCCATGTGAGCAAGATTGAGCACCTGATGCTCGTGCTTACGATGATGCTGGTAGTCCTTGTTGAATTCATCAACTCAGCCATCGAGTCGACGGTCGATCGTATATCCATGGACCGTCATCCGCTTGCAGGCCAGGCTAAGGACCTTGGCAGCGCCGCCGTCCTGATCTCCCTGGTGATGTGGGCGCTTGCTTGGGCGGTAATTGTTGGCCCTCTGGTGCTTCACGCAATTCAGCGCAATTGAACGATTGCGCACACCTGGATGTTTTTCTCCGGCTGGCGTGCATTTTCCTGAGCCGCCCTTCGATCAGTGCCACGTCGCCAAACCGGACCGTCTTTTCGGCGCCGTCGAACTCGTAGCCCACACCCCGGTAAAAGCCTATTGCGCGCTCGTTTTGCCGGAGCACCCAAAGCGTTATGCTCGAGCAGGGCGAAATGGCTTTTTCGATCCTCTTCATAAGGCGTCGGCCGACACCCTGCCCCCAAGCCTCCTTGGAAACGTAGATCGCATAGACCTCAGATCCACCCTCGAGATCGGCGTCCCTGCTCGGGCCGCCAGAGACCCAGCCGACAACTCTGCCACGATTGACCGCCACCAGGTTGACGCCCCGATTTACGGCCAGCTGCTGCTCCCAAAATGCGGTTTTCTCCGGCTCGGACAAACCAGCCAGATATTCGGCCGGAACAATCCCCTCGTAGGCTGCCTGCCAGGTGCGGACATGAACCGCGGCGATCGCGGAAGCGTCCTCCACTGTAGCTTGCCGGATCATTATTCAAGCGCGCCGTTCCCGGAGCAGGGCGCCGATCGCGTCGGACAGAACTCTGATTTCATATGGCTTTGGCACGATGGCACCGAATCCATGGCTCCGGTAGTTGGCCATCACCGGGTCGTTGGAGTAACCGCTCGACACAATGGCGCACACTTCCGGATCCATCTGCCGGAGTCTTTCCATCGCCTTGGCCCCTTTGAGGCGAACCAGAGATCCCTCAAATTCAGGTGCCGGCGTTCCGGCTTTTGGCAACAGCCGGCCGATGACCGGACGCCCTTCCACAACAAGGTCAAGCCTGACGTGCAATCCATCCGGTGGTTCCTGCCGGTCGACGTAACCCTCGACCTGGACGACATGCTTGTTCAGGTGAGCGGTGTCGCCAATTCGACCTTTCGCGGCAAGAACCTCGATCGGCTCGTTCTCCGCCAGCACCGTCACTTCCGGAGCACCGATCTTGAGACCGTCGGAGGGAAGCACAGATCCTTGAACCAGGATACGCTGGCCCGGGCGGAGGTCGAACGATGCGCTTCCCAGCGAAAAGAAATCGTCGATTCCACCCGAACGCCCCCAGGCGGTCTGCCACTGCGGATCAAGCGATGATTCCATTCTGATCCGCATCGGCAGATGCACCCCGTCAGGGCTCGATCGGCAGATCCTGGACTCCATCAATCGCCACGACCACCGAATTCCCAGTCTTCGTGGTTGAATACCTGAACTGCTTGGCCGTGGGGCCAGTCGTTGTCACGACCTTGTGTTTCGAATATTCGCCATAGCACGGTTTGCCGTCACGGTACGTATCGAAGATGCTTCTACGAAAGGCGCAGCCTGAGCAATAGGGGCTCATGCCACACTCCCCCATCACCTCGGCGTTGGTGCATTCGATCACGACCCCAAACCTCTTGCCCTGCACCTGGCACACGCCGTTGCCTAGCGTGCGCTCAGCCGCGCGATTCGCCTGCCGGATCCCACCATGCTCGTCCGTCACCAAGATCGGCAGTTCGATCGAGTTAAGGAACTCCGACAGGATCATCCTTGAGGGCCCGAGCAGATTTCCCATGCAATCAGGACATATCCCGTAAGAAACCTCTGTCTTAGGACCAGGGGTTTCTGTGATCGTTTTCTGGCACCAGGCACAGGTGATTTTCATAACAATATCCAACAGGCTGACACCGTAGGCGATTCTGGGAGGAAACAAACCCGTTGTAAAGCCCAACTTATTCCCCTTCATGTAGTAGCATAATCTCGATTCAGGCCGGCGCCTCCAGTCTGGAGAGAGGGCAATGGCATCAATCTAGATCCCGCAGTTGAGGATTTCTTCCCTTGTGGCCGCGAGCGCCAGCCTGTCGAACGGATGAGCCTGTCGAAACGGCGCAGTCTGCGACCTTTCCGGTGAAGACCGTTTCCGCTCCGCCATCGCCTGCGTAGAGCGATCTCAGTGTGGTGCCAGTGTCTTGAGCGCCTGCCATTTTGATTCTTTCATGAGCCGGCGAAGATCGTTTTCGCGTCCGGCCTCCGCCGCCACGAAATCATTTTCCAGGTTTCATGCTCTGCTGTGCACAAGTCTGTTCCAAATGGCGCCAGCCATTTGCCAAGGAGCACGGAGGACGAAGTACGACGGGCTCCTCGGATCAAGGGAGCACCTTGAGGCCTGCTGCTTTCGCCACGGGACGCTGGCGTACGTCAAAGGTCAGAAACACGCGGGATTTCGTCGCCAAGGCGGCAGCCACGTTTAGTAGATCCATCCCGCGCACACCGAGCGTCATGGTGTGCATGCCACCGATGCGTTCCGCGGCAGACATTGCATCGCTCCATGACAACGCGCACTCCACCAGATCTCCAGAAACAAGGTCCGCGTCGATTTGCGAGAGTGCAGCGCGCGCGTCGGCTTCGGTGACCGGGACGGGACAAGCCTTCGTCCGAAATACCGCCAGGCGGAGGGCGTTGCGCAGCTCATGCCGCTGCAAGGCCGTAAGGGCAAGCGGTTGTCGTTGGCCCTTCACGTATGCCAGGGCAGCGGCCGAATTTGCGTCGCGCAGGTAGAGCGACGCCAAAAACGAGGCGTCAGCGTACGTCATCGCGATCGGCTGAGAGGATCTCCGCCAAGTTCAAAGTGGCCCGCTCGGGCTGTGCCGCCAGCCGGCTTTCGAGATCAGACCAGGGTCGCTGCTTGGCCGGGGGTGCCGGCGGCGGGCCCAAGGTTGCGACGATCTTGCGTCGGGACGTGATCGCCACGATCTCACCATCTTTCACCGCCTTGAGCACGGAGGGAAACGCAAGGCGGATTTCGCGAACAGAGGCCGTCTTCATGGTGAAACACTTATGTTACACGCCGACTCAATGTCAACCGCCAATGCCACTCCAGGGTTTTCTATTATGACGTTCCAAACCCTGGGCACTTTTCTGGTCTGATCGGACCATCATTTTGGCCAATCCCGCTTGATCATCATCGAGCCACCACACCAAAACAGAGAGCCGTGAAATCCGCTTCAGCCGTCCGCTCGATTCGTTACGCATGGCGATCAAATCGACACCTGGCATACAGCCGTCCGGAGACGACACTGGAGACGACATCAAAGTGATTCTATTCGACGCATCGGGGATGGTCGGACAGGGCGTCCTGCGCGAATGCCTGCTCGACCCGAAAGTGGAGAGCGTCCTCGCGGTCGGACGCGCAATGATCAGGGTTGGAATGAGTGGCGCCCCAGCTCCCATCCTCGAGAACAAAGACATCAACAAGCAGGCGGAATAGCACCCTGAGACCGCCGGCCAGCCAGCCCACGATTAGGGTAGGAAGCAGAGCGTTCATGATTATTCTGCGCGGAGCAATCGGGCGACGTCGACCCGGGACGCCCGCCGGGCTGGAATCAAACAGCTCGCAGCGGCGGCGGCAAGGAGCACCGCGGCCACCGCCAGATAGACCAACAGATCGAACGGCGCCGTTTCAAAAAGCAGGCTTTGCAGGAACCGGGTCAGTCCGAGGGCTCCGGCCGTCCCGGCCCCCACGCCGATCGCGGCCAGCACGATCCCGCGCTTCAGGACCAGCCACGCGAGATCGCCAGGCGTGGCTCCCAGGGCAAGGCGGACTCCGAATTCACTCATCCGCCTGTCAACGGTATACGCGAGAATCGAAAAAAGCCCCACCACGGCCAGCACCAGCGCAATGCCCGACAGCACTTTGAGCACGGAGAGTGTGAGTTCCTCCATGTACATCGACCCATGGATCCATCCATTGACCGGCTGGACATTCCAGACGATCAACCGCCGGTCGAATTCGTAGACTGCCCGCCGGACGACGCCCTCGAAAGCCTTGTCAGGATCGCGGTCCATCCGAAGCACCAGCGTCGACAGGCTGGGCGGCCACCACCAATAGCCGCAATAGACGTGCATCCCTGGCGCCGATCGCACGGTCTGCCGGACGTCGCGAACTACGCCGACCACCTGCCATGGGCGATCCTTGACTATCGTGATCATCTGGCCGATCGGATCTTCTTTTCCGAATCTCTTTTTCGCCAGTGTCTCGTTGATCACGACCTCCACCCCATCGTTCCTTTTCTCCGGCAGCCAACGGCCGCGCACAACCGTCATACCCGCCGTCTTCAGAAATTCGGGAGAGACCATATCCCGCTCGATGGTCGTCTCGCTCCCGTCCGGCAGACGCATCTTCACGGTATCGTGCGCATACCCGGGAAGAAGCGCGTCGGTGCCGAACGCGATGCCCCTGACGCCGGGAATCGCCGCGAGTTTCTGCTGCAATTGTTGAAACAACAGCAACCGGTCTTCCTTCTCCTCCCGATAGCCATCCGGCATGGTCAACTGAATCTTGACCTTGCCCGCCGGATCGAAACCGAGGTCCACCTGGCGGAGTTTCTCCAGCGTTCGGACCATGAGCCCGGCGCCGACCAGCAGGATGACGGCGAAAGCCGCCTGCAACACGACCAGCATGCTCCTCAGCCGTCCCAACCTGCGGCTTTCGCCCAGCGCCATGCCGCCATCCTTGAGGCCTTCGTTCAGGTTGGCTTTGAGGATTCGAACGACCGGGGCGATCACAACGAAAACCCCTGTGCAGATGGTTAATCCGGCCATGACTCCGAGCATTCTCCAGCTAAGCGAGCCGGGTTCCCCTGATCCAATGCCGGTGCTTGCGAGACGGAGCAGGATCGGGAAAAACCAATGAGCGACCATGATTCCACCGGCGCCCGCGACCAGTGACAATCCCATGCTCTCGATGGCGATGAGCCGCACGATATCCCAGCGACCGCCGCCGATCGCCAGGCGGATGCTTAACTCGCGCCGTTTTCCGAGCACGCGAACAAGCATCAAGTTCGTCGCATTGAGGCACGCAATCGCATAGAGGAATCCGACCGCGCCCACCAGCACCCAGTAGATCTCCGGATGGAAAACCTTTTTGAGGTCATCCAGTTTGATCAAGGCCGGCTCCATTCCAGTGAAATTCGCCGCAACTGCCGGAGCGAGATCAACCTTGATCCCGGCCATCGCCGCGGTGGCCTGCTGCGGCGTCACACCAGGCTTGAGCCGGCCAATCACGAACATCATGGGATCCCATGGTTTTGAAAGATCGATCGTGAGGATGAGCGGCCGGAAAATGTCGCCAGAGGCATAGATGGGGAACGTTGCATCGGCCGGCAGCACGCCGACCACCTTGCAGAACTGTTCGCCGATCTGAATCTCACGCCCCAGCACATCGGGCGCTCCGCTGAAATGCCCCTGCCAGAAATTGTAGCTGATCACCACGACGTTGTCCCCGCCGGGCTGAAAATCCCCCGGCAGGAAGCCCCGGCCCAACATCGGCGAGAAACCCAGGGTGTGAAAGCAATCGGCCGACACGCGCAGGACCGCGCTGGGCACCGGTTCGTCTTTCAGCAGGACGTTGACTGAATCGGCGAATCTCTCCGCGGAAAACTCGGAGAACACCTCGGCCAGTTTCTGGTACGCCTGAAAGCGATAGCCGAACGTATAGGGCATGGCCGGCGCTTCCTTGCTCGTCGCTCCGAGCACGAAGAGCCGGTCCTTCTCCGGGTATGGATCCGAACGGAACAGGACCCAATCGGCCATGCTGAAAATCGAGGCGGCGGCGCCGATTCCGAGCGCGAGCGTGAGAACAACGACAAGGGTGAAGCCGTAGGAGCGGCTCAGCGATCGCACGGCATAGCGAAGGTCGGAAAGCATCAGGAAAGGTATTGAAGCCCGGGCAGGTTATCGCCACCCGTCCGGGATGCTGGCAAGCATTGGCATGCGCCGTCTCCGAGTAAATAGAATCCTCGCACCTCGCTGGAATACGAACTTCAAGACCTCAGAGCCCAGGGCGGATTTATTCTCGCGTGAGATGTCCGGTTCCGTCCCGTAGGGGCGCAGGCTTGCTGCGCCCTTTTTTGAGGGCGCGACAAGATCGCGCCCCTACGACGAAGGAATACGCGTCGACGTACCCGAGAATAAATCCGCCCCGCTGAGCCCCCAGCCCGGCGAAAACCTAAACTCCTTGAACTCCGAAAGATGGTGTGATCAGGTCAAGTTTTCAGGCAGCGCAATTATTCGCGTTATGATTCAATTCCCAAGATTGCCGCGTACGCGTAGCGGACGCCAAAGCGAGGCGCTCAATATCGTCGGCTCCTTGTTGACAGAAGATCGAGCCGCTTGGCGCGCAATGGCCTGAGGCTGCGCCTCGCTTGCTTCATTCCGCCCGCAATGCGATCAGTGGGTCGATCTTCGTTGCCCGTCGCACGGGAAAGAAGCTCGCGGCCGATGCGACCGTGACGACGATAAGCGCGGCGCCGGCCAGTGTGCCCGGATGATGCGCGGGAATTCCAAAAAGCAAGCTCTGCATCCCACGGCCGGCCGCCCACGCCCCCAAAAAGCCGAGGAAGCTACCGGCAACGATCAAACGCAGTCCGGCACGGAGGAATTGTCGGCCGATCTGGGCGGCTTGCGCGCCAAGTGCGATGCGCACGGCAATCTCGCGCCGCCGCTGCGCCACCGCATAGCTCAATACGCCATAGATTCCAATTGCAGCAAGCAGTAGGGCAATTGCGGCAAACAACCCCGCGACGATCGCGGGCGAGCGGCGAGCGACAAGAGTGTCGTCGATGCGCGTTTGCATCGACTGGATGTCCTCAACCGGCTGGCCCGGGTCGAGCCGGTGGACGGCCTTCTGCAGCACGGATGCCATGATGCTCTCCGGCAACCCGCTGCGCAGAACAACGGAGAAGCTTTTTATGGCGGCGTAGGAAAAGGGAACATACACAGGGCTCTGGCCGGGGTTTTCGGTGAGTTCGTGCTGTTTCACGCTGGCGACAACCCCGACGATGGTAATGGCGCCGTCCTCACTGAACGAGGGGCCAAACGCCAGACGGTGACCCAACGGATTCTCGCCCGGCCAATAGTGGTCGGCAAAGGCTCGATCCACCACACAAACGATGACCTTTCGGTGATTGTCCGCATCTTCAAGCAACCGGCCCTGCAACAGCGGAATACCCATCAGCCGCCAGTAACCGCTCGTAGCGCCGGAAATGTTATGCAGCATCAGGGATCCCCCCGACATGGGCGCGCCGCCTTCAATAGAAACTACGCCCTGGGGAATGAAGCCGGCGAAGGGCAGCGCCGTGTTGATCGCGGCCCCCTCGACGCCGGGTGTGGCACGGAGTACACTCAGCAACCGCTCCACAAACTCGAGCTGGGCAGCGTCGTCAGGATATCTCTTCTCGGGCAACGTGATCCTGCCTGTAAGAACGCCCCGGGCATTGAAGCCAACCGGGGCTTCGAGCACCCGTTTCAAGCTTACGCCCAGCAATCCCGCGCCCGCCAAGAGCACAAAGGCGAAGGCAACCTGCGCAACAATGAGCCCTTGTCGAAGGTTTTGGGCGCCGCGGCCTGCAGTGCCTGCCAGCGATTCGCTTTGCAGACCGGAGGCAATTCTCGTTCGAAGGTAGATTCCGATGATAGGCACGGCCAGGAGCGCGCCAAAGACGATTGCGACCACCAGCGCTGCAACGGCCACGCGACCGTCGAAGACAATCGATGTTCCCAGCGGCAA
>Ga0182027_10010816_pt1 | contig 12949 bp, 9 predicted proteins | sample 712E1DmetaG_FD_121300 | JGI IMG/M metagenome (GOLD analysis project Ga0182027, IMG submission 121300) | Permafrost microbial communities from Stordalen Mire, Sweden - 712E1D metaG (Illumina Assembly) | ecosystem: Environmental > Terrestrial > Soil > Wetlands > Permafrost | place: Sweden...
CGCACACTCATCAACAAAATAATGCAATACCGCTAACGCCCGTGCCGATGAAAGCTCCCAGTTTGTCTTCCATCCGGAATATTTTATCAACTGGTTATCCGTATGGCCTTCAATGGCAACGTTGGAATTAGGGACATCACGGTTTAAAACTTCAGCTACTTTCCGGATTGATTCCTTGCCATTTTCTCGGATTATATCTTTACCGGAATCAAAAAATACTTCAGACAGGAAAGTAACCACAAGCCCACGCTCAGTCAGCTCTAGCTTTGCTTTATAGTCTCCTATTTCTTTCTTTAAGGCGTTTTCTAGCTCCAGCTTGGCTTTTTCAAGGTCGGAAAATTCTTTGTCTTTATGCACGATTTCTTTTGCATTTTCCTTCTTCTGCTGAACAATCCGATCATGTAAATTCTTATTCTCAATCTCCAATTCATCAGCTTTTTTAGACCCTTGAATATAGGTACATCCCGAGATGGCAAAAATTGCTAAAAACATTATGACCGCAAATTTAGTTTTCATCAACAACCCTCCTGTTCTGTTTCAAGTGTAAATGGTTAATTTTTTTCTTCGATAATTGCTTTGCTAATGTCGTGCGTGTGCGTATCGAGCTTACCTTGTTTTAAGTCTTCTTTGGTTTTCTCAGCCATTAAGCCATACTTTTTCTGAATCCTCGCCAAATCCTCATCAGTTAGCTTTTCAATATCCATCATTTCGTTATGCGCGCCCTTGGTAGCGCGGATGATTTCGTCAAGTTTAAGCTGAATAGCGATAGTATGACGATTTTGGCTGTTTTGAATGATAAAAAGCATGGCAATAGAAATAATCGCCGCAACCGTACTGATGATAAGTTGCCAGGTTTCATTGAAATGCAACGGCAGACCAAAAAAACCCCAGATCAGGATAATAAGAAATGCCAGGAAACAAGTGAATGGTTGCGCAGCTTTATTGGAAAGCCATTTTGCGATCATTGAGAAATATTCCATATTTACTATTCTAGGAAAGAAACAAAATTAATCAATTGTACCAAGGTATAACCGTAGGATTTTACTGTGTCGTATAGGGTGATTCCCATGAGGCCGGGTAGTAATATTCGACAAGGTGACGACCTCTCTGTAAACAGCTATTGGCAAATTTAAGAAGTATTCCCTTCCACTCGAGCAGAAATATGACGTGGCAGAAAGACTCTCTGTATACAACTACAAGATTTATTCTAAAGCGAAACTCCGAGTTTAACTCTCTTTTCACCAAAAAAATTCCTAGTAAATGCCAAGAATCCAAGAAAATTATCCGCTAAATCTGCGTTAAATACCATTTACTACGAAGCCTTTACTAAGTGGTACTTCTGAGATAAAGAAATAGACTGACGAGATTTATTTGGCTGTTTTTAGCAAACCTTAGGCAGGATTAAAATTGGGATCCTACAACAGCAGAACAACAGAACAAATAATGCCCTAACCTTTTGACACATCGCAACATAAAAATAGCCTTGAATGTAGTAAACATTCAGGGCTATTTTTATCTCTCATTCTGGATTTTGAGAGATTATATTGGCTCCCCAAAGGGGTGTTACTAATAACTGTATCTCTCAATTTACAAACCCTATTGTATAGCAGATCCGACAAATATCAAGAAAATATCGAGATAAAGAGATAAAGTTAGCCGATTTCTTGTCCTATTTGTCCCCTTTTTTGAGGGGTTATTTTCTGTAACTATTTGACACGCAAACGGTTATCGCTGTCCAGCCTTCGAGGGGTGGACATTTTCTAATAGAGCTACTTTATAAACATTAGCATAAAGAAATAACTGGTCATTACTAATAACCCCAAGGGTAAGCCAAATCTCGCCCATTCTGAACTTTTAATTTTAAGCTTTCCTGCGCATATTATATTCGGTATATTCCCGGGTATAAGCATACCTCCTGCAATCAAAAGGCCCAAAAGAGCGGACTTTATCTGCAAGAGTGCCATACTTGGATCTATCTCAGCTGAAGCAATAGTTGCATTATCAAGAACAGCAGAAAGCATATTCAACCAGTAAAGTCCATGATGCGGTATGTTTGATATATAAGTCCTGATTATCGGTTTAAAACCTTGCCCCAAAAGAATAAGAGCCATAACAAAAAAATACACTTTCATAGTTCGTATGCCTATGTCTTTTATAGTTTCTTCTTTGCCACCTGTTAAGCTATAAACTTTCTGAAGTTTGTTTGGCATTAAAATTGCACCTAGCAATCCAAATAACATAACTCCTGGTATTATAAACAATCCTAAATGCCTAAATAAAAAGAAAAAATCTGCATGATAGGGTATGCCTTTAAGCTTAGCTATAGCGATAGTTGAAAGAGGCTCTCCTATCGGTGTTAAAGCCGCACCAAGCCCAATAGAGAAACAGGAAAGTATTACTAGGTGAATTTCGTTTTTTCTTTCCAGTGTAAGATGAGTAATGATTTCAACCAAGACAAGAGCGGCTATAATCGCAGTGATAACGCTTGATAAAAATCCAAGTATTACTATTACCAAAAAAGCAAAAATTCTAACACCGACAGCGTCAACAATTTTATTTACGCTGTGTACGAGAGGCTTCTGCAAAGCTTTAAACAAGAAACCAGCAATAAAAACCGCGAAGGTAATCTTTATCGGCTCAATCAGAGCCTCTTTTATTAGAAATACGCTCCACTGCGATGTAATAGTAATGGCAATGCAGCCTATTACAAAAAGGAATACCTCGAGTTCTTCTTCAATTATTTTAACTGAAAAAGGCGCAATTAAAATAATTGCAAGTGTTATGAATAGACCAATAATAATCATTTTCTAAGTTTTATAACCAAAAATCATCTACAATATATTCTATAATAAATTACAACTCACAATTTTAACTTACGTAACCTCAAAGAATTACCTATAACTGAAACCGAACTAAAACTCATTGCCGCCCCAGCAATCATTGGATTCAACAGTAACCCCAAAAATGGATAAAGTACCCCGGCAGCGATAGGAACACCTATTGCATTATAAATAAAGGCAAAAAATAGGTTTTGACGAATATTTCGCATAACTCCCCGGCTAAGCCGCAGCACTTTAACAATTCCATTAAGATCTCCCTTAACCAAGGTAATTCCTGCGCTCTCAATCGCCACATCCGTTCCCGTGCCCATAGCAACACCAACATCCGCTTCAGCTAATGCCGGCGCATCATTAATACCATCTCCGGCCATCATTACCTTTGCGCCTTCGCTCCTTAACTTCTTTACGATCTCCTGTTTACCTTTTGGTTCAAGTCCAGCATATACATCATTAATACCTAATTCTTTAGCAATGGCCTTGGCGGTCTTTTCATTGTCCCCTGTCAACATAACAACCTTTAATCCCATTTTATGCAAAGCAAGAATAGCATCAGGGGTTGTTTTCTTTATCGGATCTGAAATCCCGAGTATTCCTGCTATTTGTCCATCCACGGCTACCCAGACAACCGTCTCGGCCTTATCTTGAAGCTCATCAGATTTCTTTTTTAATTCTCCAGATAAAACCACTCCATTGTCTTCGATAAACTTTTGTTTTCCGAGTAAAACTGCCTTACCGTTGACCTTGCCCTTAACCCCTCCACCAGTTACAGATTGAAAGCCATCAACTAGTGCCACTATATAGCCCTTCTCTTTTGCGTAATCAACTACTGAACGGGCTAACGGATGCTCACTGCTTTGTTCAATAGAAGCCGCTATGCTCAACAAGGTTTTCTCATCCCAACCATTTACCGTAATGGCGGCAGTTACCTGTGGCTTACCGGCTGTTAAAGTTCCTGTTTTATCCGTAAGAATATGGGTTACCTTCTCGCACTTTTCAATCGATTCGGCATTTTTAATCAATATACCTGACTGTGCGCCTTTTCCTACGCCAACCATAATGGACATCGGTGTTGCAAGACCCAAGGCGCAAGGACAAGCAATGATCAAAACTGAAATAGCGCTAATTAAGGCATACGCTAAAGCCGGAGTCGGCCCAAATATAGACCAGATTATAAAAGCAACTACCGCACACCCTAAGACGGCAGGGACAAAATACCCAGAAACCTGATCAGCAAGTTTCTGGATAGGAGCGCGGCTGCGCTGCGCATCAGCTACCATTTTTACGATTTGAGAAAGAAGAGTTTCAGAGCCTATCTTTTCAGTCCGCATCACAAAGGTTCCTGTCTGATTAACCGTCGCGCCAATAACCCGATCGCCTTCTTTCTTGGCAACTGGGACCGGTTCACCTGAAATCATTGATTCATCGATTGAACTATTGCCTTCGGTAATAATACCATCCAGAGGAATTTTCTCTCCCGGACGCACCCGCAATAAATCGCCTTTTTGAATGAGATCAATATCAACATCTTCTTCTTTGCCATCTCTAATGCGGTGCGCTAACTTTGCGGCAAGACCAAGTAATGCCTTAATCGCCTGGCCTGTTCTACTGCGCGCTTTTGCTTCAAGAAGCTGTCCCATAAGCACCAGGACTGTAATAACAGCGGCTGCCTCAAAATATAAGCCGATTTCACCATGCTGTTTTAACGATGCAGGAAAAATATTCGGAAAAATAATAGCTATCGCGCTAAAACCATAAGCCGCCCCAACACCCATAGCGATCAAGGTGAACATGTTGAGGCTTTTATTCAAAACTGATTTCCAGGCTTTTATAAAGAAGATGTTTCCTGCCCACAACACCACTGGTGTTGCGAAAATAAACTGCATCCAGCGGGAAAGGTTAGAAGGAATAAATGTTCTTAGATTGAGAGCCGGGATCATTTCACCGAGCGCCAGAAAAAAAACTGGAAGAGCCAAAATTAATCCAACCCAGAATTTACGCGATAGCATACGCGCTTCTTTATTGTCGTCTTCTCCGGCAAGAGCAGTCTTTGGTTCTAGATGCATACCGCATTTCGGACAGTCGCCAGGTTTATCCTGTTTGATTTCAGGATGCATGGGACAAGTATAAATCATTTTTACTTTCTATTAGTTTTTATTAACATTGCTGTCTTTTATTTTATTCAAGAATTTATCCTGGCAACTCTTGCTGCAAAAGAAATAAGTTTCACCATTCTTCTCAAGTTTTATAGCCTTGCTTTCTTCTACTTCCATACCACAAATCGGATCTTTAGGCATATTAAACTCCTTTCCACTTACATTCGGTTCTGCCCCCAATTCTCATACCGACACCCATCTTTATCAGAACATTTTCTTTGCTTGAAGCTAAGCCTAAAATACAAATTATTTTAGTTTTTGGCATTTATAACTCTAGATTTTTCTTTACTTATTTTTATTATCATTTCAATTGTCACCACTACGTTAGCAACACTGGCAATAAAACCCATTAGTATAAAAATGAACACAATGTATCTATGTATACCAAATTTGTCTCTTAGATACGCGCCTATAAAGTATCCGATAAACGGCCCCACAGCTATTTCAAACGGAATAGAAAAAGCTAAACCTGCAATCTGAGTCATTCTCCAAAAGTCTTTCACCGCCTTATTATTGACAGGTTGTGCTGTCATAGGTTACCCTCAATTCCGATTAAACTTCTTTATTTGCTCAACGCAATCTTTTAAAAGCCGCACCACAGATGTTCATTTATGTGGTTCATCTTTTGCCTCAGGCTTAGGCTCGCTCTTAGCTTCATCTTTCCGATTCTCTCGCTCTGCCTTCTCTAACTCTTCAACTGCCTGAACATCTTTACGCCCCAACTCCTCGTAAAATTCATGGACTCGCTTGACTATCCCGGGGGTCAAATCGGATGGCGTCTTGGATTTGGTTTCAGGTTGAGATTCGGTCTTGGCTTCAGCCTTAGGCTCCTCCTTAACTTCGGGCTTAGGCTCAGTTTTGGTTTCAGGCTTAGTTTCAACCTTGGCTTCAGGTTTAGACTCGGTTGCTTTGATTTCAGATTTAGTCTCTGCTTTGGCTTCGGGCTGAAGCTCTGATGTTTTCACTTCAGGCTTTGGCTCAGCTGCTTTTACTTCGGGTTTAGATTCGGTCTTAACTTCAGGTTTAGGTTCAGCCTTAGCTTCATCTTTCCGAATCTCTTGTTCCGCCTGCCCCCAATCCTGAACTGCTCCACCATCATGGCGGCCTCGTTGCTCATACAATTCATAGGCACGCTTGGCGATTTGTGGTGTCAAATCGGACGGCTTCTTGGCTTTAACGGGATCAAAAATCCGATACGCGAGCAGCTTCACTCGGTCATTAAAAAAGAACCACACCAGCGCATAGCCCCAAACAAACAGTGCCCAGCCCCAGCCCAAGGGTTTCATAAATAGTCCGTAAACCGCTATCAACGTCGCTATAATTTGCGTACCGAGCACAGCCACCCATAAAATACGCGCGGGGCGTATGGACCAAAACGGGTGACGCGTGCGCGTCAAAAAAATCGTCAGATGTCCGGCTACGGATAGCTTCAAATACATCAGCGTCTGGATGTGCGCACGATCAAAGTGAAAGACGCGCTCACCGAGATAAAATAAACCGAACGCGGAAACGACACCTATGACGCCCAGCACCGAGGAGATTCCCAACACCATACGCATATTCCAGGCTTCGGGCTGATCCTTGTAATGAACGTTGTCATAGGCGATTGATAAGATTGCTCCGTCATTAAGCAACGCCAGCATCACGATCATCACCGCGGTCAGCGGATAAAAGTTAAACACCAGGATAGCCAGCGTCATAAAAAACAGCACGCGTAGCGTTTCGGCGATGCGGTAGATAGCGTAGCTGTTCATCCGCTGGAAAATTTTCCGGCTCTCCTTAATAGCATCAATGATCACCGATAAGCCGGGCATCAACAGCACAATGGACGCAGCCGCGCGCGCCGCATCTGTTGCACCAGAAACGGCAATACCGCAGTCGGCTTTCTTTAAAGCAGGCGCGTCATTCACCCCGTCTCCTGTCATGCCGACCATGTGTCCGAGTTTTTGCAGGACATCCACAATATGGAATTTATGTTCAGGAAATACTTGCGCGAAGCCATCGGCCTTCTCAATGGACTCAGCCACCGCCGTAGTCTCTTGCTTCTTTGAGTCTCCTAGGCTGCCGGCATCAAGGATATTCGTTCCCATGTTTAACTTTTTGGCGGTTTCCTTAGCGATGGCCAGCGCATCTCCCGTAACCATCTTGACCTTTACGCCCATCGAAAGCGCGGTCTCTATGGTTGCCAAGGCATCTTCCCGTGGCGGATCGAACAAGGGCAACACGCCAAGAAACTGCCACTGACCGTCGCCTTCGGCCCGCGCCACACCCAATGAACGAAAACCGCGCGCCGCGAATTCGTTTACAGCCTTATCTACAGCAGACTTTACCTGCCCGGCATTGGCCGATAACTCCAAAATCACCTGCGGCGCACCCTTGGTCACTTTAAACATCTTTGCATCCGTGCCTTTGACAGTGGCTTCGGTGCGTTTATGCACCGGGTCGAATGGCTGAAAATGGATCGCCTGGTAGCTTTTCAGCGCGTCTTTGTTTTTCAGGCCGGCCAGTACTGCCAAATCGATAGTGTCGTTATTGTCCGGCCGCGATGCCAGCGCGGCGCAGAGAATGACTTGTTCAATGGGGATATTGTTCACACTGAATGGATCGCCCAGTGTCAGTTTATTCTGTGTCAAAGTACCTGTCTTATCCGCACAAAGCACATCCACGCCAGCCAATTCTTCGATGGCCACTAGCTTACTCACAATCGCTTTTTTCCTGGCAAGCAGACGCGCGCCAACTGCCATCGTCACTGACAAAACCGTCGGCATCGCCACGGGAATCGCGGCCACAGTAAGCACCAAAGCGAATTGCAACGTGGTGAGAATCGGGTCGCCGCGAAAGATCGCAACGGTAATAATCACCGCCACCAGAGCCACTGCCAAAATTATCAGATAATTACCAATCTTCAAAACCGCCTTTTGAAAGTGGCTGACAGTATGCGCCTCCTGCACCAGCTGAGCCGTCTTACCAAAGTAGGTATGCGCACCCGTAGCATAGACCAGTGCGTTGATTTCACCCTGACGAATGATCGAGCCGGAAAAAACCGCCTCACCGGATTTACGTTCGGCGGGCAAAGATTCGCCTGTCAACGCGGACTGATCTACCTCCACCGGGTCACCATCCAGCAAGCGCGCATCCGCCGGTACAATGTCTCCTAGGCGTATACGGATGACGTCTCCAGGCACAAGCTCACGCGCCTCCGGGGTGACCCACTTCCCATCACGTTTCACCCGGGCCTTGATCGCCAGCTTAGATTTGAGTGCCTCGATGGCGTTACCCGCCTCATGTTCTTCCCAGAATCCGACCACCGCATTAGCAATCAACAGAAGAAGTATGATGAAGAAATCCGGCCAATGCCGGACAAAACCTGACAGAATCACTGCCACTTCGATCATCCACGGGATGGGACCCCAAAAATAAGAGAGAAACTTCAGGAACAGATTGGTCTTCTTTTCTTCAATCTCGTTAGGCCCATATTGGGTCAACCGTTTCTCGGCCTCGGCTTGAGTGAGGCCATCCGGAGATGACCCCAATTTCTTCTCCACTTCCGGTATAGGCAGGGATTTTAAATCGTCCGCCGCATTAGGCTTCGCTCCCAGCTTTGATTCGGGTTTATTCTCGGCTACATGTTCGTTTTCATTCATAAGGAATCTCCTGACATGTTTTATGGTTCTAACAGTCCACTTCGCAGGCGGCTATGAACTCGCTATTTTTTATTGTACAGCTTGGTAATCACCACAACCAACAGGACTACCACCAGTACGCTTATTACCGTCCAAAGCCACATCCCTCCGCCCATCCATCCATTTGTGTAGTTCATCATATGATTCATTCTAAAGCTCCTTTCGTTGCGCTGCGACCAACCTATAACTTGGATCTCCCGTAGCGCCGAATCAGATTGTTAGTCGAGCTATCGTGCTTGAGTTGGCACTTTGCCCCAGTTTCAATTTCGGAGATGATGCGCGCAGCAAGCACCTTTCCCAGTTCAACCCCCCACTGGTCAAATGAATCAATGTGCCAAATGGAGCCTTGAGTGAAAACGCTGTGTTCATATAGTGCTACAAGCTTACCAAGCGCCTCTGGGGTCAAACGCTCCAATAGGAGCGTGCTGGACGGACGGTTGCCTTCAAAAGTTTTATACGGCACCAGCCATGTTGGTGTATTCTCAGCTCGCACCTCCTGAGACGTTTTGCCAAAAGCCAACGCCTCTGTTTGAGCAAACACGTTAGCTAAAAGCAAGTCGTGGTGATGACCAAGAGAATTAAGCGGTTGCATAAACGCGATAAAGTCGCAAGGGATTAGCTTAGTCCCCTGATGAATTAACTGGTAGAAAGAATGCTGGCCATTTGTGCCCGGCTCTCCCCAGTAGATCGAGCCGGTTTGGTAATTAACCTCAGACCCATCAAGTGTAACATGCTTGCCATTACTCTCCATAGTCAACTGCTGGAGATAAGCCGGAAAGCGCTTCAGGTACTGCTCATACGGAAGAACCGCAATAGTCTGTGTATTAAAAAAGTTATTATACCAAATACCTAACAATCCCATGAGCACCGGCAAGTTGCGTTCAAAAGGGACAGTGCGAAAATGCTCGTCCATCTGGTGAAAACCATCAAGCATGGCACGGAAATTTTCATGACCGATGGCGATCATCGTCGAAAGACCAATCGCCGAATCCATTGAGTAGCGCCCGCCAACCCAATCCCAAAACTCAAACATATTTGCAGTATCAATGCCAAACTTAGCTACTCTCCCGGCGTTAGTCGAAACAGCGACGAAATGTTTGGCAACAGCAGCGGGATGTTTTAAAGTCTTAAGGGCCCAATCGCGGGCCGTATGCGCATTGATCATTGTTGCCAGAGTCTTAAAGGACTTCGAGGAAATGATAAACAATGTTTCTTCGGCGTCAAGATCACGAGTAGCCTCAACAAAATCGGTACCGTCTATGTTGGAGACGAAACGAAAGGTCAGGTCGCGTCGGCTGTAATGCCGCAATGCCTCGTATGCCATCACCGGCCCCAGATCAGACCCACCTATACCTATATTGATGATATTGCGAATCGGCTTACCGGTGTGCCCCTTCCATTCTCCACTGCGCACTCGGTTAGAGAAGTCAGTCATCTTATCGAGCACGGCGTGGACCTGAGGCACAATGTCTTGGCCGTCCACAACAATGGATTGCCCTTTAGGAGCGCGTAAGGCCACGTGCAGAACGGCTCGCTTCTCCGTAACATTAATCTTCTCACCCCGAAACATGGCATCAATGCGTGCCTTAAGGCCAGATTCCTTTGCCAATTGTAACAGAAGTTTAAGCGTCTTGTCGGTGATGCGGTGCTTTGAATAGTCAAAGTAGATACCGACGGCCTCAGCTCTCATACGCTCTCCGCGCTTTGGATCCTTCGTGAAAAGCTTGCGAAGATGCAACTTTCGGACTTTCGGATAATGGGCTTTGAGAGTCTGCCATGCCGCGAGCTTGGTAAGGGGTATTATTTTTTTTGTCATATTTATGCCTTCTCCATCGCAGCATTGTATTCGCCGCGGCGGGCAGCACTGTTGCATTTGGCTCGATGATACAAAGCTTGTTGTGCCACCGATACGTGCGCCTCCTCGCCATGCCAAATCTCCAAAGCCGGTTGCTGGATGGCGCGGGCAAACGAAAACGCTAATGCCCAAGGCAGTTGAGACTTAAATCTTACATTCATAGCATTCAAACGGGCCGAGGCCAGCTCACCGGATTGCCCGCCCGACAAGAACGCAATCCCAGGAACTGCAGCGGGAACGACTCGCAAAAGACATTCCACAGTAGCATCGGCAACCTCATCAACCGTTTCTTGTTTAGGACAGGTTAACCCCGGAAGCACCATGTTGGGCTTCAGAATCATACCTTCCAGCATAACCCGTTGCGTGTAAAGCTGATCAAAAACTGTTCTCAGAACTTCCTCTGTTACCTTGCTGCACCGCTCTAGGGTATGCTCGCCGTCCATGAGCACTTCCGGCTCTACGACAGGAACCAATCCGGCTTCCTGACACAAAGCAGCATAGCGAGCCAACGCATGCGCATTGGCTTCGATACAACCCCTGCTGGGAATACCATCGCATATGGTAATCACCGCACGCCACTTGGCAAAACGGGCGCCCATTTGAAAGTATTCCGCCAGACGATCGCGCAATCCATCCAAGCCTTCAGTTATTTTCTCACCTGGATGACCTGCCATCTCCTTTGCGCCGGTGTCAACCTTGATGCCGGGAATGATTCCCGCATAAGTAATAACTTTAACAAACGAGGTGGCATCTCTGTTGGACTGACGGATGGTCTCATCATAAAGGATGACACCACTGATAAATTCACCTAAACCAGGAGTGGTTAGAATCAACTCCCGATAGGCGCGCCGGGCCTCCTCGGTCTGAGGAATCCCAAGTTTGGCAAATCGTTTGTTACAGGTTGGATTACTTTCATCCATTGCCAGCAGACCCTTGTTGTCTGCAACCAGCGACCTTGCGGTATCTATAAGCTCATGTGCATTCATTTGGAATTACTCCACTTCCAGTTTCGAATTTCCGGCAAATCTAGACCATTCTTGTCGATATATTGCCTGTGCTCAACGAGCTTATCCTGCAGCATCTGCTTCAGCGTAGCGCCTTTTGCGCCTAACTGCGGCAGCCGGTTTATAGCATCGAGCACAAGGTGAAATCTGTCAAGACCGTTTAAAACCGTCATGTCGAAGTATGTTGTGATAGTGCCCTCTTCATTATAACCATGAACATGCATGTTTTTATGGTTATTACGGCGGTAGGCCAACAGGTGAATAAGCTTTGGGTATCCATGGAACGCGAATATGACCGGTTTATCTTTCGTAAATAAAGCGTCGAACTCCTGCTCGTTTAATCCGTGCGGATGCTGTGTGTTCGATTCCAGCTTCATAAGATCTACAACATTTACGACTCGGACCCTAAGCTCGGGCAGATGTTCGCGCAAGATAGAAACTGCTGCCAGGCACTCCAACGTAGGCACGTCGCCGCAGCAGGCCATAACTACATCCGGCTCGCCACCTTGGTCAGTGCTTGCCCATCGCCATACGCCGATTCCTTTAGTACAATGTTCGATCGCCTCATCCATGGTCAACCATTGAGGCGCCTGGTATTTACCCGCGATTACAACATTAACATAATGACGGCTCCTCAAACAATGATCCCAAACCGACAGCAGGCAGTTGGCGTCAGGCGCAAGGTACACGCGCACTATAGAGGCCTTCTTGTTTACCACATGGTCGATAAAGCCCGGATCCTGATGAGTAAAACCGTTATGAGCTTGCTGCCAAACATGGGAGGCAAGCAGATAATTGAGCGAAGCGATTTTCCTTCGCCACGGCAATTCTGCGGTGACTTTTAACCATTTGGCATGCTGGTTAAACATCGAATCGATAATGTGGATAAATGCCTCGTAACAATTGAACAGTCCATGCCTTCCGGTAAGCAAATAACCCTCCAGCCAACCCTCGCACTGATGTTCGCTCAGCATCTCCATTACCCGGCCATCAGTTGCAAGAAACTCATCGTTATTTTTCGTCCGGGCTTCCCACTGCCGGTTGGTGACCTCAAAAACGCAATTCAATCGGTTGGAAAGCGTTTCATCAGGACCAAATATCCGGAAATTTCGCTGATCCTTATTGAGTTTAATCACATCACGCAGGAACTCCCCGAGCATATGCGCATCTGAAGCATCAACTGATCCAGGTGATGGCACATCCACCGCGTATTTCCGAAAGTCCGGCATAACGAGATCATGCAATACTAGCCCGCCATTTGTGTGAGGGTTAGCGCCCATTCTTCGTTCACCTTTGGGTGCCAATTCTGCCAATTCTGGCATGAGACGTCCCTCTTTATCAAAGAGTTCCTCCGGCTTATAGCTTTTCATCCAATTTTCAAGGAGTTTTAAATGATCAGGATGTTCAGAATCCA
>Ga0182027_10010817_pt1 | contig 12947 bp, 13 predicted proteins | sample 712E1DmetaG_FD_121300 | JGI IMG/M metagenome (GOLD analysis project Ga0182027, IMG submission 121300) | Permafrost microbial communities from Stordalen Mire, Sweden - 712E1D metaG (Illumina Assembly) | ecosystem: Environmental > Terrestrial > Soil > Wetlands > Permafrost | place: Sweden...
GAGTGTCCGTAAACTGCTTAATAGACAACTCCAAACCCTTATCTTTTGTATGTATAAGAGCAAGCATTAAAGTATCCAAAACCGGCAACAGTCGCAAGAGTAAATTTTTGTTCGAATTAAAGATTAACGCTCTTTTTTCCTCTGCAACCCTTTTCTCCAGATTCTGATAATCTGCGAAAATGCGCTTTACCCTGTTTTCAAGCTCCTCAATTTCTTTTTTTAAATGTACAGTTTCGTCTTTTTTCTCTACTTTACCTTCTTCAACTTTCTTAGTTTTTTTATCATCCATCTTTCGATTATAAATATCTTAATTTTAATTACAGTAATTTATATTACCATCCCTTTGCAATTTCTTCAATCAGGTCTCCAAAATATCTGACGGTCGGAACTATTTGCGTATAGTTAAGTCTGGACGGTCCTAGTACTCCTACTTCACCCATATTTTGCATCGGGGTCTTGAAATGTGTAAAAACAAACCCGTATGGTCCTTGCATATTTGGCCCCAATTCATCGCCCAAAAGCACCTGCACGTCTTCGGAAACTATGTCAGCGAAAAACTTTCTGCATTCTTCAAATTCGTCCATGGTCGAAAGCAGACTTTTCATTACGTCAATATCAAAAAATTCCGGCATATCCAAAATGTTGGCATACCCCGAACAATAAACATCTCCGTCGGCAGTTGTGGCAATTGCCAAAGCCTTGGTTTTGTTGGCCAAAGATTTGGTCATCTCTCTTAAAAATTTATCTTCTTTCTCGCGGTAATCCCAAAGACTTTCTTTGACGGCTGTCTCCTCCGTCACGGACAAATCTTTTTCTTTCATGAGTTGTTTGACATAGAATTTCATACCGTTGGGAGTCGGCATTCGGCCGGCAGAGGTATGATTCTTTTTAAGATAACCTAATTTCGTGAGATTGACCATCTCATTTCTGATAGTTGCTGGGCTGGCACTAAGGTTGTATCTTTTCTCCAAAGTTTCCGAACCGACCGGTTCTGCCGTTTTAATGTATTCCTCAATGAGGCTTTTTAAAATTTCTACTTGTCGTTGTGTTAAATCATTCATAGTTTTATCCTGAGCGAAGTCGAAGGATTAGCAGTAATATACCACGACTGCTAAAAGTTGTCAATACCCTGGAGTAATTAATTTATGAATTTGAAGGTGGAAAGAATCTTTAAAAAATCATTGTAATTATTTTGGGCTTCCCCTTTATAGTTATTTTTACTTATTTGATTCGCTACGCCATCTATATCCTTCACTTTTTCACCCAATAATTTTCCAGCGGGAAAATAAAAATCTACTCTTGTATCCATAAGAAATATAATTGCCTTAAAAGTAAGTGAGCCTGGATCATCCTTTGGCGTGGCACCTTGGCATAAAGAGATCCCATAAGCAAGTTTTGTGCCTAAATCATTTACGATTATCTTTTAATACTTAACGTTACTATCGGTTATGCTAAAACCGCTGTCAAAGTTATCTCCATTTTTAGCCTTGTCAAAAGACTTTTTTTGTTCTTGAAAAGCATTTGATGAAGTAGAACCACATGCGCCACCCGAATCTTCGACGCTATAAATATTGTCTGCGCCAAAATTAAAAAACGGTTCAGATTCTTTAATGGTATTTTTTGAGTAAAATCGTTAACCCAATACTTTTGCGGATATATAAACTCAAATTTATATTTCTCATTTTTATAAGTCTTCCAATTTGCAGTTGGATCAGGAGTTGGGGTTGGAGCCGATTGAACAACAGATGGATTTGCCTTTTTATTTAAAGATATATTTTGCTTTGATCCTGTGAAAAATCCTCCCACAACAAAAGCGATCAAAAATAACAAAATTGCGAAGACCCAAAATACTATTTTTTTATTACTTTTTTTAGGAGGTAGGGGCTGTTGTGTTGCTATTTCTGACTGGGTCGGTTGAGTTAGAATATTTGGATCCATGTTTTTGGTATTTCAGAAGAGAAGAGCTAAGTCAAACCCAGACTCATGTTTGTGGGTAAATTCTTTCGGGAGGATTTGTTGTTTTGTAAATATTCCATAACCCATCTATATCTTTTCCGCAGAGGTTATTTAAGATAATATTGGTATCAGAACCATCAAGGATCATATTATTAAGAACCACTTGAATATTGCTATTCCCGCAATAATTTCCCATCCACAAGAAAAATGCAGCAGCGCATCCATAGCCAAAAGTGTATGTTTGATTATTTTCGCATCCGATAGCCCACCCGGGCTCATCGGAAGTCTTTGTAAGCTTAAATCTTACTAAATCTGCCAAGCCTTCCGTTACCCATCCTCGATTTTCCGCTTTATTCCCATAATTTTGCACAAAATGAGTTCCTTCATGCAATAAAAATCCCGGCTCATTTGGATTCCAACTACTAAGGAAAGAAATTGTATCTCCGGAAGTGCCTGCAAAACCGGTTTCACTGAAAGTCAAGGTCGTTTTTCGACCGTTCAAATTTACACCTAATTCACTAGCAATTTTAGGTATATTCTTCTCACAGAAATTAAAAAACACTTCGGCATCGTTTTTTTTACTTAAATAGTTTCTATAATCAAAATTGCAATATTTACCAGAAAATAGGCCGGCTGATTCCACCCTAGGAATTACTTCTATCGCTGCTGTGGGGGTCGGAACCGATACTTTTTTTTGATTTTTGTCTGTAAATTTAAAAGTGGAGAGAATTTGATCAAAAACTTTAACTGCAGAAACATTAACATCTAAATCACTGGGGTAATATTTTTTTGCTTGATTAATATCGTAATGAAGATCGACAATGTAGTGGTAACTATTTTTTTTAAATTCTAGTTGCTCTCCTGGATGTGAATTTACCCCACTCTCCCAAATTCGCTTCCTTGCAGTTACACCAGCAACAATTACCTCCCTATAAGACGAGATTGAACTATTTAGCCAATCTGTTTTATTAATATCTATGCCAACAGATGGTAATTGCGAGCCATTGTTAACATGAAAAGCTAACGAAGAGCTATCTGCCCAATCCTGAACGCCAACCCACGACTGAGGATATTTAATAGTAAAATTAAAAGAAGTATTTACATATGTCTTCCAATCTGCGGTAGGATCAGGAGTTGGAGTAGCAACCTGAGCAGATGCGGAAGGAGATGATGTTTCAGGTGATTCAAGAGAAGTCTGTGTATAGTCGACAAGAGTTGTTGGCACAGTTACTTGCCTAATAATATCTGCTAGTTTGTAGGTAATACCATTTAATACAAATATTGCCGCCTCAAATTTTCCTGTAATGGAGTTATGAAGGATAAAGACCTCGCTGTTTGACAACAATTCTCCATTTCCCTCCGGATCTGTATTCGATAATTCACGCCATCTAATCGCATTAATACCGGGCATATCCGAAAACCAATTAAACGCAGCCAAATCATCATATTTAGTTCCGACAAAACCGGGACTATATGCTACTGTATAGCCACCGATTGAATAAAGTTTGTTTTGAAATTCTATTAGCTTATCTGCACCGGCTTCTCCTCCCCAATTAATCTTACTGAAATACATAGTTATGTCGGCAAATAAAATATTTTCCCGGAATTGCTCGTTGCAGGGATATTTCTCAGGATGCATTTCAAAATCTTTCTCTTGAGCGCTCAAAATGTTATCTGCCTGACCGGTATGATCATACTTCATATCTATCGAGCAAAGTGAAAATTTATATCCAGAATTTAATGTCACTTTATCAACCAAGTCTTTTGTCCAAATTTTTGCTTCTGCTTTTTTGTTTATAAATAAAAAACAAATAAACAATAATGATAGTATAAATATTTTTTTCATTTGATTACCTGATTTAATCTTATTTGAATATCGTTATAAAGATTTCCCGTATTTGGATTAAGATTTACAACTGTTGGCGTCGGTGATGGCTGAACAATGGTTGGCCTTATTGCTGTTTGTTGATTTAATTTATTTTGCTTTGCTCCTGTAAAAAATCCTCCCACAACAAAAGCAATTAAAAATAACAATATTGCGAAGGTCCAAAAGACTATTTTCTTATTACTTTTTTTTGGAGGTAAGGGCTGCTGCGCGGACACCTCTACCTGAACAGATTGAGTCGATCGAATTGAAATATTCGGATCCATCTTTTTAGTATTCCAGAAGCGAAGAATTAAGTCAAACTTGTGCTAAACTTAGGGTATGAATCGGAAAAAACGTCTTACTTGGCTTTTAATTCCACTATTTTTATCTCTATCCGGTCTCGCTTATTTGATTATTTATTACTCCCCCTCAACTCAATTTAGAATTTCTAATTTTCAATTTTCAATTCTTTACGTTTTCTTTTTATTATTTTTTATTCTCCTCCTGTCTTCTATTTCTTATTTTTTGCGCAGTCCCCGCAGGGCATTATTAATCGGGTTATTAACGGTTACCTACCTTATTTTACGCATATTCCGTTTAGATAGCCCATATTTTCTGCTTTTAATCATAGCGCTTTACATCAGTCTTGAATTATTCTTCAAAAAAGAGGTCTAAGTCCTGTGTTTTTCAGAAAACACAGGGTAAATCTGCTAGAATTACCTCATGAACAAGTTTTATATCACAACCGCTATTGATTATGTCAACGATACTATTCATTTAGGCCACGCTTTTCAAAAAATCGCGGCCGATGTTTTGGCGCGTTATTATAGAATTACACTTGGCAATGATGATGTTTTCTTCCTGACCGGAACCGATGAGTACGGTCAAAAGGCAGAAAAGGCTGCTTCTCTGCAGAATATTTCTCCGAAAGAATACGTCAAAAAGATTTCCGACAGCGATCAAAAAGAACAAGATTCCTTAAATATTTCTTACAACAGATTTATTCGAACTACAGACCCCGATCACGCCGAAGTCGTCAAAGAAATTTGGAATAGGGTTCAAGCGAATGGAGATATTTATTCCGGAGAATACCAGGGATCATATTGTGAGGGCTGCGAAGCTTATTATGTAAAAGAAGATTTAGTCCAAGGAAAATGTTCTATTCATCCGACTCTGGAAATAAAAATTATCAAGGAAGAAAATTATTTTTTCAAATGGTCCAAATACAAAGACTTTCTGATTGATCATATTACTAAAAATCCTGATTTTATTTATCCTCCCCATCGCGCCAACGAAATGTTGGAATTCGCCAAAAATATCAAGGATATTCCTATTTCAAGAAGTAATTTTACTTGGGGAATTCCCGTCCCCAATGATTCAAAGCAAGTAATTTATGTTTGGTTTGATGCCTTGATAAATTATTTAACCGGAGTCGGATTTCTGAAGGACAAGAAATTATTTGAAAAATTTTGGTCGGCTGACCTGCATATTCTCGGTAAGGATAACCTACGGTGGCACGCACTTCTCTGGCCGGCAATTCTTAAATCCTCGGGAATAGAGTTGCCAAAAACAATTTTGGTTAACGGATTTTTGAACATTAACGGACAAAAAATAAGTAAGTCAGTCGGCAATGTTATCCGCCCCAGCGAATGGGTCAAAAAATACGGAGGCGATGCTGTCAGGTATTACCTACTGCGATATACCAGCATTACCGAAGACAGTGATATCTCTGAAGAAAAATTACTGCAAGCATATAATTCCGATTTAGCAAATGGATTGGGAAATTTAGTCGCCCGCGTCGCCAAATTATGCGAAAAATCTGGAATAGAATTTAAAGAGACACAAGACTTAGATAAAATCTATGAGGAGGAGTGGGGAAAAGCTTTATCAGACTATTATTTAAACGTAGCTCTCCAAAGGGTCTGGCTAAATATCTCTATATTAGACAAACAAATAAATCATGACGTGCCTTGGTTAGAAAAAGATAATAATAAATTAAAAGATTTCCTACAACAAGAGGCCGACGATATTAGAAGAATTGCACTAAGGCTTAAGCCATTCCTTCCCGAAACTGCACAGAAAATTGAAGAACAATTTAAGGGGCCGAAAATTATCTCCGGAAAACCTCTTTTTCCAAGAATCTGAATTACGGGAGTTTTACTTTACGAAGTTCTTGCATTCTCTTTGCGGTTACAGGCTTACGTATTTGCGCAATAAATCCCTTTGGTTCTTTAAAATCCATATCAATAACATTTCCGTTGATAAATTTTTTGTTTAAATCTGATATCCCTGTTTCTTTTCTCATTTGGTTAGGTTTCAGTCTACATTAGCCTATTGATAAAATCAATATTTGCTTTAACTGCTATAATAAGCTTATGCTCTCTGTTCGTTGGTTAAACAAGTTTAATAAACTTAAAAAATACGAGTTAAGAGTTTTTATTATATTGTCTGTTCTCTTACTTTTTATTTCCGCTTTTTATTTTTTCGAATCTTCAAAACTTAAAACTCAATCTTTGAATCTCACAAAAACTCTGGATAAAACCAAAATTGAATTGAATAATTTGAAAAATCAAGATCAGTTAAAAATTAATGAGCAACTAAAAATCAATATTAGTTCTACTAATGATGCTTTCGGAAAAGCTGCAAAAATATATGAGGAAATGACTGATTTAAAAGCTCAAAAACAAGATACTAAAGATATAGATAAATCTTATGCTCAAGTTCTAAAATATTTAGCCGATTTGAATTATTCATCCGGCTCTGCTCTTTTAACGCAATTGAACGGTGATATCGACAAAAAATATGCCGCTATTGCAGCATCGCAGGTAACGCAAGCTCAAACTGCCAGCGTTAATAATAGTCCTCCGGGAAACGGATACAGTTATCAGGCGGTCCAGACCGACAGCGGAACTTTTAATGTTTCTATAATTGCCGCAGACCTCAATACTACCAGGGTAGTTATGGATACCGCTTCGGATTCCGACTGCACCAACAATTGTCCCGTAATGTCTTTAGGTGATTATGCCGCCAGAAGCGGCGCATACGCCGGAATTATTGGTCCGTTTTTCTGTCCCGCAGAATATCCGAGTTGTGCCGGTAAAACAAATTCTTTTGACACTCTGTTGATGAATAAAAATAAACATTATTTCAATTCCGACAACAATAAATATAGTACTGTTCCGCTTGTTTATTTCACGGGAAATACCATGGGAGTCCGCGGACAAACTTTGGAATGGGGACGAGATACCGGAGTGGATGCCGTCGTTGCCAATTTCCCGCTTTATCTTTCCGGAGGAAATATCGTTTTTGGCGGAAGCAGCGATCCAAAAATAAATAATGTCGGTCCCAGAAGTTTTGTGGCCAACAAGGGAAATTTTGCTTACATCGGAATTATTTATAGTGCTACTTCCGATCAAGCAGCAAAAGTTTTAAAAACTTTGGGTTTTGAAAACGCTTTGGGACTCGATCAGGGAGGCTCAACCGCTCTCTGGTTTAACGGTTACAAAGCCGGCCCGGGAAGAAACATCCCCAGTGCGCTGCTATTCGTAAGAAAATAATTTAGCTTAAGAAGTTTTTTCCAGATATTTCTTCATGGGGCCAAAATAATAATCGTCCCAACCCTCATGAATGTCTTTTGCTTCTTCGTCGGGGACATTTTTCTGAACAAAATCAAGCATGGTATTTCTCCCCTTTTTGGTCAGAGTAAATGTAGCAATCGAAGGTTCTTTCCATTTCCCGCCGTACCAGTCCTGAACTAATTTTTTATTTTTAATTACTTCCGTATTTTTTCCAAAAATCTCACCGTCCCACAAAGTAAATTTTGAACCTTCTTTCTCAGACATTTTCGCCGGTCCTCCGCCCCATTCATTAACAATTTTAGGATTGACCAAGCTCTGCCATACTTTCTCAACCGGTGCTTTTAATAGATATTTTTTCTTAATGATGTTCATATTATTAGTTTAATCTGAATTCCATAAAACTTCCGTAATTTCCATTACATTGCGCGGTAATCCAATAAAATTGGATGTATAATTAATTATATGATTGATGCGCATTGCCACCTGAATTTCCACTCTTTTGAAAAAGATTATGACGCGGTTATCAAAAGCGCATTCAAGGCCGGAGTAACCAAGATTATTAACACCGGAACCAAGATTGATTCAAGCCAATTGGCTGTTGAACTGGCTCAAAAATATGAAAATCTTTATGCAATTATCGGGGTTCACCCTCATCATGCTGACAAACCCGAAGAAGAATGGTTAGAAGAATTAGAAAAGCTTGCCAAAATGCCAAAAGTGGTCGGAATCGGTGAAATCGGTATGGATTATTTCAACTACAAGTCGAATGACGTTGTCGATCCCAAATTACAAAAAGAGGTTTTTATTAAGCAAATTGAGCTGGCACACCGACTTAAATTGCCTCTACAAATTCATAACCGTCAAGCCGGAAAGGATATTTTGGATATACTCATAAATCATACATCTTACCTCTTAAATCCCCCGGGCATGTTCCACTGTTTTGCCGGAAATATGGACATGTTGAAAAAAGTTTTGGATTTGGGGTTCTGTGTCGGGTTTGACGGAAATATAACCTATAATGGTTTGGCTCCGGGAGAAGATACGAGCTTAAAAGACTTGGCAAAATATACTCCGCTTGACAGAATTATTGTTGAAACCGACAGTCCGTTTTTGACCCCTGAACCAAAACGCGGTGGCAGAAACATGCCTGAATATGTTATAATTACGGCTAGATTTATAGCTGCGTTAAAGGGTATTCCTTTCGCTGATTTTGAGGCTAAAACAACCGAAAATACGCTAAAAATCTTTTCTCTATGACAGCTTTCTTTCAAAAAGTATTTACACGTTATCCGATAAAGACCAGACGCGGATTAGAATTTCTTCCCGGATTTGTATCTTGGACTTTAATTCTTTTTCCAATTTGGGGCTCACTTTTGATACCCTATATTGTTGCATATTTTATCCTATTTTTTGATGTTTATTGGTTCTATAAATCATTTTCTTTGGCAATCAACGCTTTTATCGCATCCAAAAAAATTAAGATAGCCGAAAAGACCAATTGGCTGAAAAAACTTGAGAAACTACCGGATTTCAAGAAAGTGAAACACGTCGTCATAATCCCCAACTACAAAGAAAACGTAAATAAATTGAAACAGACAATCCAATCTATCGCCAATCAAACGCTACCGACAAAACAGATTTTTGTAGTTTTGGCTATGGAAAAAAGAGAAGAAGGCGGACCAAAAAGAGCCAATGCAATTATTAAGGAGTTCAAAAGAACTTTTGGCGGCATCTTTGCGACTTATCATCCGGACATAGACAATGAGGTTAAGGGAAAGTCGTCAAACGAATCCTATGCCTCCAAAAAAGCCTATCGTGATCTTATAAAAACAGATATCGTTGACATAAATTACGCGACAGTTTCGTCCGTGGATGCCGATTCAATTTTTGACAAACAATATTTTGCCTACCTCTCCTATAAATTTTTAACCGATGATAATAGATATCATAAATTCTGGCAATCGGCCAATGTAAATCATAATAATTTCTGGACCGTACCCGCTCCGATCAGGATTATCGCCTTTTTCGGCAGTCTTTGGAGGACAGCTCTTCTTGTCCAAAAAGACCGCTTAATTTCCAACTCCACATATTCTCTTTCCTTCTCGCTCTTAAAAAGAATCGGCTTCTGGGATACCGATGTAATTCCCGAAGATTACAGAATATTTTTCAAGGCTTTCTATAAATCCCAAGGTAGAATTTGGATGGAACCGATATTTCTAAAAACTTCTATGGATGCTCCGTTGTCTTCAGGTTATATCAACAGCCTTAAAAACAAATATGAACAAGAAAGACGCTGGTCCTGGGGAGCATCGGATGATCAGTTGTACATCAAATGGTGGCTAACGGTTCCCGATGTTCCTTTTGTACGAAAAACAATTATATTATTTAATGTTCTTTTGGATCATTTCTTGTGGCCGGTAAATTGGTTCATAATTACAATCGCTGCCAACATCATTCCTCTTATCAATCCCACTTTTCAAAGAACAACTCTTGGCTACAGTCTTCCGAGTTTGGCCGGATTAATATTAACGTCTTGCCTTGTCGCGTTGATCGCAATGCTAATAATTGATTTTAAAAATAGACCGAAGAATCCTAAAGTTTCAAAATTTAGAGAGCTATTGTTCCCTTTTCAGTTTATTTTAATTCCCATTGTCGGATTTTTCCTCTCAACTCTTCCGGCTCTAATTTCTCATACTCAACTTATCATCGGAAAAAGGTTAGAATATAAAGTAACGGAGAAATTATAATTTTTTATCGGATATGAAAATTATGGAACGGCTTGAGAAAAGCAAACAATTTTGGTTTGTAATATTCACGACATTTTTTTTCTTCATCTTAAGGCTCCCTTCTCTTTTTGAACCGTTATGGTACGGGGATGAAGGAGTATATCAGGTAGTCGGGACCGCCTTAAACCATGGAAGATTACTGTATCAAGGAGTCTTTGACAACAAACCTCCTCTTCTTTATTGGCTTTACGCATTTCTTCACTCCGATCAATTTTCTGTCAGACTTGCATCCTTGGTATTCGGTGCGCTTTCCGTCATAGTATTTTACTTATTATCAAAAAAGCTTTTCAAGAGTAACAGCACATCCTATCTGACAACATTTATCTTTGCCCTTTTATTCGGATTGCCCATATTGGAAGGAAATATCGCAAACGCGGAAAATTTTATGCTTTTGCCGATAATTGCTTCAGCACTTCTGATAGTGAATCAGAAAAAATATTTTGTTGCCGGTCTGCTTTTGGGATTGGCTTTTCTTTTTAAAATTGTTGCTGTTTTTGATTTATCCGCTTTTTTTGTTTTTTACTTTATTTTAAATATTGGTTCCTTTAAAAAAGAGTTTAAATTAACCTCCGTCATTATCGGTTTTTTACTGCCTTTTCTTTTGGTGAGTATCTTCTTCCTCTCCAACGGAACATTTATGGATTTTATAAAAGCGGCATTTATTTCAAATGTTTCTTACGTAAATTACGGCAATAGGATAGGGAGCCTTCCCATTCTTCTTTTTATAAAATTGATTCTTCTAGGAACATTCCTTATTTTCGTTTTAATGAAAAGAAAAAAAATAGATCACTCGACCCTTTTTGTATTAATCTGGTTTGCCTTTTCATTATTTAACGCATTTTTTTCCCAACGTCCATACACTCATTATTTATTAACTTTGCTTCCCAGCTTCTGCTTAATGATAGGACTTATTTTATTTGAAAAAAAATACCGGAAAATCATAATTATTACATTTTTATTTGCACTGGTTGTTGTTGCAAAAGAATTCGGTGTCCCAAGATTTAATCATAATGTAAATTATTATCAGAACTTTATTTCATATGTCACGGACAAAGAAGCTATGGCTCAATATCAGGGTTTTTTTGACGCAAGAACTCCCTACGATTATGAAATTGCACGTTTTATCAGACCGAGACTGGGTAAAAATGATACCGTTTTTATATGGGGAGATAATGCTCAACTGTATCAGATTATAGGGACAGTTGCCCCCACAAAATACGTTGTCTCTTATCATATAACCGGCTACAAAGACGGGTTTACGACTACTCAAAAGGCGCTCGATAAGACAAAGCCAGAATTTATTGTTGTGATGCCGAATAGCGGCCCATTTGTTTTTGATTTAACTGATTATTCTCTGAAAATAAATATTAACAATGCGGCAATTTATGAAAGAATTCTTTAAAGATATATTTCGAGACAAAATCATAACTTCAGCATTTTATATAAACTTTTTTTTTATAATTGCGGCTATTGTTTATATTCTAATTTCCTACGGGAAATTACCTCCGTTCGTTCCCATATTTAATCAGCTTCCTTGGGGAGAACAGAGGCTCGGATCAACGTTCACAATATTTATTCCTGTTCTAACTACGTTATTGCTTGTTGCAATAAATATATTTATTAGTGCTGCAATCTATAAAAAAATTCCTCTTATTTCCCGCATGTTCGCAGCCGTCAGTCTTCTAGCGGGAACATTAACTTTTCTTTTCGTCGTAAAAACTATAATCTCGATAATTTAAAAATGATAATATTTTTTCCTTTAATAATTGCATTCCTCGTAACTACAATTATCACTCCGTTGTCTCTAATTCTTGTCCGAAAATTGGGTCTTCTTGACAATCCTAAGACACACAAACATCCCGGAATAATTCACAAAAAAATAACTCCCCGCGGCGGAGGAATCCCTTTTTTTATCGGAATTTTACTGACCGGAATCTTTTTCTTTCCTTTTACTAAGGCTATAATTTCACTTTTCATAGCAGGCTTTATTGCGCTTGCAATCGGAATTATCGATGACAAATATGATATTTCTCCTTATATACGTTTCATCGGAAACGTTGTTGTGGCATTAATTGTTGTGCTGATAGGCGGCATTACCATCCCCTTCATAACAAATCCTTTCGGAGGAATACTTTATCTGAATTTAATTAAGCTATCCTTAGGCTTTTTAGGAATTCCTGTTTCAATTGCTCTTTCGGACATTATTGCAATACTTTGGATAATTTGGGTCATGAATATGCTGAATTGGAGCAAAGGAGTTGACGGCCAAATGCCGGGAATCGTAGCAATATCCGCAATTACGATTGGGCTGCTTAGCCTTCGATTTGCCGGATCAGATTCATTCAGCAAAATAAGCCTGGAATTATCGTTTATGATAGCCGGAGCATCTTTAGGATTTTTAATATTTAACTTTCATCCCGCAAAGATATTTCCGGGATACGGAGCAACGGCAGTATACCTTTTACTGGCTGCGGCCTCGATGCTTTCAGGGGCAAAACTTGCAACCGCAATTTTAGTAATGGGAGTTCCTATGATAGACGGATTATTTACAATTTTCCGCCGGCTTTTATCGGGGCGATCCCCGTTCTGGCATGATAAAAAACATCTTCATCATCTTCTATTAAGCTTTGGGTTCAGTCAAAGATATATTGCATTGTTTTATTGGATAATCTCTGCTATATTAGGGTCAATTGCTTTAGTTTTGTCAAGCAAAGCAAAACTTTTTGCAATCATAATGCTTTTAATTGTCGTTGGCGGAAC
>Ga0182027_10010818_pt1 | contig 12947 bp, 4 predicted proteins | sample 712E1DmetaG_FD_121300 | JGI IMG/M metagenome (GOLD analysis project Ga0182027, IMG submission 121300) | Permafrost microbial communities from Stordalen Mire, Sweden - 712E1D metaG (Illumina Assembly) | ecosystem: Environmental > Terrestrial > Soil > Wetlands > Permafrost | place: Sweden...
CTGTGGATCGCGCTTTGCGTGCGGACAATTTTCCAAGCCGGCACGGGCAATGTCGCACACATTGTATCAGGCTTGCTGGCGGGAATTGTTTTCGTGGACTGGCTGGCAGTCGCGCCATTGTGCCCGAATTGGTTGAGCTTTGTGTTTTTGATTTTGTTTGGCACGACACTGTGGCTTCAGCGATTCGTACCGGCCACCTGAAATGACTACCGGCGTTCCGCCTGCGCCGCCCCGTTGCGACAGACGATTTACGCTGAGGAGAAGTCGGTGCTCACAGGACCGGCAATATCCAGTTACATCCGCCAACTTGTTTGGCCTGTTTCGCGAGCGCGTCACATCACGGGAACAGGCGCTGGAAGTCAATTCGCCGGACATAACCAATGTCGTTTTCCACGATGAGCAGGTTGCCCTGGTTATCCATCGTGACGGAGCGTAGTTGGCCGAATTTATAACCGGGTGTATAGAACCATTGGCCATCACCCGCATGTGTGTCGGCGTAACCATTGACAAAAATATGGATCACGCCCGCCCGGTCCACATAGAGAAGTTGGGCGCCATAATCGGTGGCCAGAAAATAGCCGCCGATCGGTGGCTGCCAGACTCCACGAACACCGTACAAGCCGCTGGTGGCCGCGAGTGTGCCGTCCACGACGAGGCTGGTTCCGCCATTGCCAAACAAAAGCGTCCGGGTGCCGTTATTCGTGGTCACCAGCCAGACGGTATTGTCACTCCGATCGGTGGCAACGATATTGGTTCCGCTGATGATGATGTTGCCCAAGTCGTTGAAATCACTATTCAGGTTCAAGGAGCCGCCACCGGGAGTCCACTGCCGCAAATGGCTTTTTGAGGCATAGTAAACGAGCGACTCATTGTTCTTCACCCACAACCCGCGGCCTCCGCTGATGCCTTTGCTGTCGGTAAACAGGGTGGTCATCATGCCGTTGGTATCCAGACGGCGCACTTTGCCGTTGCCGGTATCAAGCACATAAACCGTGCCGTCACCACGCACCCATAATCCGTTGGGCAAATTCATCGCGACGTTCCTGGCCAAGGTGGAACTGTCCGGGCCATTGCCGATGGCGTGCGTGCCGGCAACGGTATGGATGCGGCCATCCGTCGTGACTTTCAGGACGGCATCGCTGTTTTTGTCCACAATAAAAACGTTGCCGACATCGTCCGCCATGGCAAAGTGCGGGCGCGAAAGCGCGGCATTGGTGGCGTAACCACCTTCAAAGCCCGGCTGCCAGTAATTCACCCCATCCACTCCGGCGTCAGTGCCGCTGCCCGCGATGGTGTGCAGGAGCCCGTAAGACTGCGCCAGATTCGTGAAGGCCAGCGGCGTATTGGTGGAAACATTCACCGCCAGCAGCCGGATAAAACTATTGCCGGGCGGGAGCGGAAAACCACCCGCACCGGCGGAATTCGTGGTGAAATAGTTTTGCAGTGGAATCCATGCCGTGTGGCCGTTGGCGCCGTTGAGTCGGGAGGCGGCTTCCACAGTGCAAACCCCATTGGTGAAAGTGTTGGTCCAGGATATTTGGCCGTTGAGATTGAAGGCTTTGATTTGAAAATTATTCCCGGCAGCCTGTGCCAGCATCGGACTGATGGCCAAAAGCCAGAATAACTTTATCACATTTTCCATAAACAGCCTGAGGTTACTGTACTGCATGTCCATTTTTTCAGCGACCAGAAAAGGACAAGATTTACGGGCGAGGCCAAGCCGGGAATCAGGCCTGGGAGGTTGCCTTCGGCTGGTTTGGGTGTTGCGCGACCGATGTGCGCCGGGCGGATCAGGCAGTTTTGTTTCCGCACGCGGAACAGAATTTGGCGCTGTACGTTTCCGCGCGGCTTTCGCCCTCCGGCCCGGCGCGTTCCCGGGCCTTCTTCGCTTCACCCTCGGCACGGGCGGCACCAATTTCCACCCCGGCGTCCGGCGCGCAGTTGCGGCAGAGATCCTTGTCGTTGTTCCAGCCGATCAGCGTTATTGGAGTTGTTCCGCGCGGAGGAAGCGGTATGGGACCACGGTGTTATTGGTGTAACGGAATGAGGCGGTTGGCCTGATCATCACCAGGTCGCGGATGAAGTCCCAATTTTGGAAATCAAATGACCCCTGGATTTCGTTGGTGGTGCCGGCGGTCCCGGAGACGGTAAACTGGAACTGATTGGTTCCGAGATAAATCGGCGTTCCCACAAAGGATGGATTTGAAGCCGGCACAGCGAGGAACCCGAGCCAGAGTTGCGCATCGGCAGGAAGGCCGGTACTACCACTGAAGAAGCCTTCCTCGGTCGGCGCGGGATTGAGCGAAGTCAGCACGCCGCCGAGGGCGATCCTGCCGCTACTATTGGTCAACGCCACGGCGAGAAAGCTTCCGTTGAGCGGGATGCCCAATATAGTTCCGCTTTCGGTAACATACACTTTTCGCCCGCCATAGACCGTGCCGCTGCCGAGGTCAGCATAAGTGCTGGTGGCTCCAGACGCGTCGTTGGTGAGTACGGTGATTGAGTTGGTGACATCATGGAGCTGGTAGGTTTCAACACCGGACGGACTAAAGTTGTTGTACGAATTGACCAGGAGTTCGGCCTCTGCAAGCTGACTTGAGAGCGCCGGCAGATTGAAGACAAAAAAGTTGCGATAAAGGTATCCGCTGTGGTCTCCCACGAAGTAGTTATGGTTGCCGCCGTAGTGATACCCCGTGTTGTCATACCAGCCGCTGTTGGTTGCATTGATCACCATGGAAGTGCCGAAGGTCAGACGCAGTTGCACGTCATCGGGAGCAAAGCCGCTGTAGTCGAACAGTGTTTGGTTGTGGTTGTTGATCGCATCCAAGGTGGCGATGGAGCCACCCAATGCCATCTGGCTGCCGCTGGCCGCGGTGGCATCGTTCATAAACGTGACGTTGAGGGGGATGATTGCCTTCTGGTACGATTCGTTGGTGGCAATGCTGCGGACGGAATAGACCGCGCCGGTGCCGAGATCGTTATAAATGCCGACGAGTCCGGAGCCGCCGGCTTCGAGTGTGGCAATGGACGTGCTTACCTTGCGCACCAAATAGGTTTCCTGACCATGGGGGCTGGCGTTGCTGTAACAGTTGATGAGCAATTCGGCGTGAATGATTGAGCCGCTGAACACCGGCACGTTGAATACAAACCAATTGCGATAGATGTAGGTGTCTGAGCTTGTGGGATCCTCTCCGGCGCCATAGAATAGACTTCCGGGATTATTCATTCCCGCGCTGTTATACCAACCTTGATCCACCGAGTTGACGGTCACGGTGTTGCCCGGCACGCCCCACAACGTGAGGACGACGTCATTGCCGCTGCCGCCATTGTAGTTGATGCGGAACGTGTAACCGCCGACGCTGAACAGCGAGCCGTTAGGCCGACCGTTGAACGTGCCGGTGATCGCGTCACCAAGGTCGTTGGTGATGATGACGAACTGCTGGCCGATGGGCACGGGCGTGGTGAAGTTGGGGATGACGTTGAGCGTGGCATTGCCGAGGGAAACCGTGCCGGCCACGTTCAATTGGTCGTATCCGCCGACGCCGGGATTCGGGCCGGTGAGTTCCACCGTGTAGTTGCCGGAGGAACTGAAGTTCACATTGCTGCTATTGAGGATGCCGGTACTGTTGCCGGGAGAAATAATGCCATTAGCCGCGAGGGTGCCAATGGTGCCGGAGCCGCCGAGAGTGCTGCCAGACTCCACGATTGCCGGAACCTGCGGTTGGGAACCGTTGACAATGAGCTTGCCAGTATAAACGTGGGCCGCACCGGCTGTGAAAGTGTTGTTGCCGTTCATCGTGAAAGTGCCGCTGCCGCGCTTGGCGATGGTGTAGCCACCAAACGTGTAGCCCGTGCCGGACATCACTCCGTTGAACGCACTACTTCCGTTGTTCAGACCAACCTCGATCCAGCCGCCGGCGCCAAAGTTGACCGTGCCAGCACCGCGCAAGGTATCAACGTAGGAATAGTAAATGGAAAAATCAAACAGGCCGCCGCCATTGACGAAAACATCGGCGGTATTGACCGTCTGCAGACTGTTTGCCAAACGCACTGTGGAACTATTGTTGATGACAAGGTTGCCGGGAACGGCTGCGGTTGCCAACGATTTGTTCAAAACCAGCGTGCTACGGTAGGCGGGGGTAGAGCTGTTGACGGTGGTAAGGCCGTTGTAGGTGTTGGCAGTCGAGCCGCTCAAGGTCAAGGTGCCCTCACCGGCCTGGGTCAATCCACCCCCACCGCTGATAGCGCCCGCCAGGTTGAGAGTTGTCACGGTGTTTAAGTAGATTTGGCTGTCAGTGGCCAGCGTGACGTTACCTTCCCAAGAACTGCTGCCGATACACTCCAACGCGCCATAGAAGTCACCACCATTACCGCTCAAGACCAGCGGCTTCAACCCGAAGTCGAGACCGGTGCCGTACAGAAGAAGCCTGCCGCCGCTGTTGACGGTAACGGGAGTGTTTGTGTTGCCCAGTGCCGTTGACGTATCCGCCCATAAGCAGCCGCCAATGACAGTGACCGGACCAGTGAAAGAGTTATCCCCGGCCAAGCCGACTTCGCCAGCTCCAGCCTTGATCAAGCCGCCATCGCCGCTGCCGCCACTGAAGATATTGGCACTGATCAACAAGTCCGGTGAGTAGTTATAGCCTGAGTTGGTAATGGTATAGGTTCCGTTCCAAATTGAGGCGTTGCCGCTAATAACCGACTGAGCCACCGTGGTGGCGTTGACGGTGATGTTGCCGCTGAAATAAAGGGTGCCGGTGCCAGACGTGATTTGCGCCCCCTGCAAGCTGATCGGCCCAACCCATGCGTCGTTTCCAGCCAGATCCAGCAGACTGGAATCGAACATCGTGACCGAAGCCGAGGCACTGTATATTTGAAAGCTGTTGAGGAGGCGAACGGTTGCGCCGCTGTCAATGACCAGTGGGCCGGGAACTGCTTTTGTGTTGGAGGGTTTGCCGAGCAGCAAGGTTGTGTCTTCGTCAACCGTGGTTGTGCCCGCGTAAGTATTGGCGGTGGAACCTTCAAAATAATGTGTGCCGGACCCAAACAACTCCAGGCCGCCCGCTCCACTGATTGGCCCGGCAATATGCAGTGCAGAGCCAGCATAGTATGAGTCGAGGGTGCTGTTCGCGTTATTGGTGATCGGCCCGGCCCAGGTGTTGGTGCCGAGCTCAACATCCAAGGCGCCCCATTCAGAGCTTACGCCCGGCCCGTTGAGCGTCAAAGATTTGTTGGTGATTCCGCTGTTGCCGGGCACGGCCAAGACAAGAGTCGCGCCATTGCTAACCACGGTGCCGCTGGTGCCACCCAAGGCCCAAGCATTCTGCACCCAGAGTTTTTCTCCGGGCTGCACCACCGTCAAGCCGGTGTAGGAATTCGAGGATAGAAGATAGACGTTCCCGGCCCCGGCTGCGGTAATTCCGTAGGCCCCGCTGATGCTGGCCGAAATGTCCAAGTCTGCGCCCGTATAATTCGTAATCACCAGTCCGTAATCCAGCGTAACATTGCCAACGATAGTTGCGGTGGCGGCTGGCAACACCTTTACGGTGCCATATAGCCATAATTGGCCGGTGCTGCCGCTGGTAATGTACCCGCCGTTCAAACTAAGGGGCGCAACTTCGTCCATATTCCCGTTCAGATCCAGCACGCCTGAGCTGTTGATGGTCACGGGCGTGACGATGGACCAAATCTGTCCGTTGTTTAGACAACGCACCCTATCGGTCCCGGTGCCATCTCCGATGACCAGACCAAGACCGTAAGCAGCTATGGCTTGTACATAGGCCGGCTTGTTGAGGTCCAGTTCCCCTTCGTTGACCGCTGTAAGGCCAGAGTAGGTATTGGCCGCTGAACCGGAGTAGGTCAATGTGCCCGGGCCAATCTTGGTGACGCCGACGGAGCCGGCAATCTGGCCAGCCAAAGTGAGGTTCACGCCAGCAGCCACATCCACCGTCACGTTCGCGGTGGCAAGGGTGATTTTGTTTTCAATGACGGCGGTGTTCGTGACCATGATGCCGCTCGTCACGGTGAAGGCATTGCCACGAAGGTCAAACATGCCACCGGGTTCAATGGCGTTAATGAAACGGATTTGGTTCAAGGTAAGGTTCGCAATGTCGTTGGTGTTCACCATGTTGTTCGTTGCCGAGCCTGAGAAAACGATCGTGTCTCCGTTAGCGGGAACTCCAGCTTCAAACCAGGAATTGGTGTTGTTCCAATAGCCCCCGCTGTAGCCAGACCAGGTCAGAGTTTTGCCGTGGGCGGCGACAGAAAACAGCGCCACGCACACCGCAACCATTTTGATGAACTGGGAAAGAATGGAGGAATGGGATGAAAACCGTAATGAACAATTTGCTATTTTCATAAGTGCCTTTCTTAAAAAAGTTCCTTCAACGGAATTATGGGAATGAGTTTAAATGAATGATGGAATTGGTGCAAGATATTTTTGATACTGAATTACAAAATTACTCAATATTACTAATGACGCAATTGAGCCTGCTTATTAAACATATAAGGTCCGGGGTGTTGACCTGAGTTTGCACTTATCACGGTGGTAAAAAAAGACCTCCGGGCGGGCCGGAGGTCATTGCGAGAGTATTGCGCTGCCTGGCGTTGGTTATGGCTTGTGCAGGCGATAGAACCGGTTGGTTGGACTGCTCGAATTGGTGACGTTGAAGAGATTGCCAATGGCAACCGGTACGTTTGTGATTCCCGTCCAGGTTTGCGGCGCCAGCGACGGGGTGGCTTCGAGATTGTAGCCGCCGGCGACGGTCGGCCAGTTGAGATCCACCTTGTTTGTTCTGGCAGGCGCGATGTTCAGGATGGGCCGGCAATCGCCACCTGAGACACTGAGGGTATAAGGATTACCACAGAGTCCGGACCCCACTTCGTTGACGGTTACCACAAACACGGAATTGGACGGCACGTTAAACGAATAAGTTAGTATCCCACCGGAAAGGCCGCAACCTTGGCTATTTCCGGTGTCGTTACCCGCATCTCCCAGGTAGTTGGTGGCACAAGGATTGGCGGGGTCAAAACTGCCCAAATAGGCGACGCTCATCAGATAACAAGACGGGTCCGTCAGTGCAACCGTAACACAGGCATTGGATTGTCCATTGTAGAAGGGATAGGCATGGTAATGACGCGCGGTGAAGTCAGCCACGCCGGGGCAGGACTTGATGGATCCACAAGTGCTGATTATACAATTGCGGGTCAGCCGTCCGGTCTGAATCGCGCTGCTGGCATCCAGCGTGTTGGTGTAAATGGTGCCGTCGGCGCACAGCGCGCACGCTCCGCCGCCCGAGCCGCACGTCGCCGGATAGAGGAACAGCGACCAGGTATTCAAGTTGCCCAAGCTGCCGCCATATCCATCGGCAATGTGCAACCGCCAATTGCCATTCACGTTCATGTTGCCAATGAAAGCGGACAGGGGCGATTGCGGACGGAATGTGCCCACAAACGGCGCGGTTCCGCTGGTGATCGAACTGGCCCCCGCATCGTCAAACGTGGTGCGGCTGGCGTCGCTGGTGCCCGATCCGTAGTTCTGCCCGCTGCCGCCATTGGCGGCCGACAGCATCACCGTTGTTCCATCCGGCCCAATCAATGAGATGTTGGTCAAATCCTGATCGCGCGGATGGGTGAGATACAAAGACACCGCCACTTTCATGACCGGCCCGCTGAAGCCGCTTACAACGTTGGTGGATTCTGCGGAGCCTATGTCCCGAATGATGGGTAAAGTGATGTTGTCAAACCGCGCAGCCGAAGTGGAGGCCTCGCCGGATTGTAGGACCACCGGCACGACAAACGAGCCGTGGCTGACGGAGGTCACCGTCAGGTTCAGGTGGATGGCATTGCCGCAGAGGAAGCTGGGCAGCACCGAGATTTGGAACGGAGTGACATTGGTGCTCGTGCCGCTGGACGGCACGTCGGCATAGGTGGAGGCCGGCTGGGTGACCATCACGTTGGGATCCGCGCTGCTTAAGGTGGCGGACACGCCGGTCATGGCTGTGCCGCTTGAGTTGGTGATGCCGAGGCTCAGGGCGTCACATTCATTCGGGTCAATCGCAGCGTTGCCATTGCCTGAAGCGACGGCGTAACTGGCTTGCGCGGCCGGCACGCCAACCAGGGTCAGCACCACGCCGCTGCCTAGATAGCTGATTTGGAAGCTGAAGCCGCCGACGTTAAAAGTCGTGCCGTCTGCCAAGCCGTTGAACATGCCGAGAACCTCCTCCTCAGAGCAGCAGGGTGGGCCAGATTGGGCGGCATAGATGATGACGAACTGCTGGCCGATGGCCACAGGAGTGGTGAAGGCGGGAACGACCATCAGAGTGGCATTGCCAAGAGTGGTTATGCCGCTAACGGCGGTCACATTCAATTGGTCGTAGCCGCCAACGCCAGGATTCGGGCCGGTAAGTTCGACGGTAAAGTTGCCGGTGGAACTGAAGGTCACATTGCTGCTGTTGAGGATGCCGGGACTGTTGCCGGGAGAAATAATGCCATTGGCCGTGATGATGCCGACCGTGCCGGAACCGCCAAGCGTGGCACCGGCGTCCACCGTGACGGTGATTTGAGGTTGGGACCCGTTGATGACGACTTTGCCGTTAAACACATGAGTAACCCCGGTTGTGTAAGAGCTGTTGCCGCCGATTGTGAAGGTGCCGTTTCCGCCTTTCCCGACCGTATAGCCGGGGTAGCCAATGCCGGTGAAGGAACCGTCAAACTCGCTGGTGCCATTGTTCAGGCCGAGATATACATAGCCAAGATTGCCAAAGTTGACCGTGCCGGAGCCGCGCAGGGTGTCCATGTAAGTATAGAAAGTTGAGAAATCAAACAGGCCGCCGCCGTTGACCAAAACATCGGCTGTATTGACCGTCTGCCGACTGTTCGCCAAACGCACAGTGGACCCGCTGTTGGCGACGAGGTTGCCGGGCACAGATGCGGTTCCAGACGATTTGTTCAGCACCAGCGTCGTCGGGCCCGCGCCAGTTGTGGCATCAATTGTGGTCACGCCCGCGTAAGTGTTGGCGGTGGAGCCTTCAAAATAATGGGTGCCGTACCCAAACAATTCCAAACCGCCCGAACCGCTGATTGACCCGGCAATATGCAGTGCAGAGGCAGAAACCCATGAGTCGAGGGTGCTGTTCGCGTTAACGGTGATCGGCCCGGCCCAGGTGTTGGTGCCAGACTCGACATCCAACGCGCCCCAATCCCAATCCTCACCGGGGCCATTGAGCGTCAACGATTCGTTGGTGATTCCGATGCTGCCCTGCAAAACAAGAGTGGCGCCATTGCTCACCACCGTGCCGCTGCTGGTGCTGCCCAAGGCCCAAGAGTTCTCAACCTGAAGCCGGCCCTGCTGGACTACGGTCAAACCGGTGTAGGAATTCGATGCTTGAAGATAGACGTTCCCGACTCCAGCCTTGGTAATTCCGTAGGAACTGTAGGCGCTGATGCTGGCTGGTATATACAGGTCACCGGTGTTTGAGAATACCAGATCCGAACCATACGGATAGACATTGCCATAAATATAACTTGTGCCCGACTCCGTCACGGTGCCCGGCAACCCCAACAGGCCGCCAGCAGTGTTAATCACGCCGCCGTTCAAGGTCATCGGACCAATAACATCCGAGTAGCCGTTGAGATTCAGCATGCCGGAACTGTTGATCGTCACTGGCGTAATTGTTGAATAAAACTGCTCGCCGTTTTGACAAACAACCCTGTCGCTTCCGGTGCCGTCTCCGATGACCAGCCCGAGGCCGGAAGGAGCAATGGCTTTTACATTGAACGGTTTGTTAAGATCCAGTTCCCCTTCATTGACGGTGGTGAGTCCGGAATAGGTGTTGGCAGTGGAGCCGGAATAGACAAGCCTGCCGGGGCCGGTTTTGGTTAAGCCGCCAGCGCCGCCAATCGGGCCATTAAGGGTGAGCGCGCAGTTGGTCAAAATGTACGCCGAACAGGTGGAGTTGAGCGTGAAATTGGCCCGCCAGGAGTTGGTGGAGGGGGCGGGAACATAAATTTCTCCACTGTCGTTGATGGTCAGCGACTGGTTGGTGATGTTGATGTTGTTGTAAACCGCAACATACACGCTTCCGTTGAGTGTCATTGAGTTGTTGATGTTCCCAAGCGCAAGCGAATTTTCGAGGAAAACACCACCGCCGCCATTTGCGGCGTAATTACCCATGTATGTGTTCGCGCTATTCCAGCCGGTGGTTAGCGTGTCGTTTTGCACGATATTGGCTGAACCGCTCACGATTGCTTCAAAAATCAGCCAATGATAATCATTCCCTTGAAGAGTAAGCGTGCCGCTGCCAGTGCTGAGATGGCCGTAAATATAGGAGTCGCCGTTTGTTGCCGTGATCGTGCTGTTGGCTGACAAAGTCAGCAGGCCGCTGCCGGTTTGAATCGTGCCACCGCTCAACGTCAGATTCGGACCGATGGTTTCGCTAAAGTTGTTCAAATCCAGTGTGCCATTGCGATTGATGGTGATGGGTGCCGTCTCGGAAATCTCGTCGTATATAAGGTCTTGAACCGTGGGACTGCCTGCGCCGGTGCCGTCACCGATTACCAGCGGTCCGCCGAAGGCGCTGTCCCCATCAACGTCCAACTGCAAGGTGCCGCCGCTGACGAGCGTGGTACCCGTGTAATAGTTGTCGATTGGGCTTTGATAGATCAACGTGCCCATGCCGGCCTTGTTCACGCCCACGGAACCGTAGAGCGCGCCGGCCAAGGTCAAACTGACGCCGTTGCTGACCACGATCAGGACATTGGCGGCTGTGGCCAGCGTGATGTTGTTTTCAATGGTATTCGCCCCCGAATTGGTCGTGGCCAGGATACTGTTGGTCAGCGTGAAGGCATTGCCGCGAATAACGTAGCCGTTTGGTCCGGTGAAGCGAATTTGATTCAGGACCAGGCTGGAAATGTTGTTCGTGGTGTACGCGACCCCATTCGTGAAGGGAAAAATTAGCGTATCGCCGGCTCCAGGCGTGCCGCCACCGCCCCAGTTGACGCTGACGTTCCAATAGCCGGTGCCAGCGCCCCCCGACCAGGTTAGCGTTTTGCCGTGGGCGGCGACAGAAAACAGCGCCACGCACACCGCAACCATTTTGATGAACTGGGAAAGAATGGGGGAATGGGATGAAAGCCGAATCGAACAATTTGTTTTTTTCATAGGTGCCTTTCTTAAAAACGAGTTCCTTCTATGGAATTATGGGAACGATCTTAAATGAATGGCAGCATTAGTGCAAGCATTTTGATGATGCTGACTGTAAAGCGGTAAAGCGTTTGCAACATTCTTAATATTCGCGCCAGATTCGCAAACGCAAAATGGGGCAGAAGATTGACATGGGTTTGCTTTTCAGGTGCTAATGCCGGTTGACCCGCGGACTCATGTCTCCACTTTTGACCGGTCCGCCATCCATTTCAACGTCATTACCGGCTCAATCTAATCCATCTGCCGACTCACCTGGCTGATGCGAGTTCCACCACGTCACGGGAACTGCGTTCGATGCGGATGTAATGGTTGAGGAGCGGGTTGGCTCAGGTGTGCGCCACAATAAAAAGAGCCACCCACACGGGTGACTCGATTGGTTTTAAGCCGGTTTGCCAGGTTGGCCTACGCAAGGCCCTACTGTCATCGCTTTCGCGAAACATAGGACAGCAGGCTGACACCACCCAGCGCTAACAGCGCGAGGCTGGAAGGCTCGGGAACACATTCGGTATCTATCACTACCTGCCCCACGTCCCCCGTCTCCGTCACAATTACATTCTCCGACGACGGGTTGTACGGCAACACTGCCAGATACACAGATTGCAACCAACCACCAGTCCCCGCTGGTTGGGTGAACTGTAGTGCCGATAAAGCGCTGCTTCCGCTGCCATAGTCCACCGTAACTACTGGCGCCGGACCAGCGTCCGGTTGCCATGTAATCTGCGTCCACACTTCTTTGTAATTGTACAAATCGAGCGGACTGTTGGGAATATATAGGTCAATAGAATCCTGGGCACCTAGGGTCCAGACACCGACGTGGTTGTCATAAAAAAGCGACCAAGTTCCGCCGTTAATCGTTGCTGTTGGCGTCCCATAAGGGTTGTAGAAACTGTCGGCAACCACTGGGTTGGCAATGGTCCCAAAATTCCAAGCTTGATAGGTTGTGCCGGGAACACCCCTCGCCCACGGAGGCGGATAAAGATCATCTGCTTTCAGCGAAGTCACCGAACAGCCGAACAAGATCGCCACCGTCACACACCCAAGAATACATGGTTTCATTTTCATAATTATCTCCGATTGCGGGTGGAAAAAACCATTCAATTGCCTCCCAAGAGGCACTCAAAATCTCCAACCATTAATCTATCATGCATTTTATAACATGTCTCCCTCGTGCAAGTTATAACATGTCTCCCTCGTGCAAGTCAACACTTTTTTAAAGGTTTTTTCATCAAAACTGTTCGGTTATTAATGACCGTCATGTAAGGCGTATATCATTGAATAATAGCCACTTGCAAATTCACTGAGATTCTCGGTTTCCACCATGTTTCGCAGAATATCGCACCTCGACCAACCCCGGCATTGCCGCAAGGGACGCTCCCGTTTGAATTTTAAATTCCAATTCAGGACACTACCCCCATTCGTAGGGATTGACGACTCAAGGCATCACGCGCAAATTCTTGTCAGCTTGGGTGAAAAAATGACATATCGTGTTTGGGATTTCCTTACGCTACAGCGGCGCAAGCTCTTGTTCTGGGTTGTGGGGCTGCTGCTGTTCTACTCCCTCAACGGGTTTCTCATCCTGCCACCCATCATCCGCGCGGTGGCGGTCAAACAGTTGTCCAAACAACTCAACCGCGAGGTTTCCCTCCAGAAGGTGAAACTCAACCCGTTTGCGTTCTCGACCACCATTCGCGGCCTGCTCATCAAGGACAAGGACGGCGAGCCGTTTGTTTCCTGGGACGAGGTC
>Ga0182027_10010819_pt1 | contig 12943 bp, 12 predicted proteins | sample 712E1DmetaG_FD_121300 | JGI IMG/M metagenome (GOLD analysis project Ga0182027, IMG submission 121300) | Permafrost microbial communities from Stordalen Mire, Sweden - 712E1D metaG (Illumina Assembly) | ecosystem: Environmental > Terrestrial > Soil > Wetlands > Permafrost | place: Sweden...
AAGCGAAGGCCGTTGCCCCAATTTGGCTGGTGTGGTTCGTATAGAGCGTCACCGACTGCCTCACCCCATTGGTGTAAAGTCCTGCCTCGATATCGCCGCTTTTTCTACTGCACCGGCAGGGTGATGCTAAAGACTGTCCCGTCGCCCGGACGGGAGCGGATTCTGACCTTGCCGCGATGGGTCTCAATGACGCGGCCCACGATGGCCAGGCCCAGCCCGGTGCCGCGCTGTTTGGTCGTGCCGAGCAAGGAGGTAAAGGCGCGGCGGCGCTGTTCTTCCGGCATGCCCTGGCCGGTGTCCTTGAACTCGATCAGGACGTGCGTCGGCTTGGAACTGGTGCGCGGCAGGCGCAAGGCCCGCGTGGAAATGGTCAGCGCGCCCCCGGCGGGCATGGCTTCCACCGCGTTGAGGGTGAGGTTGAGAAAAGCCTGGGCCAGTTGCGTGGCGTCGGCCATGACCAGCGGGAGGCCGGGGGCCAAGTGGCGCACCAGTTCAATGCGCTGGTTGCGCATTTTGTGCCGCGTCAGCAACCCCAGATCGTCCAGCAATTGATTCAGGTTGACGGCGCTCAAATTCGGCTCGGTGCTGCGCGCAAAATCCAGGATCTGCTCCACGATCTTGTTCAGGTGCTCCATTTTCTCCCGCAGAATGGCGTCGTCCTTGACCCGCGGGTCGCCCGGGGCAAATTCCAGGCCCAGGGAATGGTAGAGCATTTTCATGACGGTCAGGGGATTGCGGATTTCGTGGGCGACTTCGGCGGCGAGGAGGCCGAGGGCGGAGAATTTTTCGTTTTGACGCAACTGCTCCTCGACATCCACCACGCGCTCGTAGAGGCGCGCCTTTTCCATGGCGATGGCGGACAATTCGGCCAGCGCGCGCAAGATGTGGATTTCCTCGTTGGAAAAACTGCGCGGGGCGGCGGTGTAGATGTTGAGGGTGCCGATGGCCTGCCCGCCGAAAACCAGCGGGGCGCTGAGAAGGGATACCAGCCCTTCGCGGCGCGCCATGTCCACGTTTTGATACAGGGCCGAAGTCTGGACGTTCTCCAGTTGCATCGGCTTCTTGCGCCGGAAAACGATTCCCAGGAAACTGTCGTCCAGGCTCAGCTTGGGCTTGTTGAGGTAAGCCTCGCCCGCCCCGTAGCTGGCGCGCAATTCCAGGAATTCCCCGCTTTCATCCAGCATCATGATCGAAGCCATCCTGGCTTCCATCAGCGTGCAGGCTTCGCGAGTGATGATCGGGAGCGCCTCGTTGAGGTTGAGGGTCGAATTGATGGTCTGGCTGACGCTGGCCAGCGTTTCCAGCAGGCGCGCCTTGAGCCGGGATTGCTCGAAGAGCCAGGTGTTGTGGATCACCCTGGCCGCCTGCACCGACAAGGCCTCCAGCAATTCCTGGTCGGCCTGGCTGAAGGCGTCCTGGCGGTCGGCATCCACATTGAGGACGCCGCGCACTTCGCCCATGACCTCCAGCGGCACGGCCAGTTCCGAGCGCACTTCGCGGCGCAACAGGATGTAGCGCGGGTCCTGGCGGACATCGCCAATGCGGACGGGCTTGGCGTGTTGGGCCACCCAGCCGGTGATGCCCTGGCCGACGCGCAGCTTGACCTCCGCGGCATCGGGCGGCAAGCCAGTCGAGGCCTCAATTTCCAGCAGGTTGTTGTTCGGATTGATCAGCACCACCGAACCGCTGGAGGCGCGCATCAGCCGCACCGCCTCCTGCAAAATCAGCCGCAAGGCCTGCGGCGGGTCCAGCGTCGAATGGATGACGTTGCTGACTTGGTAAAGCAACTGCAGCCGTTCGTGGGCGGCTTTCAATTTCTCCAGGTCGTCCGTCATGGCGGTCTGTTCAAAAGTTTTCCAGCATCATCTGGTCCGCCACATCAGCACCAGCCCGGCCAGGCCAAAGACCAGGTTCGGCAGCCAGGCCGCCAGAAACGGCGGCAACGTCCCGCCCACTCCCAGGCCCATGCTGATGCGCTGCAGGATAAAATAGGCGAAACAGATAAAAAGGCTGCTCGCCACGCCGGCGAACACATTCTGCCGCCCGGCGCGCGCCCCAAACGGCAGCGCGATCAGCACCACTGTCAGGCAGGTGAACGGTTCGGCCAGCCGGCATTGGAATTGGGTCAGCAGCTTGGCACGGTCCGCCTTCTCCTGGCGCGGATGCAGGCGCAGATAAGTTAGGATTTCCTGGATGGAAAGCTCCGGCTTCTTCGCCGCCTCCTCCGGGCTTAAGTTCCTGACCTTGAGTTCGCTTTTGATCCAAGCCGGCGTCTCCGACAGGGTCAGCGCCAAAACCGCGTGCGGCTTCCGCTCGCCGGGCAGCGGATTGGGGTTCCCCGGCGATGGCGTCCGCGTCACCCAGTCCTCCTCATTAAAAAAAACCCACTGCCCGTTGGTATATATTCCCCGCTCCGCGTCAATCCAGAGGAAGGAGCCGTCCGCGCGGTCCCACTGGATGTGCGGACCTTTCATCTCGCCGGTGGCCTTGTTGTATCTGTCAATGGACCAGAGGCGGCCCTCCGTCTGGTTGTCCAGATTGAGTTTTGGGATCCACACGCGGTCCGCCGCATTCAGATCGTGGCGATGCTTGATTTCATCCACCCGGTCTTCGGACGGCGGGACCAGCAGTTCGTTCATCGCCAGCACCGCCAGCCCGGCCAAAATCCCGACCCCAAAATACGGCAGCGACATCCGCCAAAAGCTGACCCCCGACGTGCGCATCGCCGTCAGTTCATTGTGGCGGCTGTGATTGGTCAAGGCGTAAAGCAGCGCGAGCAAAAGCGAGACCGGAATGATAATCGTCACCAGAAGCTCCGGCAGCGTCGCCACATAATGCTGCGCGATGTCGAAGGCGTTCAGGTGTTCTTCCTGAAAATCCTTGATTTTAAAAACCAGGTCGAACGCGACATAAAAAATCAGGAAACCGCCCAGACAATAAGCCAGCGGCACGAACAATCCCCGCAACAAATAGCGGTCCAGCAAACGCATCCCTGGCATCTTCCGCCTGCGCAGCGCCATTGACGAGGTTTTTCGGTCGTGACGTGACTGGTTGCCGCGTCGAGCCTGCGGCTCGACATCGGCGCGCAGAGGTGGAAACACAGAACTATTTTCCCGCCGCGCGGTTGAACGCCACCGCATCCTCATACCTCACGCCGCTCCCGCCGAAAATATCCAGCGCCGAGCCGATGGTCAGGTCCACCCGGCCCGCGCCCGCCCGCGCCACATCCTCCAAATCCCGCAGCGCCCTGGCTCCGCCGGCGTAGGTCACCGGAATGGGCGACCACCGGCCCAGCCGCTCCACCAACTCCAGGTCCACCCCTTGGCAAAGTCCTTCCATGTCCGCCGCATGGACCAGGAATTCATCGCACCACCGCGCCAGCTCCCGCAAAGTCTCCTCCTCCACTTTCAGGCCGGTGAATTTTTGCCAGTGGTCTGTCACCACAAAATAATCCCCCTCCTTGCGGCGGCAGCTCAAATCCAGCGCCAGCCTGTTCTTTCCGAGCGCCGCCGTCAATTGGCGCAAACGCTCCCCGTCCAGTTGGCCTTCCCGAAAAATCCACGAAGTGACAATCACATGCGAAGCCCCCGCGTCCAGGAAAGACCGCGCGTTGCCGGGAGTGATGCCGCCGCCGACTTGCAATCCGCCGGGAAACGCGGCCAGCGCCTCGCGCGCCGCCGTTTCATTTCCCGGCCCGAGCATGATGACGTGTCCGCCGCGCAGATCATCACGCCGGTACAGCTCGGCGAACCAGCGCGCGGACCGTTCCGAGACAAAATTCGTGCGCAACGCCGCCGGATCATCGGTGAGCGAGCCGCCGACGATTTGTTTGACCTTCCCCTCGTGCAGATCAATGCAGGGCCTGAACATGCCGTCAACCTAAGTCTCCTCCGCGCCGCTGCAAAGGCTAAATTGACCGTTTATCAGAGGATGCTCGGCGTCCCGATTTCCAGCCCGGCCAGCAGGTTCCAAAGACGTTCTGTAAAAACTATCTTCCCGCCGGCCAGCCCGGCATACCCGCGCCGCTTCAGGTCCTGGACGACCTTCTCATAGCAGGATCCCATCGGTTCACCGTAGTACTCTGCAAAACGCCTGGCGACCATTTCCCTAAAGCCGGCCAGCGACCGGTTCATGAACAGAATCCGAAACAGCACGTATCTTTCGCGGGATTGCTCGCGGGTGATATAGCCGTCGTGCGCCACGGGACACCGCTTCTCCCGCAAATCGCCGATATACCGGGCCGCATCGCGATGATTGACGCTTTCCGCCCCCTCCAGGACCGAGCCGGCCCCGGCCCCAAGCCCCACGATCCTGCCTTCCACAGACTGGTAGCGGTGCGGGCGGGCGTCTTTTCTGTAATAGCTGATCGGGGCTTCGGCCCGAATAAACGAGTATTCGCGCAGGCGCTTTTCAACCAGCGCGTCCAACTCCAGCAAACGCCGATTATGGCTCGTCACGTCAAAAGCGCCCCGCTGCTCAAGCTCATCGGCCAGCGGCGTTCCTTTGGCAATCCGCAATGGAAAGAGCGTGACCTGATGCGGCAGGCCGCCCTCGCACAATTGCTTGAGTTCAAATTCCAGGCCGCCTTGAGTCTGTCCGGCCCAGCCGAACAACAGGTCCACGTTGAGCATCAGCCCCTGCTCGAAAACCCACTCAATGGCTCTTCGAGCCAGGGCCGCCGAATGGGCGCAACGCAGCTTTCGCAGAACGGAATCCTGGAAAGACTGAACCCCCAGGCTCACCCGGTTGAAACCCAGGGAGCCCAGAAGTCTGACCTTCTCCCGGGTCAACGTGGATGGGTTGGCTTCAAACGTCATCTCCACATCCGCGGTCAGGTTGAAGTTGCGGCGAAGCAGGACGGAGAGCCTTTCCATGTCGTCCGGCCGGAGTAGAGACGGGGTGCCACCTCCGAAATACACGCACCAAAACCGGGTGGACTTGACATAGGGGGTGTCACACACCATCGCGATTTCCCCCGTCAGAGCCTCCAAGTAGGCGCTCATCAACTCCGCGTCGCGGGGATGGAAATAATAGGGGCAATACCGGCATCGTGACGCGCAAAAAGGCACATGGAAATAAAGGACATTTCTGCCAAGCGGATGCTGATTCTCGCAGCCCAGACAGGACTGCCTGGCGTTACTCGGTTTCAGGGCGGGCGCGCCTCCCTCCCTGCCAAAACGGAGCGGGAGCGCGAAAATGTCCGTATAACTCATCCGCGCAAAACGGGTCCTGAGAGCGGCTGTGTTCTGCATAACGGTTGCTGCCCGCGCCGGCCTTTGGTTTCACTGAGCCGGGGGAATTTTGCAACGGGAGAGCGCGGATGCAAGGGCAATTATGAACCGCGCGCAACGGGGCCGGTGGCGACAGGATGCGGAAGCGTTACGGCTTCGCCCGATTTGCGCTTGAAGCATTGGTTCGTTTTGAGCAGGATAGGCTCATGCCACGGCAGCGCGGAATCGAATACGAACCAGTTTTAAGCGGGAAGGGCCGTCCGTTTAGATGCGTTTGAAAGCCGTTGATAATATTGGCAAGCGTGCGGAATAAACCGAGCAATACCACCATCGCCGCCGGCCTGTTCTGCGCTGTTTTTATATGGGGCGCCAACAACGCCGTGGTCAAGGTCATCGTCAGGACCTGGCCCCCCAATTTCACCGGCAGCACGCGATTCCTGGCCGCGGCGATCATTCTCCTGGCCCTGCTCCGGTGGACCAAGTGGTTTGGCGAATCCCATCCGGTGCCCCCGGAACTAAACCGCCGTTTGTGGTGGCGCGGCGGGTTGAGTCTGGCCGCCTACATTGTCGTGTTTAATTGGGCCTTGAAACTGGCCCCGCTGTCCCATGTGGCTCTTTACCTCGGCGCCGCCCCGGTTTGGGCCTTGGTCTGGGAAGGACGGCCCGAAAAGAACTGGAAATCCGCCCAGCGTTATGCCGCCGCCGCACTGGCCTTCTCCGGTGTGCTGCTTCTGCTTTGGCCTTCCCTTCGCCGGGGCGCGGGCAGCTTGACGGGTGAATTTCTCGGCTTCGCCTGCGGCCCGCTCTGGACCCATTTTGGCAATCAATGCCGCGGCCTGGGCCGCGACCTCAACGGCGCGGAAGTCAGCGCCCACACCTTCGGGCGGGCCGGCCTGCTCCTGGTCCCGTTTGCGGCTGGCGAGTTGTTGACCCAGGACGTGCCCATTCGGGCCGGCGTGGTGCTGGGCCAGGCGGTATGCGTGCTGGGCGGCAGCGTCGTGGCCTTCGCGATATGGAACAGCGCCCTGCGCCATTGGCCGGTCAGCCGGGTCTATTTGTTCAACAATTTGATTCCGCTCATGTCCTCGGCCTGGGCCTATTATTGGCTCGGCGAACCGCTCACCGGCACCTTCTGGCCCGCCATGATTCTGATTGGCGCCGGCGTCCTTCTCGGCCAGCCGTACTGGGAACAATTCTTCGCCCGCCGCTGGCTGCCCACTGAGTAAGAAGTTTGAAACTAGAAATTTGCCGGTTAAGGTCTACACTGAATGCGCGAGATGAAACACGAATTTGCAGCCATTTGAACCAGATCAGCGTGAACGCAACCGACACACCGCCCCAATCCCGCCCGCGCCTGCCGGAATGGCTCCGCTTCCAACTGCCCGTCAGCCACGGCTTCGCCCAGACCCGCGCGCTCCTGGATGAACTCCAGCTCCACACCGTTTGCCAGAGCGCCAAATGCCCCAACCACTGGGAATGCTGGAGCAAGGCCACCGCCACTTTCATGATCGCAGGCGATCATTGCACCCGCGCCTGCGGCTTCTGCGCCGTCGCCACAGCCAAGCCGCTCCCGCTCGATTCCGGGGAGCCGGCCCGCGTCGCCGAAGCCACCCGCCGCCTGAACCTCAAACACGTCGTCGTCACCGCCGTCGCCCGGGACGATCTGCCCGACGGCGGCGCCGGCCACTTCCGCCAAACCGTCGAAGAAATCCGCCGGCTCAACCCCGCCACCGTCATCGAAGTCTTGGTCCCTGATTTTCTTGACAACGACGCCTCCATCCAGTCCGTCCTCGCCGCCCGCCCCGACATTTACAATCACAACCTGGAAACCGTCCGCCGTCTCACCCCGGCCGTCCGCCATCGCGCCACTTATGACCGTTCCCTGAGCGTCCTGGGCAAGGTCAAGGCCCGGCGCGGCGACGCCATCGTGACCAAGTCCGGTTTGATGCTGGGGCTGGGCGAAACCGAGGAGGAACTGTTCACCGCCCTGGCCGACCTGCGCCGCGTCCGCTGCGACATGCTGACGCTCGGCCAGTACCTGCAACCGACCCTGCGTCATTTGCCGGTGGTGGCGTTCATCTCCCCGGCCCGGTTCTCGCGCTACAAGGCGGTGGCCGAACAACTCGGTTTCCTCCACGCCGCCAGCGGCCCGATGGTGCGCAGTTCCTACCATGCGGACGAATTCCATCCGCCAGCCTCGCCGGTTGCTGTTGATGCTATTCGCCCACGGCGCGGAACGCCTCCCGCTTGACCGCCTCTGAAACCCGGAAGCCCGCCTCAGTCTCAATCCGCCCGACCAACTCGCGCATTGAGGGAATGTAGTTTTTGCGTTTGGCGGCCACCAGCACACCCATTAAACCGGTGATGGCAAGACCTTCGTGCAGAGCCGCGAGCCGGCCGAGTTTTTCATCAATGAGAAGCAGGTCAGCCTTGGATTCCAGCGCCAGCACAATGGCTTCTGCTTCGCCCAAATCCAGATCTGTCGTAAGCTGCGCCACCTTTGCCCGGTCGGCCGCTGCGCGCACTTCCAAGAACCCCGGCAACACTGGATGCGAACGGTTCAATTCTTGGTGAACCGCTTCTGGAATCAAAACGATTTCATACAAGTCTTGAAGCAAGGCATGCCGGCCAACGTGAATCAGAGCCGTGATGACCGAAGTGTCGCTGACAACAATCATTTGGATTTCAACGACTCCAAAGTGCGCAGGTCAGCGCGAAAGTCTTCCACATCGTAATGAACCGGAATCCCCCGCTGCCCGAGCTCCTTGAGGAATTCGGCTTGGGACATCCGGGCGATTTCAGCACCCCGTCCCAGCGTGACACGTTGATCTATGAAAAGTCCCAAAGCCAAGTCCAGCCGGGCTTGGTCTTCGGTTAAGTCCAGCCCGCGCAAGGCGTCGTCATGGATTGCAATCAGCACAGGGCCAGCTTACCCGCTCAAATGCCGGCAGGCAAGTGCGGGGAAACGAGGAAACTCATTTCGGCGGGCGGGTGGCGCGGTGAACGGCCATGCGCAGCAGCAATGCGCCCAGGAGCGCGGCCCCGGCGAACGGGAAGGCGAGGAGAATGGTGTTTGGGTAACGCTGCTTTTGGAGGCTGTGCGGAAAATTGAGGGGATGGAAGGAGGCATGGTGCTGGCGGTCAACACGATTTCCATCCGAATCCAGCAATCCGTCGCTTTGGGCCTGGGAAGCCGCCTGGCGGGGGCCTCGCGCGGCTTCTTCTTGGTAGGCTGGCAACAGCTTGACCTGCCGGGTGGCAGGCCAATCGGAATTGGTGAGGTAATACCGTACCATGGGAATATAGAGATTCCCGGCGCTGAAGCGGTAGTCCTGGATAAAGTCAACGCCTTTGGGAGATTCCGGCTTGAAGCGGGTCACTGAAATGGTTGACAAAAGATTCGTCAAATGAACATCCCATTCATAGATGCACAAGACATCGTTGGCGTTCGTGCCATCGGCTTTGGGCAGGAAGTTGGAAACCGTGAAGTGCGTCGGAATCTCCATGCCTGCCAGATTGGTGAACGCCAGCGCCTGAAAGATCGCATTGGTGAAGCCTTGGTTGAAAGGGGCACGCCGTGCGGCCAGGCCCCGCATATTCCTAACGCTGCCGTCATTAAAGAAAACCGCGCGCTCCGGCACGCCGGGCGGGGCCGCGCGCCGCGTAAGTTGCGCCTTTTGTTCGTAGCCCATGCGAACGAGGGCTTCATCCGGGGCGCCGGAATCGCCAGGCTCGACGATGGGCGACAGCCAGCCGGGGCGCGCGGTGTCCAAATAAGGCTGCGAAGCGTAGGCAAACCAAACGGGGAGCATTCCGTCGTTCACCATCAAATAGGGGATGGGAGAAAACTGCACATCCGCGACGGTTGAGTATCCGAAGCCGGTGCGTCCCGCGACGCCGCTCTGGCGTAAATAATCATTCTGGAAGTTCTCGAAGTGAGTAATCCTGACCAACTCGCTGCCATCATAACCCGCCTCTGTAAAATCGGATTTCTGGTTGGGTCTCTGGGTGACGATGCGCCATTCGCCATCGCGCACTATAACTTTGAAATAGTTGGTCCACGATTCGCCGAAAACAAAATTTGTGCGCAAAAGAAATCCCTCGCCTTCAAATTGAACGCGGGGCCGCGCCGGAGTGGCCACGGCCTCGACGGCAACGCTCGCGGCGGCGGTCGCGCCGAGGGTGGCGGCGGCGATCCAGGCGGCGGTTTGCGCCTTGGCCCAGGCCATCAGTTTGAGCGTGGTGTTCGTCAGCGCCAAAGTTGAAGCGCCCACAACAGCGCTCTTGGCGGCCACAGTCGAGGCCAGCGCCGCAGGCGCGGCTTGCACCGCGTTCGTCCCAATGGCCGCGCTCAGGACGGCGGCGGAAACAGGGATGCCGCGTTTGAGCAGAAACTTGCGCAGCTTCTCGGTGCCGCGATTGACGCGCTTTTGCGCGGCGGCTTCGTTGACCCGCAGGGCGGCGGCGACTTCGCCGACGGTGCGGTTTTCAAAATAGCGCAGAATGATCGCGTCGCGCTCCTTTTGGCCGAGGCGGGACATGGCCTCCTCCAAAACCGGCGCGAGCCGCCGCCAGGAATCATCGGGTTGGTTGTTTTGCATGAACTGCATTTGCGCCTCCTGTTCGCGGCGATGTTGGCGGATGGCGGCCCGGCGCGCGTTGGCGGCCGTGAATTGCGCGGTCTGATAAAGCCAGCCGGAAAGAATCGTGTCACGGCGCAGGTTCCCGGCTTTTCTGGCGAGAATCAGAAACACCGCCTGCGTGACTTCCTCGGCCTGCTGGACATTGCCCAACTGCCGCAGCGCCGCCGAATAAACCAGGTTGATGTGCCGCGCCACAATCGCGGCGAAAGCCGGGTCGGATTTCCCGGCGGCGTATTCGCGCACCAGCTCCATGTCATCCACGTTGTCCATTCACTCAATTATGTCAGAATGCTCCGAAAGCCGGACATTTTTTGTTCTTCATTTCACGCGTTGCCTTTTGCATGTTGCATGGATGACGGAATTCACCCCGCTGCCCCGCTCCTTCTTCGCGCCCTCGGCGGCGGTGGTGGCGCGGCGGTTGCTCGGCCATTGGCTGATCCGCCGGACGGCCTCGGGTTTTTGCGGCGGGCCAATCGTGGAAACCGAAGCCTATTTGCAGGACGATCCGGCCTCCCACGGTTTCGCGGGCCAGACGGCGCGCAACCGCGCCATGTTCGGGCCGCCGGGGCGGGCCTATGTCTATTTTATTTACGGGAACCATTTTTGCGTCAACGCGGTTTGCCGCCGCGCCGGAGAGGCGGAGGCGGTGCTGATCCGCGCGGTGGAAGCGCAGTTTGGACTGGAAATCCTGCGCCGAAACCGGCCGGGACACGCCGATATTGAGTTGACAAACGGACCGGGAAAACTCTGCGCGGCCCTGGGCATCCGGCGGGAATTGGACGGGGCGGATTTGTGCGACGCCGGGTCGCCGCTGCTGCTGGCCCGCCATCCCGACGCGCGGCGGTTCCGCCAATGGCGCGGGCCGGCCGCCGTCACCAGGCGGGTCGGCATTGCCGAGGCGGCGGATTTGCCGCTGCGTTTTTCGCTGGAAGCAAGCCCGTATGTCTCGCGGCGATTCGCGGGAAAATGAAATGAAATCACTCCAGAGCCTGGTACGGGCGGATGGATTCGCCAAACATCTCGTTGACTTTCAGGTGCAGCCCAATCCACTTGCTGGCGCGTATCATTGTTCTGGACGAAGCCAGGATGGTGATGTGGCCGTGCGCAATGTGCCACAGTTCCGGATTGCCCCACGCCTCCCAAAGTTGCTGCGTGGTTTCCAGCGGGACGAACAGATCGTGCTCGGCGGCCACCAGCAGCATAAACGCCCGGGGCAATTTGGGTTTGTGGAAGGTCAGATTCAACCGGTTCAAATCCAGCGGGTTTCTTTTCAGCGCCTGGCGGATCGGTTCGCAGAACGCCACCTCTTCAATCATCCGATCCATGCGCGCCACCGGCGTGATTAAAACAGCGCAGGAAACCTTGGGGTTATAGCAGGCCGCCAACCCCCCCAGCCAGGCCCCCAGCGAAAAGCCCATCAAGCACACCCGCGGACAGCCTTGCGCGGAGAGCCAGTTCACCACCGAGCTGATTTCCGCCAGCGCCTGATGCGTCGCTTCCATCGTCCGCCCGAGGTCCTCGGAAATAAAATTGCGCGCCACGCCCTGCGTCGGCTGGCGCTGGTGATGATAGGGCAGTTCAAACATGACCGAGTTGATGCCCCGGCGGTTAAAGCGTCGGGCCAGCCAGGGGAAGCGGTGGCGATAAACCCAACGGTCGTTCCAACCATGCAACAGCACCACCGCCGGCCTTTTCCGCCAATGCTTGCCGCAACGCGAGATGCGCCCCGTTACCAGATTATTCTCCGCACAGGCCGTCACCACGGGCGAACGAAACTGGAAATTCTTCCCCCCGATGAACGACATTTCCGCCGCCGGCGTCTTTTCCCCGAAGAAATCCGGCGATTCCAGGAGGCGCCGGGCCTCGTCAAAATGGGCCTCGGCCCCGGTCGCCCGGGGCAGGCGTGCGGCGGCGGCACGGATTACCCAGCGGTCAATTAACTGGCAAAGAAATTGGTTCATTCCACGGTGCCATGTCCTTTCGGTGTTGTATCTAACCTGTTTCCGCCCTATAGCTCAAGCCAAATATTTCGATGACCAACCATTGATTACGCTCATGGCCGAACCTCCGACCCCGCCGCCCGCCAGCCTGATTTACGAGCCTGCCGGCATCATTGCCAGGCTGGACCTGCCCTCCCTGTTCCCGCGCCCGCAACCGTGCGAGGTGGAATTGGGCAGCGGCGACGGTTCGTTCCTGGCGGATTACGCCGCGCTTTATCCCCGCATCAACCTGATCGGCGTGGAACGCCTGCTGGGCCGCCTGCGCAAAATTGACCGCAAAGGGCGGCGGGCCGGCCTGGCCAATTTGCGCTGCGTGCGGATCGAGGCGTCGTATTTTTTGGAGTATCTGCTGCCCCAACATTCGGTCCAGGCCCTTCACATTTATTTCCCCGATCCGTGGCCCAAACGCAAACATCGCCGCCGCCGGCTGATCAACGGGCATTTTGCCCAAACCGCCCGCCAGGCCCTCGCCCCCGGCGGCGCGGTCTGGCTGCGCACCGATGACGCCGATTATTTCGCGCAAATGCGGGCGGTCTTCGGCGCATCGCCATTTTTCCAGGAAACCGAGACTCCGCCCGCCCTCGCCGCGCTCGTGACCGACTTTGAGCGCGATTTCCAACAGAAGGGAATCCAGATCTTGCGCGCGGCGTATCGGGCGATGCCGCTTTGAGGCAGGCTTCCGATGGACACGGATTGGGAATGGCTAGCGAGGGTAAATGCGGAAGGCTAAAGGCTAAAGGCTGAAGGGGGTTTGAACAGAAGGGCGCGAAGGAAACGAAGGGCAGGCGGGGAGAAAGGCTGAATGCACAGCCGCGTGGCCGGACTGCGGCAAATGGGCGCACAATTCCAGGCTTGGCAATCGCGGCGCGTTCTGATATTCTAGCTGCCAATCTGCATGGCAAAAGAGAACACCCACAAAAGGTCAAATGGCGGCGGGCTGGGTTTTGAAGCGCAGCTTTGGGCGGCCGCCGGCAAACTCGCGGAGGCTGCCGAATGAGCGCATTTTTGCCAGCGCCAACGGCGCGTTTCAATGCCAGCCCAGGGCAACGCCCTGGGAACCAAACACAAT
>Ga0182027_10010820_pt1 | contig 12943 bp, 14 predicted proteins | sample 712E1DmetaG_FD_121300 | JGI IMG/M metagenome (GOLD analysis project Ga0182027, IMG submission 121300) | Permafrost microbial communities from Stordalen Mire, Sweden - 712E1D metaG (Illumina Assembly) | ecosystem: Environmental > Terrestrial > Soil > Wetlands > Permafrost | place: Sweden...
AATTCCAGCCAATACAAGGTTTCATTCGCTTCCTTTTCAACAACTCCAATCTTATGTATAAAATCCGCTTTCGATTCTGCCCGTGTAGCTTCTCGATAATTCGCCCCAATAGAAGTTGCCGACTTTAATAATTGATATCCCACAACATCAGCCGCCTTATTCCGAGGGAATCCCGAAACAAATTGAATAACATTAACAGAAAATCTCTTAGTCCTCTCTTCCAACTCCTTACTATCCATACTCTCCCCCTAAAAAGGAAGAAATCGACACGAGTCGATTTCAAATCGTGACTCTATAATATTTTTTTAAAATTCGCGATTGGCAATTGACAATTCGCAATTATCTCCTCCTCCAGTTCCATTCTATCCATATCCCTTCCGTAAAAAAACAATTTACAATCTACAACCCTAAATTCGCAATCCGCGATTCTTCTTCCCCTTCGATTCGCAATTCGAGATCCGCGATGCTTCTTCCCCTTCAATCCGCGATTCGCAATTCGAGATCCGCGATGCTTCTTCCCCTTCAATCCGCGATTCGCAATTCGAGATCCGCGATGCTTCTTCCCCTTCAATTCGCAATTGACAATTCGCGATGCTCTTAGTAAGCTCCTTTTCCGAACAGCACTACCGGAATCGTTTCAAGAATAATTTCCAGATCGAATAATAGCGATTGGTTTTCAATATAATATAAATCCAGTAGCACCATTTCTCGAAAATGGACTTCACGTCTTCCCGATATTTGCCAGAGTCCTGTAATCCCCGGCTTTGCATTCGCACGCAAAGCATAATATCCCCTCATGCTGTTTGCCGAAGTAATATTGTCGAGATCCGCAAGCGATAAAGGACGCGGCCCCACGATGCTCATATCCCCTTTTAATACATTGAACAATTGAAGCAATTCGTCAATGCTATATTTTCGTATAATTTTGCCAATCTTGGTCACACGTGGATCTTTTTCCATCCTGAACAATCCGCCGGATGCCTCATTGTATTTATAGAATTCCTGTTGAATCTCATCCGCCCCGGTTTTCATACTCCGAAATTTATAAAAATTAAATTCATTCCTGCCTTTTGCAAGTGCGCGCTTCTGCTTGTATATAATAGCTCCGCGATCTTCGGCATAAATAAGCGCGGCAATGAAGAGGATGAACGGTAAAAGTAAAAGAATCGCCGCAACACTGAATATAATATCGAACAAACGTTTGATAATGCGTTTAACGGTTTCGATCTTCTTACGTTCCGGCGCATACAATGGAAGTCCGCTTATATCGCGGATAAACGAGAAGCGCAGCATATCTTCTGCTTCTTGTGTCACAACTTTTAATTTAATTTTATGCTCCTGGCATGCAGCAAAGATTTCTCCATCATCCTGATCAAGAATTCGCGAAGTAGATAAAAAAACACGTTCAATATTACAGCTTTCAAGAATATTTCTTAATGAAGAAAACGGATAAACAGGAAGATTATCATAACTATTGAGTGCATCATTCTGCTGGGCATCCCTACCCCAAACAATCAATCCAACGACCTTATACCCTAATTCCGGGAATATTCTACAGCGCTCCAGCATGCGCATCCAGCTTGCTTCATCGCCGATAACAAGAGACTTATATATTCCGTATCCTTTCTTTTGCATCATTGTATTAAACTGATACAAAATCAAGCGGGCGAAAAAAGGGAAAATAGGAACTATGACAAGATAAAGAAGTGTAAATTTTTTTGGGAAATAATTGCCGAAAGCAATAAGTGCAAGGAAGAAGATAAAAAAGATGGTAAAAATATATGCTTTACAGAGGAGTAAGTATTGCTGCGACAGATTGTTATGGAGTACCGATCTATAGACGCCAACCAGCATGGCAATGCATATGATGGTGATATTAAAACATATACCAAGTTTCCATAAAAAAGAAACGGGAACAGACAAAACATAGGAGAGATTTTTTCGTATATAAACTGTAATTGCCGTAGCTAAAAAAAGACTTATGATATCACTGACAATGTCAAGTCCGATAATATATGTGCGCCAGTTTCGCCTTATTGATTTTCCGATGTTGATGTCCATAAAGCCCATTCGTATACAATCCACCGTTGATGCAGATCAGGATAATTGCCTATTTGTAATCATCATAGAACTGTATAGAATAGCATTTTTCTTCGGAAAATTCAACCTTGTATCGGAATAGCTCTCACTCTTCTCTTCAGTCCCATCGGCAGCAGGCGTTATGAATGTTATTCCGAACAAAAATGATAAATGGCTTATAATCGCAATCTTATGAATAAAATCCGCTTTCGCTTTTGCCCGTGTCGCTTCTCGATAATTCGCCCCTATAGAGGTTGCCGACTTCAAGATTTGATAACTGATTACATCTGCAGCTTTGCTTTTAGGTAAAGTAGTGATCAATTGTATTACATTGGTAGAAAATATTTTCGTCCGCTCCTCCAACTCCCTGCCATCCATCTCCCCTCCCTTCACTCTTTTCAATCAGCAATCCGAAATCAACAATCGCCTTTCTCCAATCCCAAAACCTCAATCGCAATCTTCAATCTCTTTTCATCAATCCCCAATCCGCAATAGCTTCTCCCAATCCTCAATTCTCAATCCGCACTCCGCAATCCGCACTCTGCAATGCTTCTCCCCAATCCACAATCAACAATCCGCAATCTCTTCTCCCAAATCCTCAATCCGCCATCCGCAATCCGCAATTCGCAATCAGCAATTGTTCTTGCCTATACCTCTTCTTCTGTGGCATAATCCATATGTCGGATGTCTTCAAGCTCTTTTCGTAACGGCTCCCAATAACAGCGGTCTGCCTCCCTCTCTTCTTTTTCCTCCTTGTTTAGTTCAGCTTCAATCGCAATCTTGTCTTCCGTCCCCGCAAACTGAAGGACTTTACGAACATTGCTCAATAATTCACTTTCTTGAATATAAGTTTGAACAAGCTCTATGATCATTTCAGGCGTACGTGATTGGAGGAGCCAAAATCTGACTTGTTCCAAGGTTGGATCTTCTTGCCGGATATAATCTGCTTCAATAAGTCTGCGGATCATAGGCCAGTCTTTATCCCTCTGGGTTTTCTTTGCTTGCACGAGATCCGGCAATGATACCACATTGTACAGATTTGCCTCATCACTGCCCAGACGCTCTCGGCGTTCCCACAATTGGTCAAAGGAATCGACATCTCGCATGACCGACATTATATCCAGGCGCATATGCATTGCATCGGGATGAAAACTCCGAAAGTGGATTGCATGTCCGCGAAGAAGGTACTGTTGTTCAAAGGGAGGAAGAGCAATCCGTCTGCATTGAAGTTCACGGAGAGCTGTTCTCAAGAGTGCGAGATTGTCATCAGAAGCGAGAATTGCGAGATCGGTGTCCCGGCTAAACTCCGCGGCGCCGTACAATACGCATGCTTGTCCGCCCATGAGCAATGCGCGTACGTTGTGCGAAATGAGTGTCGAAAGGACTTTGTGAATCGGGTTCTGAATCGTAGGATCCTCCTACAGATAAAAAGAATGACCAGAGTTTTTGGGTCTCATTCCAACGCTCAGCCGGTGTCAGTTTGTACCAATCCACCCATTCATCATCAATCATCCATACAGCTTTCATTATAAATAATATACGAACAACTCTTATATATCGCAATTATTCCAACATGAAAAGTTGCGCCATCATCTGTTATGCTCCCTGAGTGTGAAACGCACTCTCTCTCCCCAATCCGCAATCATAAATCCACAATCAGCAATCCGCAATTTTCTCTCCTCTCAATCCGCAATCTTCTTTTTCCCATTTTTCATTTTGCAATTTTAATTTACCTTTTTTCCTTCAATCCGCATTCCTCAATCCGCAATGTTTCTCTTCGCCGTCTTTCCAGAAGCTATAAATATTGCAAGCAATTCATCACATTCTTTAAGCAGATTATCTACACTATCGTTTTGGACCAATGATTCTTTTATCAACTCCAGCCAGTATAGAGTTTCATTCGCTTCTTTTTCAACGATACCTATCTTATGAATAAAATCCGCCTTTGATTCAGCCCTCGCCGCTTCTCGATAATTCGCCCCTATAGAGGTTGCCGACTTCAAGATTTGATAACTGATTACATCTGCAGCTTTGCTTTTAGGTAAAGTAGTAATCAACTGTATTACATCGGTAGAAAATATTTTCGTCCGCTCCTCCAGCTCCCTGCCATCCATCTCCCCTCCCTTCACTCTTTTCAATCAGCAATCCGAAATCCGAAATCCACAATCCGCCATCCGCAATCTTTACTCCCCACTCCGCAATCAGCACTCCGCACTCCGCAATGCTTCTCCCCAATCCACGATCCTCAATCTTCAATCCCAAATCTTTAATCCCAAATCCGCAATCTCTCCTTCCCAAATCCGCAATCCGAAATCCGCAATGCTTCTCCACACTCCACACTCCTCAATCCGCATTCCGCAATCCGCAATTTTATCCTTACCTTCCCAAATGCTTCTCTATCAACCTTTTCGTTTCGATAATATGATTTTTAGACGATGCACCGAACAACACCGATTCGATTCGTGGGAAATTCCCTAAATATTCTATTGCCTCCTGCGGCTTCAACGCACCTCCTGCCAATACCTGCATTGCAATAGGACGAAATTCTTTTTCGCGCAAATACTGTTCATACCGTTCCTTTCCTCCTGACATACGAAATCCGGTTTTATTGATGGATGAACAAATAATCGGGTTTTGAATGCCGCGCGAAGCGAGCACATCAAAAAGTGCAGGCAAGTTCATAGTAATGTAACCGGGCTCTGCTTTATATCGCTCACGTATATAACGATCATAAATTACGAATACATCATTCATCTTTAATCCCAGAATCATGTCAACCAGCACATTTTGGAGAAAGATAACGGGAGTACTAATATCTTTGAACATTTTCATTTCCGCATCGATCAACAGCGTAATGAGTTTTTCATAATTATTGCTTACAAACGCTAATCCGCCCTGCGCAAATGTGCTAAAAATATTGCCTGGAACGTACTGTTTGATGGTCCCCAAAACCCCCAGCTCTGTCACAGCGTTGGCATATTTGTGTGCATAGGGCATACAAGGATAAATGTTAAATTTGGCCCATTGTTTCTTATTTTTACGCATAGTGTCACAGACATTAGCTATACGGTCGTGGGTCGTGCACATAAATGTATTGATTCCTGCTTCCCTTGCGGATTCCAAAACTTTTAGGATAACACTATCTTCTTTAAACTGTATTGACTGGGCACGTGAACGTTCATCTGAGATATGGCTGACTGCAAAAAACTGGTTGTCTCCGAATAGTACTTTTTCCATATTATGCCCGCTTCGCCTCGCTCAAAATCATTTCAATCACTCTATCAGTATACTGTGCTTGCTCAAAAGTATTGATGGTAGATTGCTTTCCGCTTTTGATGCAATCAATAAAGTTGTCTATCTGTGCACTATATTCTTCGCCGCGTAAATAATAATTAACCGGGATTGCATACTCCGCTATAGAGCGTATCGTCCACCCTTTTTCAAGATGCTCGCGTTTGTTTTCTTCTTTTAAATAGATTTTTATTTCTGTGGCATCACATATAATTTTACCTTTTTTTCCGATTACAGTTAACGAGGTGGACATCTTCCGATACGTTTCATCGCTCCAATTAATAGAGAGAACGCCGGAGATGCCATTCTGCAATGCCATCAAAGCGAAAACAGCATCTTCAACATCATGAGAATAAATGCTTTTCAAGAGTGTCCCGTTTACTTTCACGGGACGGCTAATAACTTCCTGAATAAGATTTAAAACATGCGAGGCATAATCATATAGGCAACCTCCGCCTTCTTCCCGTTTTGAGCGCCACGTTCCCCCTTTTTCCTTTACAACAACGGGGCCATATGCTTCACCGGTAAAGTGAACAAGTTCGCCCAGCACATTTGCCTGCAACAGCCGCTTCATTTCGCGGAATGTTCCAATAAACCGATTATGATACCCGACTTGATTCACTAATTTCTTTTTATCGGCAAGTTCAGCCAAAGCTTTTCCCTCTTCGCATTTCAGACAAAATGGTTTTTCACAAAACACATGGATATTGTTTTCAAGGGCATATTTCACAATAGGGAAATGGAATTTCGTTGGCGTCGCGACAAACACTGCATCAGGATGCTGTGTTTTTATCATTTCCTTAAAATCACTGAATGTTTCCGTGCTTGTAAATTTCTTAAATGCATTCAGCATAAAGGAAGATGTATCACACACTCCTGCCATCTCAACATCAGGATGTGCACCTGCAATCGCTGCGTGCGATATGCCCATCTTGCCGAGTCCGATTATTCCTACTTTTAACATACAATTATGCTCTACTGAATATATCAATAAATTGATCTATTACCGTGTTCCAGCTAAACCGATCTTTTACTATTTTTTTCCCATGGTTTGCTTTGCTCTGTATTTCCGCAGGATGTTCCAAGGCATATTTTAACTTTTCAGACAATGAATTCACATCACCGACAACAAAATGCAATGCATCATTTTCTGTAATAAAAACATTCTCGGGAATATCGCTACAAATCAAAGGAGTCCCTAATCCCATAACCGTTAAGATAACAGGTGATAAACCCTCAATTAAAGAGGGTTGGATATAGATATAGGCATGTTTCATAAGATAATTAGTGTCTTCGCCATACACATATCCTGCAAAGATAACACGCTCGTCAGCCAGCGTATGCAATTTCTTCTCGTATTCACTCGGATTAGGAGATCCACCGACAAGCACGAGTTTATAATCGGTCACCACATTTTGAAAAGCTTCAAGAAGAAGATGCACTCCCTTATCTGGAATAAATCTTCCTACAAATAAAAAATATTTGTTATCCTGAATATTCAGCCGCTGTAAAATTGAATTATCATGTGCCGGTTCTGTAACTTCGCATCCATAGGGTACAAAATAATATTTTTTATGAAACTTATCTTCAAAATATTTTTCTGTATAAATATTGTCGAAAATAACAGAAGTTGGTAAATAAGCCGTGAGATAAACCGATAGTTTATAAAACAACTTTCCATACCATGGCCATTTGTCTCTCTTCCAATCCATAGCAAACTGACTTACATAGACACGTTTCCCTGCCAATCTCAACAATATTGCCCAGATACTATTTGCGCCGCTATGAATATGTACAATATCCGCAGTGTCATGTAATACAATATCGGCAGTAGCTTTAAATGAATGAACAAGCGTATCAAATCCAGCAGAAGAAACTGTCTTATACCACTTTAAATCAACTCCCTTGTATTTAGCGTAGTGAACAGTAGAATCGTTTGGATAAATACGGCAATATGCAGTAACCTTATGTCCCCGTTCAACAAGACGCGGATAGAGTTCTAGTGCGAACTTATCGGAGCCCGCTCCGCCGGCTTTAGGGGGAATCGAACGGAAACCACCAAATGCTGAAATTTTTAATTTCTTTTCATTCATATAAAACTATAGAAGGAGAAGCTATAAATAATTTTTGTAGTACGATCCCAAATATTCTTTTAAAGCAATTTTCCAATCGCGCATGATGTTTAATCCGCGCAGATTCAATTTTCGATTCAACAATCGTTCGCAGGGAGGGCGAGCAGCAAAATAATCTTTTTTAAAATACTCAGACGATACTTCAGTTATCTTCACTTGCCCTACTAATCCCAGTATTTTTACAACTTCCCGTGCTACTTCTAATCGACTTGTTTCTCCATCACAGACCATATTATAGAGTCCCCAATATTCTTTTTCAAGAAGAAGTTTTACATTTTTTGCGAAATCATGTGTGTAAGTTGGTGTTCCATCCTTATCGTTCACCACGAAAAGTTCTTTCTTACCTTCTTTAATTTGTTTCATGATCTTTTGAATAAATTTTTTATCCTTTTCCGGTCCCGCTCCCATCATCCACCCTGCACGGCAAATTAGATAACGATGTGCGTGTTCTTTTACAAAAACCTCACCAGCGCACTTCGATCGGGCATAATGCCCTAACGGGTTTGGAAGATCCCAATCATCATAGATTGGTTTTGCGCCATCAAAGATTCCAGCTGTGCTGATATACAGAAGAGGAATTTCTAATTGGTTTGCAATATATACCGCATTCTCGACAGCTAACGTGTTGGTACGATATGTATCTTCAACGTGTAATTCACAGAACTCAAGATCAGTATACGCTCCAAGATGAAATAAATAATCCGGTTTAAATGCAACGACATCTTTTTGATATACAGAATAATCACGAAAATCTATAAAACTCAACCAATCGGCATTAACATCTTTATCTGTGCATTTAAGCTCATAATTATTTCGAAATTGCATATAGAATGCCTCACCTAGCATTCCACCACAACCAGCGATATAAATTTTTTTCATATTACTTTTTCTCGTTATTTTATTCTTTTTATATATATCTCAATGTTCATTGAGATAAAAAACTTTTAAAACATTGAATGATTAAATCATTCTTTATTACATTGTTTATTCTAGTGTATTAATCCAACTCCATAATTTTTCAATTCCCTTTGATAAAGAAACAGTAGGTCGTATTTCTAAAATATTTGTCACCTTGGATATATCCAGAACAAAATGATTTACATCGTAGGCTTGTTCATCAATTTTTTCAATGATGGGATTTTTGCCGGTAATATTTTTTATTTCTGCAATGATCTCACTTAAAGAAATCCCTTTGCCGCTCCCTATATTATAGACTCCAATTTCTTCCCTCATGCTTAATTCATAGCTTAACTCTATCAGATCGCTAATATAAATATAGTCTTTTGTTGCATGCCCATCGCCATAGACAGTAAGACACTCATTATATTTTATTTTCCGAAGGAATGTAGAAATCACTCCTTGTGCCATATAGTGTCCTTGCCTTGGCCCATAGGGATTCGATGGTCTTATAATAAGTGGTTGTATCTCATGCATACGTTGGTATAAAAATAAATATCTCTCAATCATAGCCTTGACAATACCATAAGAAGAAATTGGCTTTATCGGATGTTCTTCAGGGACGGGCAATGTTTCAGGTATCCCATATACCGCCCCTCCTGAAGAAAAGAAAACAATTCTTTTTATACCGATTTTTACCATTAGGTTTAATATATTTAACGTAGGAACTAAATTATTTGTCACATCGGTAACAGTATCAATGTTAGATGTACTAGGAACTGAAGAGCTTGCCAAATGGTACACTATATCTATACCTAAGAGAGACTCATATAAATCAGGAATATTATCCAATGATGAAATTCTATAATCGACATTAGATAATGGTTTTCGAAAATGTTCATATGAATTGTCAAACACCCTGACACTATGGCCTTTAAGTAACAGATGATCCACTAGATGTGATCCTATAAAACCATTTCCGCCTATTACTAAAATATTCATACGTTCTTGAACTTTATGAGATCATTGAAAATATTAATAGTATCTGTGTAATATCTTTCTGGATTATATTTATCTTCGAGAATTTTTCTAGCCATTGTACCCATCTTTTGTGTTAGTGCTTTATTACTAAGAAGATATTTTATTTTCTGAGTAAGTTGTTTATCGTCACCAGCATTAAATAATATTCCATTATTACCATCCTTAACCATATCATTGAGTCCGCCCATATTTGACGCTAGCACAGGTTTTCCATATGAAAACGCCTGCAATACAACATATGGACTTGGTTCATACCATTCAGAGGGAACGACAACAAATTCACAATTTTCAATAATTGGCATTAGGTCGTCATTCCATTTGGCACCTAAAAAGTCGACATTGTGCATCCTTTTTTCAGAAATATAGTTTAAACAGTTCTGATATTCAGTGCCAATACCAACAACCTTTAATTCTATGTCCGGTAATGATTCCATCGCCTTAAGGAGAGTATAGATACCCTTATTTTTTTCTATTCGACCAAAGTAGAGAATATAATTCTTGCCCTCATATTTTGGTGTAATATTTTTGCAATCGTACGGATTTTCAATTATATGTGTCTTTTTTATGTCGTACCCAAATTTGACAAACATGTCCCGTGTGAATTCACTTTGAAAAAGAAAGAGATTGATATATTTATAATATGGCAAAACATAATAAATGTAACTTTCCAGTGCCGCAATGATGCTTGGAAGGAAAGAACCTTTCTTGCATTTTTTTATAACACAATTATAATATTTATGTTGAAAACAAGCTTCACATACTGCATCATTCACAGCTAAATATGTATTAGGACAAATCAATTTGTAATCTAAAATTCGCCATACCATTGGAATTTTATTACGATGTAAAATTGGTATTATACTTGGAGTCTGATAATTATTGATATAATGGAATTGGGCAATATCTATATTGTTTTCTTTTATAAGTGATTTTATTTTTAACTTCGCTTCAATTGAATAAATAGAACTTGCAATTACCTTAATCCCTGATTTAATTGACCTGTTCCTGTCGAGTATTTTATAATCTATCTTATTTAAGAAGTATTTACTGTAAGGAGTTTCAAAATTATTTTCGTTTAGCACAGAAAACGGTATAATAGTATGCCCTTTTGCTTCATACAGTTTACAAATGCTTTCTAGGTATGTCCAATCTCCCCCGCTTGGATACCACGTCCAATTTGCTAATAATATATTCACTTATAATTTCTCTTATAGTATTTATTTAATTTTCCCCTTCTGGGTTCTTGCATAATATTCTTTCCCCTATACAAAATTCATTATTCCCATCATTGGTCAACCGAGAAATATTGAAATCACTGAATCATAATCATAAACGATAACAGATTGATAATTATGCATCTCTTCTAATCAATTAATGTGCTAAATCAAATATTATTTTATTGCCCATGCACAAAAACCATGATTTATATAAAAATGTGTATAAAAGAATCTATATTCTCTAAATTCACATTGTGAAGAATCTTTATGCATAATTAAACTTACCATATATTTTAATCCAAGAAATATTCCTAAAAGAAAATTTACCAGTTTAGATAAAGAATACCTAAGAAAAGGCACTTTATCTATTAAATAAAATGATAATACTTCAGATAATACACCTCCATATCCATAACTATCGGGTAAAAAAATAAAATGTTTTGAAAAACATTTTAACATTCTATCTACCTCGGTGAATGTAAATCGATGGTAATCCATTTTATCATGAAAACAATAGAAAAAAGGAACGTAAACAAACAATTCCCCTCCTTTTTTTAATATTCTATGCATATTATATATAGCATCTTCGTAATCTTGAACATGCTCTAATATCGCATCACAATAAATAGCGTCATAACTATTTTCACCTATTCTCGAATTGCATATATCATCAACGATATCAGGATTGTAATCAGGTAGAATATCGGTTGAAACAATTTTACTATCTGGATTATCAGATAACTTTCGAAGCCGTCTATTACTCTGTGAATTATGATTTCTCCCCCCCCACATCTAATATTAACTCACGAGATGCTATTCTTTTTTCATATTCCTCTCTTGCATTGATTCGAAAATCGATTACATTTTTTATTCCTTGATAGAGATCCATTATTAACCTTAATGTGTATTAAATAATTCTTAAAATGCGTTAAAATATTTAATATATTCATCAACAATTGCCTGATGAGATATTGTTGTATTAATAAATCTTGTTAAATTCGACTTTAAAGAATAATATTCTTTATTCTTCGACAAGATTATTTTTTCCATAATCTTATACAACGATTCGACACTGCCATTTTCAAATAAGTACCCATTCTCACAATCTTTAATATAGTTCTTAAACCATGAATGATTTGAGGCGATTACTGGTGTGCCATAATTATATGCAATAAATAACACACCGCTTTGTGTTACATCAATATATGGAAGAATTAAATAGTGCGCCGATTTAAAGTAATCGGGAATTTTTTCGTTCATTATAACATGAATATCCAATTCAAATACGTCCATGCACTCAATTAATGAGGAATATTTTCCCCAATTATCACAGGATCCTGCGATGGATACCTTAAACTTTCCCTTATAAGAAGAGGCGAGTTTATTCGCGGCTAAAATAAGATGTTCAAGACCTTTATTTTCTCTAATAATGCCAAAAAATAAAAAATTTATAAATTCTTTTGGCGGATGAGTATTCGAATTTCCAAAATCCTTCAAACATTGTGGGGCAAGAAATGTGTTTTTATTTTTATATACTTCGTTGAATAATGAATATTGTTCTTTGGAGTATAGGTGAAAATTCATAAATAGATTAAAAATGAATCGCTGATATGTTTGCATAATAAATCGGTTCCTGACATTCACATGTTCTATAAAATCATGGATAGCATAAATGATTTTCTTTCTTCCTATGAACAGAAGTATCAGGGGGAAAAGATAGGGATAGCCTAACATATTGATATAAATGATGTCAGGTTTTTCATTTTTTATCTCTTTCAATAAATTTATATATTGAAATATTATACGAGGATTTCGAAATCTAAATCTTAATTTAAGCGTTTTTGTATTAATTTTATTTTCTTTAGAGTATTTATAAATATACTCTTGTGAATAACCTGAGAAGGTTCTTGAAAACACAACAAACCAAGTAAATCTATATGAAGTGCAAATATGTTTTACTATTTGTGTATCTGTATCTAAATAATTATCTGCAGATACATAACAAACTTTTTTTTCAGGCATATAGCAGAATATTCAGTGTTATTTTAGTTAGTGTATCAAAAGATGAATTTTATTCAGATTTCCCATACATTGTTGAAACGATAACTTTCTAAATATCTATTTCATTTTAATAACATGACAATCTTTGTTAAGATAATCTCAGGAAGAATATTTTTCATAGACTCATGGGGGCACACTGGAGAGTAATAACACCCACACAGGACATTCGGTTCAACGATCACACCAAGTCCATACATTTCGAAATCATTTTTATTAAAAATATTA
>Ga0182027_10010822_pt1 | contig 12943 bp, 12 predicted proteins | sample 712E1DmetaG_FD_121300 | JGI IMG/M metagenome (GOLD analysis project Ga0182027, IMG submission 121300) | Permafrost microbial communities from Stordalen Mire, Sweden - 712E1D metaG (Illumina Assembly) | ecosystem: Environmental > Terrestrial > Soil > Wetlands > Permafrost | place: Sweden...
GTGGCCACCTCTTTGCCTTTGATCCCGAGGTTGTCGCGCAACGTCTTGATGGCCTCGACCACGGCGGACTGGTTCATGATCGCGCCGTCGACGATGGTCTGAGCTGGCAGCGGCTCGAAACCGAAGTTGACCAGTTGAAGGCCCTTGGAAGTTTCCTTGAGCTGGACGACTTTCACGGAGCTCGAACCGATATCGAGGCCTATGCAGTTTCTTGGCATCGAGGGAGTTTCTGGATGGTTGCCTTCATTCCCCTATCTTCACCTACATGGTGGGGCATTTATGAAAAAGGTCAAAAAACCTCATTCATCCCATTCTCATCGTTCATTTTGCCTTCCAAGTTGAGCCGGCCGTTGTCGGGGTGGCCGAAGACGGTGGTTGTTCACGGCTATTTCCGTATGCGTCGTAGTCTCGCGTGTCTCTCGCTGAGACGATCCCGTACTCCCTGATCTTATAGAGGAGAGCCCGGTGGCTGATCTCCAGGAGCTCGGCAGCTCTGGTGCGATTGCCCTTGGTCCTCTCTAGCGCTCGGCGAATGAGATCCTCCTCGGAACGCCGTGACGCCCTCTTGATTGACAGGTCGCCGTCGTCGACAGCTGCTTGGGCCGCGTTCGTCCCCGAGGCAGGGGCCAGTAGCCGCTCTGGCAGAGAATCAACGTCAATAGTGGGGCCCTCGGCCAGCACCACGGCGCGCTCGACGGTGTTCTCCAATTCGCGGACGTTTCCCGGCCAGTCGCATGCCGTGAGGATGCGCATTGCCTCGGCCGTGACACCCGAGATGGCAAGGCCCATGCGGGCGTTCATGCGTGCCAGGAAGTGCTCTACCAGCAGTGGAATGTCCTCGCGTCGCTCACGGAGAGCCGGCAGATGCAAGGCGAAGACATTCAGCCGGTAGTACAGGTCCTCGCGGAACGCTCCCCGCTTGACCTCCTCGGCCAGGTCGCGTGCGGTGGCGGCTACCACGCGTACGTCGATCTTGGTGTCTTGGCCGTCGCCCAGACGTCGGATCTCTCCCTCTTGCAGCACGCGCAGCAGCTTGACCTGCAGGTTGAGCGGCAGTTCTCCAATCTCGTCGAGGAAGAGGGTTCCGCCCGAGGCCTCTTCAAACAGTCCTTTGCGATCTCGGTTGGCGTCGGTGAAAGCACCTTTACGATGACCGAACAGCTCGGATTCGAGCAGGTTGGCCGGTATCGCGCCGCAGTTCACGGCGATGAAGGCCGCGCGTGCACGGGGCGAGCTGCTGTGGATGGCGCGCGCCACCAGTTCCTTGCCGGTGCCCGATTCACCGTCGATGAGCACCGTGGTCTTGAACTCGGCGATCTTTCGTAGCGTACGGAACAGTTCGAGCATCTGCGGGCTGCGCGCGACGAAATCGCCGAAGCTCCCCTCTGGCTCCGCGCCGGCAGAACGGACCTGGCGGGCGAGACTCTGGTTCTCACGAAAGAGCCGCTCGCGCTCTTCGGCCTTGCGCAGCAGCAGGATCAGCTCGTCCGCCTCGAAAGGCTTGGAAAGATAGTCGTAGGCTCCCCGCTTCATGGCTTCGATGGCCACGTCTTTGCTGCCAAAAGCGGTCATCACGACGACGGTCGCATCCAGGTTGCGTCGGCGAACCTCATCCACTAGATCCATGCCGCTACGGCCCGGCATACGCAGATCGGTGATTATGATGTCGTAGGGCAGGTTTCCGAGCTCGAGCAGGGCGCTGTCGACGGAGGGCACGCCGACCGGTTCGTAGCCTTCCCGCTTGAGCAGCGTCTGTAGCATGTGACGAAGGTTCTCTTCGTCATCCACCACTAGCACGCGCCGCATGGAACCTCAGGACTGTGGACGTTGCATGACATCAGACGAAGGGTGAAACGCCATCGTATCATGAACCCGTGTATTTACGCTAGGTTCCGGCCGCCTTTGGCGGCGGGGCCGGAGGCCGGAGTCGGTAGCCGGTTGGCCGGAGCCGGAGACCGGTAGCCTCCTCCGGTCGCCATTTTCGGGAGGCGGTACTAGAGTGGGATCAGAGTTGATCCATGAGTAGCAGTCCCGTCATAGTGGGCATCGACCAGGGCACCACCGGAACGACTGTGCTGGTGCTCGACCAGCGCCTCGCGATCCTCGGGCGCGGCTATTGCGAAATCCCGCAAAGCTACCCCCAGCCAGGGCAAGTGGAACATGACCCCGAGGCGATTTGGCAGTCGGTGTTGACCGCCTTTGCGCAGGCGCGCGGTCAGGCAGGGCCGGGCGAAATTGCGGCCATTGGCATCACCAACCAGCGCGAAACGACGGTGCTGTGGGATCGCACGACAGGCCGACCAGTGGCGCCGGCGATCGTTTGGCAGGACCGGCGCACAGCCGAAATGTGCGATCGATTGCGCGCCGAGGGCCTGGAGCCTCTCGTGCGCCAGCGGACCGGCCTGCTGCTCGACCCATATTTTTCGGCCAGCAAGATTGCCTGGCTGCTAGACCATACCCCCGATCTGCGGCGCCGGGCCGAGGCGGGCGAGATTGCATTCGGCACGGTCGACAGCTTTCTCATCTGGCGCCTCTCGGGTGGCCAGGTTCATGTCACCGACGTGTCCAATGCCTCGCGCACGTCGCTTCTCGACCTGGAAAGCCTGCAATGGAGCCCGGAGATGTGTCGCATCTTCGGCGTGCCGGCCGCTCTCCTACCCGAGGTGTGTCCGTCCACGAGACGGCTTGCGGTCACCCGTGGCGCAGGAAAGATCCCCGATGGCATACCCGTGACTGCGGCAGCAGGTGATCAGCAGGCTGCGCTCTTTGGTCAACGGTGTTTGCGGCCCGGCGATGCCAAGTGCACTTTTGGCACGGGCTCGTTTCTTCTCATGAACGTGGGCCAGCGGCCTGTGCGGTCACGCCACCGGCTGCTCGGCACAGTGGCTTGGCAGACCGGCGCGGGCACGGCCTACGCTCTCGAAGGAAGTGCCTTTGTGTCGGGCGCGCTCATCCAATGGTTGCGGGACGGCCTCGGCATCATCAGACAAGCGGCCGAAAGCGAAGGGCTGGCCGCATCCGTTCCCGACGACGGGGGAGTGACCATTGTGCCTGCCTTGGCTGGACTGGGTGCGCCCCACTGGCGCTCCGAAGCACGCGGGGCGATCCTAGGCCTCACGCGCGGCACGCGGGCGGCTCATATTGCGCGTGCGGCGTTGCAGGCTATGGCCCTGCAGAATGTCGATCTGGTTCGTGCCATGGAACAAGATGCGGGTGGCCTGCTTACCAGCTTGCGGGTGGACGGTGGCGCCACCGCCAACAACCTGCTCATGCAGATCCAGGCCGACCTTCTTGCTGCCGACATCGTGCGACCCGCGCAGGTCGAGCTGACCGCGCTGGGTGCGGCGCGGTTGGCGGCAGAGGGCGCAGGCCTGGACATCGATGCCAACGACGCGACAGACTCGGACGCGACCGTCTTCCATCCGCACATGCCCGCCAGCGAACGTGACCAGATTCTGTCGCGCTGGCGGGAAGCCATTGCCAAGGCGTGATCGGTGCTGCGCCTTTTCATCGCGGTCGACTTGCCGGCCGAACTTCGACCGGCGATTGCGCGTCTGTGTCAGGGCATAGGCGGCGCGCGCTGGACACGGCCCGAGCAGTTGCACATCACCCTGCGGTTCTTGGGAGACACGGCGGAAGAGCGGCTGGCCGCCTTGCGTGCGTGTTTGCGCGAAGTCCGTGCCCCACGTTTCGAGCTTGCGCTGCGGGGCACCGGCGTGTTTCCGCCGCCCGGCGCGCGCAAGCCGGCGCGTGTCTTGTGGCTCGGCCTCGATCCGCCCGAGTCGCTGTGCGCGCTCAAAGATGCCGTTGATAGGGTGCTCGGCGCTGACGCCGAGGCGGCGAATCGCGGTTTTTCGCCCCACCTGACTGTGGCCCGTTTTTCGATCCGGCCCCGCCATGACCTCGACCGCTTCCTGGCCGAGCAGGCCGGGTTCGACGGCGGTCGCTTCATGGTGAGTGGGTTTCACCTCTACCGCAGCACCCTGCGTCCCGAAGGTGCGTTGCACGAGATCGTTGAAAGCTACCCGCTGCTGGCTTGACCAACCTTTCGCGTAGCGGAGCCGTTGCGGCTCATCGGTCATGCGAGCATGCTGGCTTGCACCCCGCCCCACACGCCACCTCCTTGGCGGCCGACGTCCCCAGCATTGCTGCACCCCGGGGCCGACATTCGACATTCGATCCCTTCCCACACACGTCAGGCCGCGATACTCTTGTTTCTTGACCAAGCCGGTTTGAACCCATGCATTCCCAGTTCAGATTCCTGACGATCTTCCTTGTTGCTTCCGCCTGCGGAACCCAGCAGACCTCTACGCCCGCACCTACGCCCGCGTCGGCGCCCGCAGCCGCACCTCCGCGCCTGGCGCTTGCGCCGTGTTCCTTCTCGCCCCCGCCGGCCGGCGTTGCTCAGGGAATCGGGGAGGGCAATGCGGTGGCGACGGCACGAACGGCCGCCCTGAGCGATCTTTGTCAGGTTCTCGTCTCCGAAGTGAGTTCGCTGGTCGAACTCAAGGCGTCGGCTGTGACCAGATCGGGCAGCCGCGGCGCCACTCACCGGGAAGACAGCTCCGAAGAAATCATCCAGACCGTAAATGCGCTGCGTTCGAACTGCGTCTTTGAAGATCTTCCCCTCGCCGAGGCACGCAACGAAGTCGTCGACGGCCGCGTGTGCATGGTTCTCAGACTCTCCGTCCGGGGATACTACGACTATTTGGACCGCCGTCGCTGCGCGCTGGTGTTCGAATCGCCCGGCGATGCCGAGATCGAGGGCAGCGACCTTCTAGCGTCGGTCCTCCCCGAGGTGCGTGCGCGGGGGTTGATCCCGGTCGACCGGACGACCAAGGATGTCCGTTTCGAGGCGAGGATCATTTTCACCGTCGACAGCGTCGCCGCGGGTGTAGGGGGATTGATCAACGGACGAGGGCGCGTGCGCTACCTGATACGTGATCGTTCCAATGGAGCCCTGTTGACCGATGACCAGTTCGAGACCGGAGCGGTTCGGGCCTTCGACAAGGGCGGTCTCGTGTCGTTGGCGAAGACCGCGGCCAAGTCGATCTTGGCTGACCGGATCAACGCAAGAACCAAAGCTGTGAGGCGATAATGGGACTCTCGTATGGCCGTGTTCGAACCAACAAGCGCATGCTTGCGGCGCTGATGTTTCTTGTTCAGCCTATCGTCGTGTCGTTGTCGTTCGGAGGGCCAGTCCGCGGAGAAGGTGCTGGCGTCAATCCCGGCGACAATGCGCCCAACTTCAATCTGGACGTGCTGAATCCGGTCGCGGGCGGCAGCACCGGGATCAGGTTGCGCGACTTGGTGGGACCGTCGGTGCGTTCCCCGGCCCGGCTGGTGGTGATTGATTTCTTTGCGATGTTTTGCAAGCCATGCAAGGCGAGTTTCCCAACGCTGCAGGCGATTGCCGACAAGTACAGACCCAAGGGTGTGCAGGTCGTCAGCATTTTGGTGGAAGGGGATCGCACCGATCACGCTCAATTGCTGAGCGAAGTGCGCGCGTTCTTGGCGGAGAGGAAAATCACGATTCCCATGCTCGTCGATCCCAACGGTCTCGAAGATCTCGTTCCCCGCAAGTACGTCGGCGCTCCGGTGAGTCTGCCCGCCCTCTTCGTGGTCGATTCTGCGGGAAAAGTGAGGGAAAAGGTTCTTGGCGGCGGGGCGGACGTCGATCGGATCATCGCCCGCAATCTGGGCGAATGACTTGTACCATTTCAGTCGCGTGGGGAGCCCGCCGGCTCTGCTGGCGGCGGAACATCGCGCGAGGGTTCGGGAACTCTCCCAGGGTTCCCGCTTTGAGCCTCCCGCCAGTCACCGCGGACCGACTCTCGATAGAGCGGCCGCGCGTCTCCGATGTGCTGGTATTTCTGCATAATGGTTTCCATGCGCGCCCCGTTGGCAGCGCCGTAGACGTTCGATGCGTAGAATACCGACGCAAGAGCCGTCACGATCACTGGTAGCGCGTAGCTGGGGTTCGCCTGCCGCTGTTCCGTGTAGAAAAGCACGCCCGAGGTAAACCCGAGCGTGCCGACGATAGCCAGCGACTGTATGCCATCGGAATAGCGGCCGGTGTAGATTTGGCCCAAACCCGGCACCAACGCTGACATGATGGCCGCAAGCACCGGGCTTCGCGTCGGCAACTCCGGGCCCTTTCCCGCACGCGTGCGAAGCGATCGCGCGACGTCCAGCAGTTCGCTGTTTGGGTATTTGGTCTGAAACTCGTCTACCGCGCGCGAACAGTGCACCCAATCGGCCTGTTCAAAGAGGATGACCGCCCGGGCCAGCGCCACGCGATCGGCGCCCACGGCGGAAAGCCCTGGTCCCGCCGAGAACGCATTCAACTTCTTGCCTGCCTCGATGTAGGCACCCGCCTCTAACATGGTGACCGCAAGGCGATACTCTGCCCATGCACGCCCCCTTTCGTCGGGGGCCGAGCGCGAGAGACGGGTGAACAGGTCCATAGCTTCGGCGCGGCGTTCCGCCCTCAGGTACGCGTCGCCGATTCTCATCCACAGATCGTGTTGGCGCGCAGGATCCTGCGACCGATAGATGTCGCGTCGATATTCGGTGATCGCGCGGAAGTAGTCGTGCTCTTTGAAAAACTCGTCGCCTAGTCCGGTGTCGGAGGCCGTGTCGTTTGGTTGCGCCGCAGCCACGCCGGGCATGGCCAATACCAGGATGGTCGTGGTCGTGAAGATGGCCTTCTGAATCAGGGCACGGTTGCGCATGGAGCTTTCACCACGATGTCTCATCGCCGTCTCGTTGCAACGGAAAGCTGAGCGTGCTGAAGAGATTGTCGAAACGGGGAGGGTCAAAGGGGAGCATCTCGAACCCTCTCTTGATCCGAGGATAGGCGCGGTAGATGTCGCCGTTCTCTCGCAGGAACATCCTGTCGATGGCCAGGATCCATCCCAGGTAGGGTCCGTAGTCATGGATCGCTCGCAGGGTATAGCGCGAGCACGACGGCCAGAAGGGGCAATTCCCCGATCGTGTTCGCGACAGTACCGTCTGGTAGAAGCGGATGAAGCCGACGCTCAGTATGGTGAACGGCTCGGCTGTGTCCCAGTAGAAAGGCGTTTTCATCTTCTCGATATCCGGGTAGTAGCCGGGGCGCCCCTGTTGGTCCGTGTCGTACCATCCGTCCGGCCACCATGAAGTCTGAGCGTTCGGTGACCGTGGGAGGAGAACACCGGCGACGAAGAATCCGATCCAGATCCAGCGCATAGGGCCCAGCCCCCTTCGTGTCACAGGTAGAATTCCAGCAGGGCCGAGATACCGGCAGTCCACGACACACCCTTTCCCATCCACAAACCGAAACCGCGTTCGTAGAATCCCCCTAGGGTCAGCCAGAAGATCTGGATTCCCCCCTGTGCGAGAGCCGAGACACCGCGGGGATTCCACCCGGTAAGCCCGCCGCCGATTCCGAGCCTCGCCTGAATCGGCCGGGTATCCATCACGGGCAGCCGCTCGGCGCGTATGAGGGGAAGGGCATATTCGGCATACCCCCGGACGGTGGCGGCGTGGAGTCGCCCCCCTGTTCCATTGGGAATCCCTTGGTATTCCGCCGTGCCGGTCAGCCGGAATTCACGCAACCAGGTCGAAAGCGAGGGGCCGACCGCGATACCGTCGAACAAGCCCCAGTGGGCACCGTTCTCTCTGGCACCGGCGAAGAATCGGGTCGACACGCCCAGCGAAGCCGTGGACCTCAACTCGTCGAGGAATTCATCACGGTCGCGTTTCAATAGCGTGAGCTTGACGGTCTTGGACTCACCGGGAGCCAGACGGACGATGCGAAATGCGTCTACGTACATCCGAAGGCGGCCGGAAACCTGAACATCTCCCGGGCACAGACCGGACTTTTCGACCGGGCTCGAACCCCACTCAAGCTCGCCGACGGTGCGACCCCGCTGGAGGCCGACCACCTCGGCGCCGGACGGTTCGGTTTCGACACGAATGGACCCGTTGCACCTATACCCAAAGTCAGGGGCAGAGCCTTGGTCCTCCTCGCGGGCACAAAGCGTGCCGGGCGCAGAAAACGCCTCGCGGACCGTGGTCGCAAGTGGGGCAGGCAAGGCGTTGAGGTCGATCCACCGCAGCCGCTCTCTGCCCCGGTCGCATTCGCCCAGGCGGGCATCGACCAACGCGAGCAGGGCGACGGTGCGGGGCGCGTAGATAGTCTCGAAGGCCTTCGTGAGTGCGCCCTGTGCGGCGTCCAGTTGTCCACCGAGCAGCCGGTAGACGCCCTCCCACAGCCAGTCGTCGTGGGAGCGCTTCTCTGAAGATTCCTTCTCCGGCTCTCCCGGCTTGGCCTTGGCAGAAGAGTTTTCGTGCGGGCTCGCGTCCTGCGCCACAGCGGCGACGGGTGCCGTCAGTAGCGCACCCAGAAGGACCACCCGAAGGACGCTCCCCATCTATCTCCGCCAAAGAAGATTCAGGGCGCTTTCTCTCCGCAGCGTCCGACCTACTTCGCGCCGTTCCTGGCACATCGGAACCCCACATACTTGTTGGATTCTTCGGGTATCTTTCTTGTCCGCTGCGTAGCCGAAAGGTAGCGGGGCACGTTGTCGCCCCAACTTCCGCCCCGGATGACTTTCAATGAGCCTCGCTCGGGTCCTTTCGGATTAGAGTCCGGACTGTCGCCGTAGTAGTCCTCGTCGAAGTAGTCAGATACCCATTCGCTTGCGTTGCCAGACAGGTCTTGGACTCCGAAAGGGCTGGCCCCTTGGGGACGGCTTCCCACCGGCTGCGCGAAGTTCGCGCCACAACCACCTTGGTTCGTGCCCCCTTCCATGATGGCCCGCGAACAGCCTGCCGGCTCGAAGCCCCAGGGATATAGGCGCTTGTCCTTGCCCCGCGCCGCCATCTCCCACTCTGCTTCGGTGGGAAGACGACCTCCGGTCCACTCGCAATAGGCCTTGGCATCCCACCAACGTACGCACACAACCGGATGGTTTGGCATCGCGACCGGATCCCAGAAACAACTGGGAGGTGCGCTGTGCGTGGCAGCCAGGTATCGCGCAAACATGGCCTGGGTCGTCTCGTACCTGTCGATTCTGAAGGCGGAAAGAGTCACAGTGTGCTCCTTCCTCTCGGGACGTTCGCCCGATCTCGATCCCATCACGAATTCGCCGCCCGGCACCAGCACGAGCTGCTGGAAGATGGGTTTTGGAGGCGGAGCTGCCCCTGGGCGCGAAGCTTGTGGCGCGGCCGCCGCATAGGGCGAGTACTGGGGTTGTTGCGGGGCAACCGAAAACATTCGCCCGGCCAATTGCTGAATGGCGCGGCTGATCGCCTCGACACTCGAGTCGGCATAGGAACTCGCAGCGCCGCCAGGGACGAGTTCGGATCCGCGAAAACGTGAGAAAGAAACCTGCACTTGCTTGCCCAAGGGACGAACCGACGCGAAAACCCGCTCCTCGCATCCGAAGTTGTCGAGGATTCTCAAGATGCATTTCTGGTCAGGTCGGTCGCAGGTGACCTGCTGAATTTTCTTTTCCTTCTTGAGCTGCATCTCCAGGTTTTCGTAGGTCATGGGCAGGTAGCGCTGGTCTCGCGCAATTATCCCCTGGATGTCGGCCGCCAAGGCTCTGCTCAATGTCACGCGCTGTTCTTCGTCCCAACCCGGAAGGGCGCCGATCTCGACATCTTCCACAAATAGGGGCACGGCCTTCCCTGCCTGGCCGTGGGCCACGGACAGAGAGCCGACGAGAACCAACGATGCGACTGGATACGCTAGACAACCTGAAACGCGCATAGCTTACACACCCCAAGAAAGTGCGGGTCCATGCCGCAAGCAGGATGACCCAAAAAAATGCCCCACCCCGGGCGATCTAACGCGCGCACGGGGCAGGGCAAAGAGCGAGCCTTTAGTAGCGAACCGCGAGGCCGCGAGCTTCGATGGCGGAAACCCCGTTCATCGCCACGATATTGAAGTGGAGCTCGATGATGCCATTCGCGCCAGCTGCCTTCGACTTGTCGATCAAGTCCTTCTTCAGCGTTTCTTCGAGAGCCGTGTAGGCGGACTCGAGGGTCAGACCGCAGGGCGTGCACAGAATTCGCTGGGACGCGACCAGCGCGACGGGCTGGTAGTCCTTGGTCGCAAGGTCGCCAGTCGTCACGAAGAACTCGGTCTTGGGAGGCAGATTCGCCTGACCGAAGCTCGCACAATTTACCGCAAAGAATGCAAGGGACAGTAGCGCCAGAATTCGCATGATGGGTTCCTCCGAGTGGAAAGTGACGCGATGTTGGCAGCGTTTTGACTGCGTGTCAACTGATCTGAGAAACTTCCACCAGCCACGGGTCACAGGCTGGGAACGGAGGGGTGAGGCTGCTGGCGGCACTGTCGATACGAGCACACGAACCCTTCCATAGGCGGCAGATCGTGGTAAGGGTTTGCTCTGTCACATGGACAAGACCAGCGGTGTCAGCCAAGCCACCTCTTCGGCTTCGGGACGCAAGGGGCTCTGGTGGGCCATGCTCATCTTCTCTCTTGCCGGGCTGCTGATCTCGGTGGTGCTGGCCCGCATCCATTACAAGGTCAACGCCGAGATCGATTTCCACAGCTTCTGCGGCGGCGGAGGCACCTTCAATTGCGACGACGTCGCCCGCAGCTCCTATTCGATCGTACTGGGGGTTCCCACGGCGCTGTGGGGAGTCTTCGGCTACCTCCTCGCGGTCGCTGTGGCGTCCGCTGGCCTGCGCGCCCGGCGCGCCGCTTTGAGCGCGGCGTACGGCCTATTGCTTTTCGCCGGATTCGTCGCTCTCAGCGCCGTGCTGGGCTTCATCTCGGCTTTCCGCCTGCACGCCCTGTGTGTTCTCTGCGCCGCCACCTATGGCATCAACTTGTTGCTTTTCGTCGTCGCCTTGCTGCAGGCAGCGGCTATTGGATTCTCCGACGCGGCGGTTGCCCCTCTGCACTTTTTTCGCGAAGGTCCTGGCAAGAGCATAGCCACACTTGTCTTGCTAGGCGCTATGGCGCTGGGACTTGTCGTCCTGGTTCCGCCCTACTGGCCGCGAGGTGCGAAACCACGCGTCTCGCGTTTGGAGCGGGAGGGTCTGGCCCGTGGTGAGGCGCCGGGGGGCGGCCACTGGATTGGAGCCCAGAAGCCAACTGTGACCATCACCGAGTTCTCCGACTACGAGTGCCCTCACTGCAGGCAGGCGCATTCGCAGCTGCGCAACATCGTAGCGAAGTTCCCGGATCGGGTGCGTCTCATTCACCGTCACTTTCCCCTGGATCAGGCGTGCAACCGCAGTATCGAGCGGCCTTTCCACGAGTCGGCCTGCCGGGCCGCGCTTATCGCCGAGTGCGCAGGTCACGCCGGGCGTTTTTGGGAAGCCAACGACACTTTGTTCGAGCTAGCGAATTCTCTCGATACGCGATCCACGAAGGAAATTGCGGCTGATCTCAAGCTTGATTCCACCGCACTCGACCGCTGCATGCAGGGCCAAGGGCTGGTGGACGTGAAGAACGACATCGAGGTCGGGATTGCGCTCAAGCTGGAAGGGACGCCGAGCTTCTTGGTCGACGGTCAGCTGTACATGGGCAACCTTCCGGCCTCCGTGCTGGAGTCGCTGTGGGCAGCGCCCGACGCTAGCAAGTAGCGGCCAGGAGCTGTTTCTCCAGCGCGCGCATACGACGGGCCTGGTCGGGGCGGTGGTGGTCGTGGCCAAACAGGTGGCAGAGCCCGTGCACGGCGAGGCGGCCGAGTTCCTTGTCAAGTCGGGCACGACCTGAGCGTCGGCGGGCGGTTTCGACCGAGATCACGATATCGCCGAGAAAAACCCCATCGCCCGCTGGATCGGACTCGCTCTGCAACTCCTGCATGTGAAAACTCAGGACGTCGGTGGCCCGGTCGAAGCCACGGAACTCGCGATTGAGCGCGCGGATCTCGTCATCGTCGGTGAACACCAAGGTGGCCGACGATCGCGCGCGCCCCATCCGGCGCAAGGCCACGCGTAGGCGATTCGCAACTTCGCGGCGCGCGACCGCACTGACAAGGCGGCTGGCTTCTTTTCGGGCCACGACGTCGATGGGCACAGCTGCGATGATAGGCGGTTCGCCCGCCCTTCGCCAAATCAGATCACACCACTTGCTTGTAGATCTCGGCTTCCACAAACACGCGAAACAGATCGGCGTCGCACCTGCCAGCCTTGACCTCACTCTCGAGGATTCCCAGCGCGCGCTGGACCGGGACCGCGGCTTTGTAGGGCCGATCCGCTGCGGTCAGCGCATCGAAAATGTCGGCGATGGTCAGCATGCGCGTCTCGATGGAAATATCCGCGGCGCGCAGGCCGGCCGGGTAGCCGGCACCGTTAAGCAGCTCGTGATGGGCGGCGGCGATCTGCGGCACCCTGCGCAGGGTGCGACCCCAAGGAATAGTCTGCAAGAAGGCCACCGTGTGGTTCACGTGGCTTTCAATCTGTTGGCGTTCCACGGGCGTCAGGCTGCCGCGCGGCACCTGAAGAGCCGCCACCTCTTCGGGCACAAGATACGGCCTCGCTTGGCCGACTTCGTCGACGTACGTCCACGCCGCCGCTTCGGCCAGGCGAGCCAGCACGGGCTGTTCCAGCAGGGTCGGCTCGTTGGCCGTTTGGACCAGGCGCCAGCAATCGTCCAAAGAGGCCAAACTCTCAGCCTGTTCCTTCTCGATGGCGGCCAAAGCCGTGGCCGAGCCGGCCTGTCGCATGTGCTCCAGTTGCTTGCGCAGCGACTCGGCCTCGATGGACTTGCGCACGTAGGCCAGGCGCAGGCGGATGACCTCAAGCTGCCAATCGTAGAGCTTCTTGGCCTTGACCAGCACTTGCTCCCGCACACCAACCTTGCCAAAGTCGTGCAATACGCCGGCGTATTCGATCTGTCGTAGATCGTCGCGCGAGAAGTGCACGGAAGCCAGCGGGCCGTGGTTGACGGCATCCACCTTTTCGGCCAGGGCCA
>Ga0182027_10010823_pt1 | contig 12943 bp, 12 predicted proteins | sample 712E1DmetaG_FD_121300 | JGI IMG/M metagenome (GOLD analysis project Ga0182027, IMG submission 121300) | Permafrost microbial communities from Stordalen Mire, Sweden - 712E1D metaG (Illumina Assembly) | ecosystem: Environmental > Terrestrial > Soil > Wetlands > Permafrost | place: Sweden...
AGCCAGGCCGCGGCGATCCTCGGGCGGCAGCTGTCGAAGTATTACTTCCTCGAGCTCGAGGGCCCGGAGGCGCTGGAAGACGCTCTGCTGTGGTCGATGGTCGGGTCGATGGGCATCTGGGAGATCGGCTGGGATCCCTACGCCGGTCCGAAGCTCGAGGCGCCCGCGCCGATGCCGCCCGCGATGGGCGGCGCACCGGAGCAGCAGCCGAGCATCCTGCAGGGCCTGATGCAGAAGCTGGGGTTTCAGGGTGGCGGGATGCAGCCGCCCGCTCAACAGCAGCCGCAGGCGATGCCGATCGGCGACCCGTACATCAAGTCGATCTCGCCGTTCGAGTTCTTCCCGGACCCGGGCGCGCAGCGGCCGAAAGATATCGAGTGGGCCGTCACCGCGACGATGCGACCGACCGACCGGCTGAAGCGCGAGTTCGCGCAGTTCGCCGACGACATCACGCCCGACGTCCCCGGGGAAGAGAACGGGTATGCGCGCAGGACGCTGGCCTCCTGGGGCTCGGAGACCTACGGGACTCCGCTGGACCAGATGAACCGGACGCTCACCTACGAGCTCTGGGCGAAGCCGACGCAGGACTATCCCTCCGGGCTGCACGCTGTCTGCACGCAGAACCTGGTGGTCTTCGCTGGTCCGACGCCGCAGGGCTACGACGCGATCCCGTTCGCGCTCCTGCGCGATCGCACCGTGCCCGGCCGGCTCTGGCCAGACGCGACGGCGAAGGACTTGGTGCCGTTGAACAAGATCATCAACCGGAGCTTCGGTCAGACGATCGACCACGCGAGCAAGCACAAGGCGAAGTGGCTCGCGCCCAAGGACTCGCTCGAGGAAGGGCAGATCAACGACGAGGACGGCGAGATCGTCACGTTCAACCTCGGTGGGCCCGCGCCGGTGCGCGTCAACCCGCCGGACGTGCCCGAAGCGCCGATGAAGACGCTGGACATCGCGAAACGCGCGATGGAGGACTCCTCTGGCGCCAACGCTTCGATGCAGGGGCAGCAGTCGGGCGAGACGCGCTCCGGCCGGCAGGTCGCCTACAACCAGGCCGCGGCGGAGAACCGGCTATCGCTCCCCGCGCAGCATCTCGCCCGCTTCCTGTCCAGGGCGGGAACGCTCCTGCTGAAGCAGGTGAACGCGAACGTGCAGGAGCCGCGCATCGCGCGCATCGTCGGCGCGAACCGCAGCCAGCAAGTCCGCATGTTCCGCGGTTCGGACCTCGACGGCGGGACGGACGTCACCGTCGAGCCGGGCAGCCTGCTCGGCTTCACGCGCAGCGAGCGCTTCGACAAGTTCATGCAGCTGGCAGGCGCGAACGGTGGGCCGTCGATCCTGAAGCCAGAGCAGGTGCTCGAGGGACTGGAACTCGAGGACTTCTACCCGCTCACCGACGAGATCGCGACGGACCGGAACAACGCCTACGGGGAGGAGGAGCAGTGGCGGCAGCACGACTTCTCCGCGCAGCAGCCGCCGGCCCCGATGCCAGGGATGCCGCCACCGATGCCCGGGGCACCTCCCCCGCCTCCCGAGCCGGGGATGCCGCTGATGGGCGTCTACTACTTCGACGATCACGCGATCCACCTCAACACGCACAACAAGTTCCGGAAGAGCCCGGACTACAGGCTGCTCCCTCCGCCGGAGCGCGCGCTCGTCGACGCGCACTGCAAGGTCCACGAGAACTACGTCAACCCGCCGCCGGAACTCATGCCGCCGCCGATGCCGCCGCACCCAGGACCCGGTGGTCCGCCACCTCCCGGCGGCCCGTCCCCGGCCACGCCGCACACGCTTCCCGGCGAGCCGATGAACCACCAGGAGCAGGCGCAGTCGATGAAGCAGAGCGGCTCGGAACTCGCCGCCGGACTCCCCCCGGTTCCGCCCGTGTCGAAGCCCGGGGGCCCAGCGACCGCAACCTAGCGAGTTGACACGAGGAGTCGGGTGACACGAAGATGATGGACAGAGCGCTTCGCAGGGAGTTCGGCGGAGCGCTCTTGCAGCAAGCGAAGCACCTACCTGCAGACCAAACCCGTAGTTCCTGACGGAGCGCTCGATGCGATTCGGACGACGGCCGATGTTCTTCATGCAGCAAGACGGTGGGGGTGGAGGTGCAGGCGAAGGTGGCGGCAGCGCAGGCGGAGCGCCCGGCGGCGGTGAGTTTCCCGCGGCCCCCGCGCCCGACTCCGGCGCAGCAGGTGGCGCGCCCGCTCCGGCCGCGGCCTCGCAGTTCGATCCCCGCGGCGCCTACGAGTCGCTGAACCAGCGCTACGGGCAGACCGCGCAGGAGCTCCAGCAGACCCGTGACGCGCTCCAGCAGCTGTACCAGGCCACGCAGCAGGGCAACGCGCGCTGGACCGACATGCAGGGCCTGATGAAGAAGATGGCCGGCATCGAGGACAAGCCCCAGCCCGAGTGGCAGGGCGCGATGCAGCAGATGCAGCAGGGCATGCAGCAGCAGATGCGCCAGTTCTTCATGGAGCAGAAGCTGCGCGCCGAGCTCCCGACGCTCGAGAAGGAGGCGTCCGACCTGTTCGGCGCCGCCGCGACGCCGGAAGAGAAGCAGGACGTCCGCAACTTCCTCGTCGCCGCGTGGTCCTCGTTCCAGAACCACGCCGGCAAAGGCCACGACAGCCTGGGCGACACCGTGAAGTTCATCAACGGGCTCGTCAACAAGGTCGTCGAGAGCAAGCAGCGCGCCTGGGCGACGGGCAAGCAGGGCACGCAGGACGCGCTGCGCGGCAGCGGCCCCCCGGGCTCCCCGCGCGTGCAGGCGCCTCCGGGCCAACAGCAGGGCCAGCGCAAGCCAGGATTCGACAGCTTGGACGTCACGGATGACGACGTCCGCGAAGCACTCGCTGCAGTGAAAGGCAGCGACTAACCGGGCTCGGCGCCAGAGCGCGCACGGGCTCGCAGGGCGGCTAACCGCCCACCCGAGGAGAAGCACATGGGCGTTTCCGCCAGCGCAGTCATCGACAAGCTGCTCAAGAACCGCTACCGGGGCGATCGTCTCGACGCGGTCATGCGCAACACCTTCATCGGCTGGAAGCTCTGCGAGCCCCAGAAGCGCCCCTTCTCCGGCCGCCAGGAGATCTTCCCGGTGCAGCTGGGCTGGGGCGGCCAGGTCGCCGCGCGTCCCGAGATGGGCTCGGGCGCAAGCGGCGGCAACAGCGACTGCAGCGGCTCCCCGCTGCCCGCGCCCCCGGTCGTCGAGAACGGAGCCGTCGACATCAAGCAGATGTTCGGGACCCTGATGTGGACCAAGCAGGCGATCCTGCGGTGCGCGGACGACGCGGGCGCCTACAAGCGGCTCGTGAACTTCGAGCTCCAGAACATGCAGGACCGCTTCCTGAAGGAGCTCAACTTCGGCTTCTTCGGCGACGGGCGCGGCCGGCGCGCGCAGATCGCGGCCGACGCCTCGCAGGCGGGGACGAGCCCGGTGGTGCTGACCGCGGCGGCCGACACGGCGCTGGTGCTCGACACCAACCGCTACCTGGCGCCCAACGACCTGATCTCGATCTGGAACTCGACCGACACCACCGCGTCCTCGGCGCGCATCATGAACTCGAACGGCGCCGAGATGGCCGAGGGCGATCTCTACATCAAGTCGGTCTCCGACGACGGCGTGACCGTGACGATCCACAACGGCAACGCCTACAACCTCACGACCGCGGCCAGCCAGTACATCCGGTTCTGGGGCGAGTCCGACATCCAGAGCGGGACCATCCGCACGGACCACGTCATCACCGGCATCAGCGCGGCGATCGACGACGGCACGCTGGCGACGACCTACGCGGGCATCAGCCGCACGACGTACAGCCAGTGGAAGTCCTTCGTGAAGGACGCCTCGTCCGCGGTGATGTCGGAGGACATCGTCATCAAGTGCGCGGACGCGGTCAACCGCAAGAGCGGGCGCAAGGACCGGAAGATCGACACCCTGCTCATGGACCCGTCGCTCCGGCGCGACTACGTCAAGCTGTCCCGCCCCGACCGCCGCTACGAGGGCGTGGACGACCACGACGTGGGCTACAACGACACGCTGGTCATGACGGTCGGCCCCCAGCGCTTCAAGATCATGGAGGACTTCGACTGCCCGTTCGGCAAGATCTTCGGGCTGAACCGCAAGGACCTCGAGTGCTACATCGCCCAAGGCGTGGAGATCGAGCAGGACGCCGGGGGCACGATGCTCAAGATGGGCGTGCCCTACGGCAAGTGCGGCACCGGCCACGTCTACTGGGCGCTCGTCAGCTGGTACGGCAACTTCGCCATGCTGCGCCCGTTCGCCGCGTTCCTGCTCAAGAACATGAGCTACGAGCTCGAGACGGCCTGACCTGACGTTGGGATAGCCGGGCGGGGTTCCTTCCCCCCTTCCTCCGCCCGGCTTTCTCTTCCTGCTGCACTGCCGTTCACGTTGTCCTCTACCCCGCTTTCGCAAGGAGCAGAATCATGATCATGCCGCGCAACCTCGCCCGCACCGTCGGATGGATCTTCCGACCCGCGGCCGACGACTCGACCGTCTCCACCACCAAGATGCTGCGCGGCCAGACCGCCGCTGGCGTCGACAACTTCTACGTCGACATCACCGGCAACATCACCGCCCACAACCTGACCCTCACCGGCTCCTTCACGCGCACGACGGACGACTTCGCGTCCGGCCTGACCGTCGCGACCAACGCCGCAGCGTTCTCGTCGGCGGGCGCGCTGCGCATCGGCACGGCGGGCGCCAGCAACTTCACCGTCTCGGCGGCTGGTGTCGTCGTGGTCGGGAGCACGCTGGGGGTCACGGGCCTCACAACCCTCACCGGCGGCCTGAGCATCGGCGGCGGCGCCTTCACGGTGGCGACCACCACCGGCATCGTGACCACGACCGCGCTCATCAACGCGAACGGCGGCATCGCGGTCAACACCAACAAGTTCACCGTCGCGACGTCGACGGGCGACCTGAACATCGGGCCGAACAACTTCACCGTCACCGCGGCGACCGGCAACACGGCCATCGTGGGGACCTGCGTCAACACCGGCCTGGTCACGGCGAACGGCGGAGTGGCGACGACCGCGATCTCGATGACCGGGATCCTGAGCGGCGCCCTGCACACCGTCGTCCTGGCATCGAGCGGGACGGTCAACCTCACCGCGGCGCAGTCCGGCGCTATCTGCGCGAACCAGGGCACCAGCGGGACCACCACGTTCAACCTGCCCAGCGCCGCGGCCGGCATGAAGTTCAAGTTCGTGGAGGCCGGCAATGCGGCGGGCGAGCTCCGCATCGTGCCCGCGGCCGGCGACGACATCATCGGGAAGACCGACGCCAGCGCCACGGGCACCGGCATCGCCACCTCGGTCGGGGCGGGCATCAAGAACACCGCCGCCACCAACGTCAAAGGCGACTTCTGCATCCTGATGGCGATCAACGACACCGACTGGGTCATGGTCGGCGAAGGCGGCGTCTGGGCCGCCATCTGAACCGAGGTCCGCAATGTCTCTGCCTCGAGCGTCACGAGAGGACGTCGACCGTCTGCGCAAGCTGTGCGGCAACGCGACGCTCGAGGTGGAGTTCGACGAACAGGGGACCGCCGACATCGGCGGCCCCTGCTGGACCGTGTTCTACAAGGACAACCGCGGCCAGAAGACCTTCCTGACCATGTGGCCCCACGCACTGGACGGGCACATCGAGGCGGTCTCGGCGCGCATCCGGCGCCTGGATAAGACCTCGCACGACCCGCAGGACTACCAGCGCGAGATCGAGGACAGGCAGTACCGGAAGCGCCGCATGGAGAAGCGGAAGATGGACGAGTACGCGGAGGAGACCGCCGAGTACGGAGCGAACGCCTTCCGGAAGTTCTTCCGCGAGGGACCGAACGCGACCGTTGGATCGGTCGGCGCCGGCTGCACTGGCAAAGCCTGAGAGGAGCAGCCCTTGTCCGGAATGACTTTCCTCCAGCTGCAGGCGCTGGTGAAGGATCGGCTCTTTGAGGGCTCGACCACGGGCGGCGGCCTGTTGAAGGACATCAAGCGCATCATCAACGACGCGCACACGATGCTCTACAACGACGCCACGCAGAAGCAGCCGGACATCTTCAGCACGACCAGCGGCGAGAAGACCTATGTCGCCGACACCGGCGTCGACGCCTTCGGGACGGGCCTCGGTGCCGAGGGTTGCCACTTCATCAACGCCGTCGAGATGAAGACGAGCGCAGGCGAGTGGGTTCCGCTGACCCCGATGAACCGGCGCGAGGTAGGCAGCATCGGGGGAGACGTCGTTGGCATCGGCGGAAGCGCACCCTGCACCGGCTGGTGGCTCGAGCGGTTCAAGATCTACTGCTACCCGCGGCCGAAGGACTCCCAGATCATCCGGGTCGACTACGTCCCCGGCGTGACCGACCTGGTGAACGACGGGGACTTCCCTTTCGCCGGAGCGCTGCGCAACTTCCACGCGCTCGTCGGCTACGAGGCGGTGATGCTGGCCTCGGACAAGGACGCGACTCCGGAGTTGCTCTACCGGACCTACAAGCGCATGAAGGGCCAGTTCGACAATTACCTCGGAGCCCTGCAGCGCCAGGCCCCGCGGCGCATCGTTCGGACGGACGAGGAGTGGTTCGACTACTGAAGCACGGGCACCACCAAGGAGCACCCCCATGTATCTGCGCAACACCACGAAGAAGGACCTGGAGCTCTCGTTGGATTCCGTGGCCTACCTGTTCCCGGCGACGCCCGATGCGAAGCCGGTGGTCGAAGCGCCCAAGGCCAAGATCTCCGAGGACGGCAAGGCTTCCCCGCCTCCGCTCCCGGCCAAGCCCGTCCCGGTGAAGGTCGTGCAGGTCGGCGACGATCTCATCGCCCAGCACTTTATCGACCGGACGCTCCAGCACGGCGGGCGGCGCCACGACGGCGAGCCCTCGCACCACTCCTACCAACTCGTCGCCTACGTCCCGGCGAAGACCGCGAAGGTCGGCGTCGACTACGAGGTGGTGGCCAGGTACTTCGAGAAGGCGCCGCCGGTCCCCGAGGCGGGGTCCGCGCACAGCATCCACAGCGACACGCGCCGCAAGCCGGGCGATCCCCAGCCCGAGCGTCCCAAGGAGATGCGGGACGACCTGCGCCGGTCGCACATCAACAGCTTCTCGTTCGACGTCCTGAAGCGTCAGGCCGTGAAGATGGGCCTGATGAAGGAACGCGATCGCGCCGAGAAGAAGGACCTCACCGACAAGCTCTTCGCTGCAGCCTGGGACCCCGAGAATCCGCAGTAAGGAGTCGGCCCGGTGGCTGAGAAGCGCACGCTCCACGCATACGGTCCCTGGAAGGGGATCCTCGAAGCCGGCGGAGAAGACGGCGACTTCGAGGAACTCTGGAACTGCGAGATCATCGGCGACGACCTCTGCACGCGCAGGGGCCGTCAGCCGTTGTCTCCGACCTCGCCCAAGATTCTGCCGGCCGCCGCGTTCAGTGTGACGAAGCCGGACGGGCTGCTTTACCATGACATTCTGCCGAACGTCACCAAGCCGGGCCTTCCGGCTGCCGTTGTCGGTGCGATGGGTGGGAACCTCCAGACTGGTCTGTACCTCGGCTTCACGCTCCCGATCTGCGAGCTCGTATTCGACATCACAGCGGCAAACGCTGTCGTCTCGACTCGGTCTGTTGCCTACTTCGGGACGGCAGGGTGGACTGCCCTCACGCTCACGCTCGACGAGACGGTGGCCAGCGGTACGAAGCCGTTCGGGGTGGTAGGGACGGGGCTTCAAGTGGCGTGGTCCTCCGCCTCGGCGACCGACTGGCAACCGTCGTATCCTCCCGCGGCAACCGCGGCAGCGCTTCCCCCGGTCTACGCCAACCAGAAGCTCTACTGGATCTACTTCGGCTTCAGCGCGGCCCTGACGGTGACGACGGCGATCTCGAAGATCCGGGCACAGTGGACCCTGTCGTCGGCCGGTGTCGCGCTCGGCGCGAACGGCTTCTATCAGTGGCGGACCCCGGGCGGAGAGCGCCTGCTCATCATCGGGCTCGACGACCGAGACTCCGGCATCGCCCGGCTCTTCGTCTACGACCGCATCAACAAGACCTTCGTGCCCATCGCGATCCCATCGGACTGCGCGCGTAGCGGGCCCAACGCCTCCTGGTCCTTCGCTGCGATCGCCACCGCAGGCCTCGCGCTCTGCAACGGCTACTGCTTCCTGTACATCACCTCGGACGACCCCTACACGGCGAAGCCCTTCAAGCCGGTGCTGCTCGATGCGGCGAGCTCGCAGAAGAACACCCCGCCCTCCGCCGCCGACTACGTCCTCGAGTACGAGGGCAGGCTCATCGCGCTCAAGGACAACACCGCCTACATCAGCTGCGCCTATGGGGACATCTTCGCGTTCGACCTGCGCGCCGAGGCGCCGCTGGGCGGGTGCAACTGCTTCTACAACTTCGCCACCTTCCAGATCCTCGACCCGACCGGCGGAGGGATCACCGGGGCCGCGCAGGTGGGGCTGACGCTCGTCATCTTCACCGCCCGGACCACCTGGGCGATTACCTCCATCGATACCTGGACTGGCCCCTCGTCCTGCAGGTGCATCGACAAGTCGGTCGGCTGCATCGCACCGCGCAGCATCTGCGCAGTGGACCAGAGCGCCATCCTGTTCCTGGGCCCCGGCGGCGTGTACGTCAACGACGGCACCAGCAACACGCTCGTCTCGCAGGGCGTGCAGAAGACCATCGGCAAGCTCAACCAATTTGCTCTGCGTGGAGCGGTCGGAGAGCTCTACCAGCGGCGCCACCAATATCGACTGTTCGTCCCGGACGGCGCCAACAACACCAACAACCTGGGGCTCGTCTTCGACCTCGTTCGGAAGGCCTGGACCAAGTTCGGGGTACCTCGGTTCTTGGCCGAGATGGCGAACGAGAACGGCGACTTGTATTGGTTCGACGCCGGCATCAGTTGTCTGCTCTCCGCCCGGGACGAGGAGTGGGGCGAGGAGCTCCTCTCCATCGACTACTATGGCGTGATCTGGATGGAGGACTTCGGCAACACCGACGACGGCTACCCGATCCCCGACATCCGGGTCACGGTCCCGTTCAAGCAGAAGGACCAGACGTACTTCCGGCTGCGCCACCTGCGTTCCTACGCGCGCACCGAGGGCGACGTCAACGTGCTTGTCGGCGCGCTGCTCGACGGCTCGACGGTGGAGCAGTGGGGCACGGACGATGTCAATGGGTTGACAGCCTTCGAGCCTAACGACGACGACCAGACCGATCGCTACTCGCTGCTCGACGCGCGGGCCACGGGCGCCAAGCAGCTGTTCGCCGACCACGGAACCACCCCGGCTGCGACGGTGCATGTCGGCACGGGAACCGGAACCCTCACGCTCACCCGCTCGAGCAGCGCGGGCCACACCGTTGTCGTAACCATCGTCGGCGTCGGGCACGGTGACGTGCAGTGGAGCGCGACGATCGACGGCGTGCTCTACGAGGGCGGCGACGACTTCACCGGCGACACCATCGACGTCGGCGACGAGATGGGCTGCGACGTCGGCGGCCTGTTGATGGTCTTCTCCATGTCGGGGAGATTCGTCACCCGCGACACCTACTCGTTCAACTCCTCCACTGGACTTCTCGACGGCGTGGTGCTCGGCACCGACAGCTGGATCGAGAAGCGCTACCAGGAGAGGCACAGCGACTTCGCGCACAACTGCCGCACCGCGCGCGTGGTCATGCACACGGGGACCGAGATCGTCCCGGACGGAGACGGCGCCGGACAGGCCCGAGTCGGCCAGTTGATGCTCCGTGGCTTCGAGGTAGAAATCATCCCGATTGCCTCCAAGCGAGAGGACGACTGACGTGTTCAACCCGTGCGCCAATCACCCGGACGCCGCGGTTCGCCAGGCGTTCCAGATCGTGTTCAAGGCGCTGGTGGGGCCGAAGACTTTTGCCACGTTCTCGCTCGAGGAGATCAAGGACAAGAAGACAGGAGGCGCGGTTCTGCTCATCCGAGCGACCCTCGGCGGGAAGATGACGACGGTGGCCGCGGTCGACTCGGACGGAGTTCTCTACTCGAGCGACGTCACGACCATGGCGGCCAAGGACTTCACAGCAGCCGGCTGGAACAGGTCGGACTCCTAATGCCTCTGCCTCGACTGCCATTTCCGAACTTCTACACGGGGAGCCAGTACAAGGGCCGCTCCATCGTTGACCCGAAGGAGTTCTGGGCCAACGTGTTGCACTTGGCCCGGCTCATCAACGGGGGGCTCGGAGTCGAGAACCTCGCCTACTCGGCCGGAATCGCTCCGACCAACCTCGAGCGGCCAAAGTCCTCGACGCTGCTTTTCTTCGACTTCGACACGCGCAACGGGTTTGCAGGGCGAGAGGTTCTGTTCCAAACCCCGGTCGAGCTTTGGCTTGTCGGGGCATCCGCTCCGTCCTCGGGCGCCAGCAGCGGATGGCCGACCGGCGACATCGCAGTCACCTCGGATCCAGTTCACAGCGCTGGCACCATCACGCTGCACGTACTCGGCAATACGCCCTCCAATTCGCCGAACGTCAAACATGTCGCCGCCAACAGCTACCTGACTTTCGCGGTGAGCAATGGCTGGTTCCTGGGACTCACCCTCGAAGTGATCCTGGGACACACGTCATGAGCACAATCACCATCCCGACCTTCGCTGGCAAGACCAGCCTGTTCGCTACGGACGTAGACGCTGCGTTCAAGGCGATTGCAGACGCGCTTGCGGGCGGCATCGACGACACCAATTTGGCAGCGGCGAGCAACCTGGCCCCGGCGCAGTTGGTCGAACAGAACTCGCTCGGTTCGCTCGACTTCGTGCTCGACAATCAAGCGCTGCTGCAAATCGGAGGCGTCGCGCCGGACGCGGTGTCGAGGGGCTTCAACTTCCTGATGGCAGATGACACCGTCCTTGTCGGATGGAGGTTGGCCCGGTCCAAGATCCCTGGCGGAACCAATTGCAAGATCCGATTCGGCTTCTGGCTGCAGGCGATGCAGTCCTCGGATGCGACATGGTCGTTTGAGCACACCTGGGACGACGCGAACGGAGACGATGGCAGCCCGAGCGACCTGGGCCAGCAGCACTTCGCGTTCAACTACCTCGGCCTCCCCGCCACTGGCGGCCTTGCCTGTATTCCGAAGGGGCAGTACCTCATGGCGGCCCTTTACATCGACTCCGGCGGAGCACAGGTCCCGTTCGTTACCGGGCAGTTGACATTCAAGCGGCTCCACTCCAAGGGATGACCAATGTCCCTCGTCTCCCTTCCACCGCAACCGAAGCACGGCCAGGTCATCACGGCTGCATACCTGGACTCCGTCTTCGCCGCGTTCACCGACGTACTGAACGGCAAGCTCGACCGCTCCAACTTCAGAGCCCGCGCCGGCATCCGCAACCAGGAGAAGACAAGTCCGAAAGCGTGGCTTCCTCTGACGTGGGGCTTCCGAGGAAGCCCGATCGGTGGAAGCAACGACGGACTCGCTCTGGGGCCAAACTCGTACCTCGGGCCGGACGCGGACGGGCTCAATCTCTTCGCATTGCCCAACTACAAACAGACCACGGTCGGCACCGACGATGGATCGGTTGACCCGGCCAACACCCTGAAGACCCCGGTCGCGCTCGGCTCATTTCAAGCGATCCACACCGGGATCGCGAACCTGGATGTGGGCGACACCTGCACCGTGCAACTGACCTACCGGACCTATCCCGGCGGGGTTGTGCAGGGCATCGGCTTGAACCTGGCCGCCGCGGCGGCTGGAACGCTCGTTACCGCCGACCTGTCTGGATTCGGTCTCGTCGACTACTTCTTCGCGGCGCTCCGGATGTCCACCAGCGCGGCGGCGAGGGTACGGCAGCTTATGAACCCCCGGGTCATGCTGTGGACCAAGGCTGCGCACGTCGGCTAGACTGAAGAGGAAGAGGAGGTAGGCGATGGCTGACTCTTTTGTCCAGCAATTCGCAGACGATCCGACCGAGCAGACCATCAAGCAGTGGGCGATGGACCAGCTTGCCGGGAAGAATATCCCGAGCGCGGACCAACTCTACAAGGGCGCGGCGCCGGCCATCCAGGCGAGCGCCTACAACCTCGCCGGCTCGACCGCGGGGCAGATGGCCAGCAAGGGCATCGCCGGCTCCGGCTACGACCGTCAGCAGTCCGTGGCAAACGTGGCGCAGAAGGAAGGCAACGACCTCGCCCAGGCGAAGTTGAGCGCAGCGCAGAAGGCGCAAGGCCTGAAGGACACCGCCTTCGACCAGGGCACGACCGCTCTTCGTGGCTACGAGGATGCGGCCATGCGCGCGCAGACGGCCGACGCGATCACCAGCCAGATGCAGACGAACATCACCAACACCAAGCAGAACCAGGACAACCAGAACAACTTGGCCCCGTGGCAGGTGGCGTTCGGCTGAGATCGATCTGAGAGGAGCAACAGATGCCGGCCATGCCCAATGTCTTGGACAATCCCGACTTTGACTATGGGGTGGAGTATCAACTCAATCCCGAGATCGCGGCTACGCAGGAAGCGCAACGGCAGGCACTGCTGCAGCGCCTGAACTCGGTTTCGCCCGACTACCTCAAGCAGATGCAGGGGGCCTATGCGGCGCCGGTGAACGAGGCGAACGCGAAGCTCGCCGCGCTCGGTGGCACCGCGGGCGGCGGCGGGGCTGGCTCGGTTCAGGTGAACGGGACGGCTGGCGACATGAAGCGCATGGCGGCCGAGGCCGCGCTCGCCAACTACCAGCAGCAGAACCGTCAGCAGATCCAGGGCGCGAGCGGATACCAGGATCTCACCAGCTGGCAACAGCAGCAGCGCGCCGCCGAGAACAAGGCGAACTACGACAAGGAGATGGCGATCCTGGCGCAGGAGAGCGCCGACACCCAGGACGCAATGAACACCGGCAAGACCGTCAAGAGTGGGGCGATGTCGGTCGTCAACATGATCGGCACCGCGATGGGTGGGGGCATGGGCGGGGGC
>Ga0182027_10010825_pt1 | contig 12942 bp, 11 predicted proteins | sample 712E1DmetaG_FD_121300 | JGI IMG/M metagenome (GOLD analysis project Ga0182027, IMG submission 121300) | Permafrost microbial communities from Stordalen Mire, Sweden - 712E1D metaG (Illumina Assembly) | ecosystem: Environmental > Terrestrial > Soil > Wetlands > Permafrost | place: Sweden...
AATTGGACAAATTGACTAGGAAATAATTTTTTTATAAATTTTTATAAATTTTTTCAAATATTTTATAATTTTTTTAAGAAAGTTAGATTGTAAAGAGGATGTAAAGAGAATAAAAAGAGGGTGAGGGCTTGATTAATGCGCCATATGATAAGGAATTTGTATTTCACGATGGTAGTAGGATTAAGAACTTATCAGAATTAGTGTTAAAGATAGAACACATCAGCGACCACGAATTTCACCAATTTGTTAATCACAGCAAGAATGACTTCGCAAATTGGACGGAACATGTTCTAAATGATAAGCATTTTGCAGATAAATTGCGAACATTATTATCTAAGAATGAAACTATTCGATTGATAAGAGATAGGATTGATGAGACCTCTTTTGGAAGTTCTATAATAAAAATTCCTAGAATAGAAGACCATAGCGAACATCATGTAGAGCATCATGAAGAACCTCATATAAAACCCGAGGAACACCACCCGGAACATCATGAAGAATACCATCATGAACATCATGAAGAGTTTAAGGAGGAGCATCATGCAAAACATGAGGACGAACATAATCATAAGGAACATTTTCACGAAGAGCATACTCATGAAAAACATATACCAGACCATCTACCAGATCATGCAGCTTTGATAGAGAAAGAAAAGAATCGAGAGAAAAATCAAGAGAAGAAAGAGGAAAAATCTGAGGAATTAAAAACAAAGCGTCACTGGTTCCAACTTTTTTCCAAGAAAGGATTGTCTGAGAAGAAGCTTGAGAAAGTAGAACTCAGAGAAGAAGCTAAGTTATTGGCCGAGAGAGAACTAGCGGAAGAACTAGAACAGGACAACAGAGAGAATGCGTTATGGATAATATTATATTTTGCATTGGTCTTGCTGATAATAACATTATTGGTATATAAACTGTTTTTATAAAACATGTATACAATATTTATGGAATATTTAATTTAACATTTAATTTATTTTAGCGGAAAAATGTTTTAGTAGATTGATAAAAGAGGGTGAGTTATGAATCCTGTAGCGGATTATGTATTTGAAATATCTTGGGAAGTATGTAATAAAGTCGGAGGAATATATACTGTACTTACTTCAAAATCCGAGCAGATGCAGGCACATTATAAAAATTATTTTATGGTGGGGCCATATTTTGAGCAGCATGCTAAATTAGAATTCAGCGAAGAAACTCCTCCAGAAGAGTTCAGGCAGGCATTCGATGAATTACGTCAAGAAGGTATAATACTTCATTATGGTACTTGGGATGATATCAAAGGAAAGCCAAAAGTTATACTGATAGAATTCTTAGGCATAGTAAATCAGAAAGATTCATTGAAAGGCATGTTCTGGAATGATTATAAGATTGATTCAATAAAGGCTAGCTGGGATTTCGAGGAGCCAATGTTATGGTCTTACTGCGTCGGGAAACTTATACATAGACTATATGATATATCATTACATAATAAAAAGGTGGTAGTACAGTGCCATGAATGGCTGTCAGCGTTCTGCATATTATATTTAAAAAAGAATTGTAAAAACATAGCGACAGTATTTACTACGCATGCTACAGTACTTGGAAGAACATTATCATCAAACGGCGTAGATTTATATAATTCAATGAATAATATTGACCCATTGCATGAGGCGTATCGTTTTAATGTCGAGGCGAAATTCTTAGCTGAAAAGGCAGCTGCATTAACTACTGATGTGTTTACGACAGTCTCTGAAATTACTGGAATGGAGGCAGAAAAGTTCTTGTCCAGGCGACCTGACATAATAACATACAATGGTTTAGACATAGATAAATTTCCTACGTTTGAAGATATATCTATAAAACATAGGATTTCCAGGGAAAAAATACGTGAATTCTTGACATATTATTATTTTCCATACTATACTTTTGATTTGGATAAAAACTTGATATTTTTTACAATCGGACGTTATGAATATCACAATAAAGGGTATGATTTATTGATTAAGGCGTTGGGAAAATTAAATTCTCTGCTCAAGAACGATGCCACAAATCCTCATACTATAACGGTATTTTTCTGGATACCTATGGAGCAGCACGGATTAAAGATAGAAGTTTTAGAGAATAAAAATTATTACATGCATATTAAAAATTATATTAATGCTAATGGCACAGATATACTCACGAGATTAATATATGATGTCATATCTAGAAAAGAGCATGCAGAAAAAGGTCTGGTAACAGACATATTCATGCAGAACTTGCGCAAAGACTTGATTGCATTCGAACGCAAGGGCAATCCACCATTAAGCACGCATAATATCGACGAGCAAAGCAATCAGTTGATGGCAGCATTCAAACAGAATGGATTATTAAACAGCATGGAAGATATGGTCAAAGTAATAGTAGAACCGGTATATCTTGATGGTAATGACGGCTTTATTGACTTGACATATTATGATGCAATAGTAGGATGCCATCTAGGACTGTTCCCAAGTTATTATGAGCCGTGGGGATATACTCCTTTAGAAAGCATTGCACTGGGAGTTCCTGCATTGACGACAGACTTGAGTGGTTTTGGATTGTTTGTTAAGAATCATGATGCACATAAGGACGACACTTACAGAGAAGGCGTTTATCTGCTTCAACGATTAAATAAATCTGAGGATTCAGTAGTTGATGAATTTACTAATATAATGCATAAATTTACCAGATTTACGCAGCAACAGCGTGTAGATTGTAAGTTGAATGCAAAGAACTTTTCAGCATTGGCGGATTGGAAAATATTTGTGGAGTATTATGTCAACGCGCATAATATGGCGCTGCAAAAGGTCAAGTTATAATCAGTTAAGTTATGATTGAAGTGCAAATTATATTATATTAAATTTAAATTGATTTTAAATCATGCGAGGTAATCAAAATGGAGTTGCGTAGAGATTATATTTTAGACAGATATGTGATTATATCAGAGATAAGAGGATTGAGACCTGACTTTATGAAAAAAGAGCCACACATGGATAGGATAGACAGCATAGCTGATAACAAGGATGCATGTTTCTTCTGTCCAGGACACGAGTACTTAGCTGGCAAGGAAAGAGGAAAATTAGGCGACCCTTGGACTATAAGATGGTTTGATAATAAATATCCTGCAGTTGAACCTCTCGGTAAACAATATATTCAAACGGATAATAAATTTTTCACATTCTCAGATGGTTATGGTTATCACGAAGTTATTGTAGAAACAAACAATCACGACATACAATTATATGATTTTACTGATTCAGATATGAAGAACTTGTTAAGCGTTTACAAAAATCGTCTTGAAGAGTTGTCAAGTAAAGAACACATCAAATATGTATTGGTGTTCAAGAATCATGGACCAAATGCAGGAACATCAATAAAACACACGCACTCACAGGTTATAGCGCTGAATCATGTGCCTAAATTGATTAGAGATGAATTGAATGCAGTTGGAAATTATCAGACATGCCCATATTGTGAGATATTAAATATTGAGAAAGGATCTTTAAGAATGTGTTTTGAGAATAATTCATTTGTAGCATTTACTCCATATGCTTCCAGATTTAATTATGAGATATGGGTATTCCCTAAGAAGCATTACGTTTCTATGACTCAATTGAGCGAGGGAGAATTGTATGAGTTAGCGAGTATGATGCGTCAAATATTAGCCAGACTAAAAGTGTTGGATTGCTCATACAACTATTTTATACACAACACTCCTAAGGATTTAATGAACAATCCTAGAGGACTGCATTTCCATATAGAAATAACGCCTAGAATAGATACTTGGGGCGGTGTAGAAAATGGTGTTGAGACATATATTAATAGAATCAGCCCTGAATCTGCAGCGAAATTTTATAGGGGAAATTAATATTTTTATAGAGGCAATTAATATAGGCAATTAATATATTAAATATATTCAAGATATTCAAAATATTAAAGGAAAATAATACATTTTTGGGGAATAATGATAGTAACTCATAAGGTCAAGAGAGATAAGATTAGTAAAAATATATTCAATACTGTAGATAGAAATCTTTCTATGTGCCTCTTGAATCATCGAGGACATTTCTTTGCTATTCCGGTAATGCCATCGGACCAATTGACAAATATGGAAGGATGGTTTAATATCATAGAGACAGATAATGGCAATAGTTATTCAATGTATAAGAGCATAGACAACATTTATATTAATAAAACAGTTACTGAACTCATAAATAATTTTACAAACATAGAGCGTCATTCTTCAGATACCGTCGAGAAATTCACTTTAGCAAAGAATGGATTAATATACGAAGTCGATTCATACAGCGAATATGTCTATCTGGATTTAGACTTTAGGGAGATGTTCGACATAAATGATCAGGGAAGAATATATAACATTTACAAAAAAGATGATTTAATAATCATTGAATATACTAAATTTAGGGACCATTCGCTTTCTGTCGTCGATAAAAAAGCTTATCTAGTCATCAAGGGTGCAAACGATTATGAATTTGTTAATAAGTGGTCTCAGAAATTTTATCATTATGATCTTGCAAGAAAAAATAATGCCAACTTTTTTGTATTCAACGCATTAAAAATACCTTGCAGAAAAAATCTAAAATTATATTTCGCATTTTCAGAAGATAGAGAGACTGCTATACAGAAAGTCGATGATGTATTCACAAACAATGAAAAGATTGACGAGGTCTATGATAATTATATTGATAATGTGTTGTCGGTAAAAAATTGCATACAAGAGATTGCAGGAATAGAGACGGCATTCGCCTACACTAATTGTGTGCACGCAATTGATAATTTATCGATGCAGCTGCCTATTGCTCATAAGAGGATAACTGGGATGTGGGCAGGGCTTCCGTGGTTTCATCAATATTGGAGCAGAGATGAACTGATTTCTGTGATGTCATTAATGCTGGAGCACAGATACGATTATAGTAAAGAATTATTGATGAAATATTTATCAGAGATAATGACTGATGGCAGATTATCGAATAGATATCCTGCAGCGAATCTTGGCAATGCAGATAGTATAGGATGGTTGTTTAAGAGGTTGCAAGATTTCTTGTTCTTATGCGAACGCAGAAATAATTTCAATAATTATTTCACATTGTTTGATTTGAACCTTATGAGTGAGAGATTGAAATTCAGTATAAAGATGCTGTTGAAGAATCATTCTAAAGATGGATTAATAATTAATGATAAACAAGAGACATGGATGGATACTTTTAATAGCGAAAGTTATGATAAAGATTATCGTGAAGGAGCGCGTATCGAGATACAGGCATTATTCTTGAACATGCTGAAATTGATGAATATGCTTGATACTTATCTAGCAAACAAATATGTCAAGAAAAATGATAAGATGGTCAAGATTGTGCGCAGTGAGTTAAAAGCCGGAGAATTAGAGGAGCAGACTCGGAGATTGGTCCGCGAGAAATTCTTTAAGGCTGTTGACGGAAAAATATATTTGAATGATGGATATGATTGTCCGCTTGATACTGTTGCCAGACCTAATGTTTTTTTGGCATACTATATTTATCCTGAATTATTGACATCAGAAGAATGGCGCCAAGTATTTGATAATTCTTTATCTAAATTATGGTGTGATTGGGAAATGGGCGAGGGTGTGAAGGGAGGTGGTTTGAGTACGATTGATAAAGCACATCCATTATATCAGCCAAATTATACTGGAATAGATAATAAGAGTTATCATAGAGGAGATTCATGGTTCTGGATAAATAATCTTGCGGCTGTTGCAATGTACAGATTAGATAAGGAGAAATACAAGGATAATATATTTAAGATTCTAAACTCTTCATCACAAGATATTCTATATTGGGGATTTATCGGCTATTCTGCAGAGTTAGCCTCAAGCGGATGGTTCAAGTCTGGAGGCTGCCTGTGCCAGACATGGAGCATAGCAACGTTTATAGAATTGATACATGAAGTGTATATAGAATAATATAATAATGAATAGAATTAGTTGAGTGCGTTGAAGGTGTTCGGAACTAAATCCTTTGCGTTCAAGCGCACTCGTTTTTCTTTTTTCATATAATGTTTGTTTCTATGTTTCTATTATATTTGTGGTTTCGTGCTTTTTTTATATGTCAGAAATTATAAATTTCTGAGCATGATCAAGAACCGTAAAGTTCTTGACAGAACAAGCGTGAGTTGTGTAAAATTTTGTCACATTGTTATGAGTTTATTATTCTATATTTCGCTAACTAGCTTGACTGTTTTTTATGTCCTCCTTCTAAATATTTCGATCTTTCTTCCGTTATGTACTAACTATATTTTCCAACTATTTCTTGCTTTATTATTATACTCAAATTTCTTGTTTGATATGAATGATTCATCATGACCAGATTCTTTTTTTGGTGATAGACTGTGCAATTCCCAAAAAGCTATTACAATCAAAGCAAACGATATGATTACATATATAGCTTTTAGGTCTATCATGAACATTATAAATGGAAATATTAATGCCACGCCTAGCAATGCGAATGCAGTAAATGTCCTGATTACTACTTTTCTACTTTCCATAACGCTTCGAGCGTTTGTAGCGTTGGCAAATATCTCGCTCAAACTTTTGATGACTTTTCTGGATTTGAATATTATGTAAAACAAACATATAGATATTATTGATAACGAAGCAAGATATCCTGTCATGATTGCTGCTATGCTGGCTTCTGACTGAATCATTACTGTTACTAGTTTTCTCCAACCAAATATGGTCAATAACACTACTAGCATGCTTATTGTTGCTCTGAATAAGTTCTTCTTTAAGCTTTGACTATATTTATTGTCCAAGTCTAGTTCTTCTGATATTGATCTGATATATCCCGAGTAACTATCTAACTTTTTCTTGAATCTATATGATATGCCTGAACTTGCAGGACTATATAGTTTATCGCTATGATTTAGAGTTAAGCTCATCAATACTGCTGTGATAAATATTATTGCTGCACTGACGCTCATTAAATCTATTCCTACATTGAATTTCTGTCCTTCCTGGGCTATCAATAATGCAAACTCTCCAACACTAAACATCGCCATGCTGCTGAAGAACATCTTGTCTCCACGAAAGTTGGCAAACAAGTAAACGATTAAGCCAAATGCCAATAATCTAGTTACTATTACAGTCAAGACTAATATAAGTATGAGCATTATGTTCACTTCAACGGATTTGAAGTTGACCATTGTTCCAATGGCAATAAAAAACAAACTACTAATTATAAGATTATATGGAGATATTGCTGTTTCGAATCTCTTAGCTTCCGGCAGTGATGCGACTATTGACCCTGCAAGGAATGCTCCTGCTGCTGGAGATAATTTCAAGTAATAAGCTAAATAGCTGAATCCTGCACATAATGTTAATGCAAGGAATGTCATACTCTCTGTACTGTTATTGCTTTTAACGACCCATACAAGTATTGGTCTGATAAATTTCACGAAAAGCATGTATGCTAATACTAATATACACATTGAGATTACTAAATTCTGGATACTTCCCATCATTCCAGCGGTTTTATCCATCATTCCCGAGAAGAATGTTAAGATGATTACGGCAAGAATATCTTCTATAATCAATACGGCTATTATTAATGGAACTTCTTGCCTATTCATTAATTCTTTTTCTTCTAATATTTTAACTATTACTACTGTACTGCTGAATGCAATTATTATCCCGATGAACAATGATGTCTGAACTCCTAATCCTAATAATAATCCTATGTTGAATCCTACAAATACTACTACTGCACTTTTCAGCATTCCGACTACTATAGCTTTTAATCCGATTTTTCTTAATTTTGATAAATCAAATTCTAGGCCGATCATGAATAACATTAGGATTGCTCCAAAATCAATCATCATACCAATCATATTTACGTTTGTAACGAGACCAAACATGTTTGGTCCTATGAATGCTCCTACTAGAAGTAATCCCATCAACATCGGCTGTTTAAACCTTGTTGCTAGTATTCCTCCGATAAGTGCAAAGAAGAATAATATTCCTAAAGTTATCAATTCCTGTTCCATTTTGTCCCAACTTGTTTGTCCGTTATGTGTTTTTTGTGTCGATAGTTCATCTAATAAAAAGTCGTATATGATATACGCTTTTGTATACTAGAATATATTTATGTATGTTGTTATATTTAAAGGTTTTGATTCGTGCTTATTTGTGCGAAAAAAGTCAAATAATCATCTTTATAAACACCACCTCCCCTAAAATATCATGGCTGAGAAGGCAGGGCTGTTCGCATGGATTAGGGAAACTTCTTTTCTGAAATTTGTCATGGCTTGGATAGCTAGTATATTCTTGTTCACGATAGTCTATTGGTTATTGTCTCTTCTTGGCTCAGGAATTAATATAATGTCTGTAAATGGGTCTAATATCCTCTTCAATTTCGTTGGTTTGATAGATTCGTTATATGCCAGCTTCCTTACAGCAACAATATTTGGAGTAATAAAAGTTGTTGCGACAGGAATATTTGGCGTAGTAATATATATTCAGCTGGCATTCAGCGGTTTAGTTATACTAATTTTGATAGATAAACTACTCCAGAAATATATCTTCCCACATTATCATATCCATCATACGCAGGACAAAAAAATAAATACAATGATATTAACGATGTCAATATTTAGAAGTGATATTGATAAGTTAAGGGCAGAGTTCAAGGCAAAAACAAAACATGACGTTAATATAAAAGAGATAGAGGCTATAATCGATGGATTATATGTTACATTTTTGGATATAGACAGAATGTTTGGAGCCAAGAATATTCACAAGCATCATATAACAGACCAGCAATACTTGATTGTTGTCGCAAATATTGAAGATTCATTACATAAGTTATCTAAATTTGTAGACTTTCTGGAGGAGCACAAAATTGATTGGAAGGATAAAAGTATAGAGTTCTGGCTGAGGTATATCTTGGAGACCGCAGATAAGATAACGATGCATTTTGATGACATAAAGATAAAGAATCCTAAGCTGATTATAGCTATAGAAAATATCAAGGATTTTACGCAGAGTATAGAGAAGAAGTTGTAAGACTATAGATTTGTAAAGGAAAAAAATATAAATACGTTGAATATTGACCATTATAAAGTAAATAACAATCAAATAACAATCGACAGGTGATTTTTATGGATAATGAAAATTTATTGATAGTATGTAGAAGTTGTGGAAGAAAGGTTCTGATGCATAATATGCGCCAGGATGGTACTGGTGAGAATATGGTATGTGTGGATTGTTATAAACGTAATTCTCCTACGAAAACGATGAGTATCAGCGAGAAGGCTGCGGAGCAGTCGCAACCACTTAGAAAATCTGTTGAACATAAAGAGCCAATGAATAAATATATATGTACAAGTTGCAAATATAAATTCTCAAGAAAGCAGAGTCAAGAAGTCGGCAAGTGTCCATATTGTGGAAAAAATACTATTATAACAGATAACCAGTTGGGTGCTGCTAAATTGCTGAACGAATCCAACGATAAAAGATTTGAGACTTGGTAATACAACAGTAATAGAATTATCTTATTTATACTAATTTTATTTCTTTTTAGAATTCTATTCGTCCTTCAACTGTTCCCTGAATGCTGCCTGATGATGTTTTTTTGAACCAATTAGTGTTTTTCCATGCATGTAAGGAATCAATACTTTTGGTACGGTTACTGTGCCATCGATGTTTTGATTGTTTTCTAGAATTGCAACCATTATTCTTGAAGTTGCTAGGGCAGTATCATTTAAAGTATGTAACACTCTTTTATTTCCCTGTGCATCCATGCATTTTATTCCTAATTTTCTGGCCTGATACTCTGTGCAATTTGATAAGGACATTACTTCACCATATGCGTTTGATGTCGGTCTCCATACTTCTAAGTCTGCACTCCTGAATTTCCAATCTGCTAAATCTCCTGTACATATCTCGATTATTCTATATGGTATCTCTAGTGCTTGTAATATTTGTTCAGAATTATTCATTAATTCTTCATATAATTTTTCAGAATCTTCAGGTTTACAGAATATGAATTGCTCGACCTTATTGAATTGATGTGTTCTCCACAATCCTTTTTCGTTTATGCCATGTGCACCTATTTCTTTTCTGAAGCACATCGAATATGAGAAATATTTCTTTGGCAGTTCTGATTCAGGAATAGTTTCTCCTGTATGCATTGCCAATACTGCCTGTTCCGAAGTTCCAATGAGATTTAAATCCTCGTCTTTTATTGAATATACTGATTGTTCGATAGCTGCCTTATCCATAGATGCATATATTGCTTTCTCATTCAACACTAATGGCGGCTCTATATACTCGTAATTTTTTTTCAACATGAAATCTATAGCGAATCTTATTAATGCTTGGTTCAATATTGCCAAGTCTCCTTTTAGATAATAGAATCCGTTTCCAGCAACTCTGGCTGAAGCATCCCAATTTGCTATTCCTAATCCTTCAGCTATTTCAATATGATTCTTTATAGGGAAATCAAACTTTTTTATGATTCCTCCCCTTTTTATTTCGACATTATCTTCACCGTCTTTTCCTATAGGGACATGTTCCGATATGATATTTGGAATCTGCAACATGTTTTTATTTATTTTTTCATCAATATGAGCTAATTTCTCCTCTATCTTTTTGATATTTTCAGGAATATCCTTAACTTCCTGCAGTAAATGTTTAATGTCTTTACCTTCTTTCTTGTGAATATTTATCTCTTCACTTAGAACATTACGTCTATGTCTAAGCATTTCAGCCTCTGAACGTACGGCTTTTATTTCTTTATCATATTCTAGAATTTCGTCAACTAACTTAATCTTATGATCCTGAGCTTTTCTTTTTATATTTTCTTTTACAAGATTGGGATTCTCTCTTATTAATTTGATGTCTATCATGATTTTGTTATTCAGGACAGCTTTATAAATTTTTCTCGATATAAAAGGGAAAACTATATAAATAAAAATACTAGTATTTGAATCATTGTTAAGTAAAAGGGGTGTATAATGGTTGAGCAGGATTCTGATGATTACGAGCTTATGCCTAGTCAGGAGCTTGATGATTTGCGCCGCGAAGTTTCAGCGCTAAAAAAAGGTTCTATGACTGACGGAGATAAGGCCAGAGTGCTTATAGAATCAATGGACAGATTAAGTATCTCTATCAATAGGTTAATAACTATATTAGATGATGCACAAAAGGATATTATTGATGAATATCAGGAATCCAAGCCTGCAGAAAAACTGAATCAACTGCTAGAGCAGAATGAGATGATTGCTAAGGCATTAATTGCAATAAGTGATAATATGAATGCCGGTGGTTCTGGTAATTCTAGTAATAGTTCTGGAAGCAGGAGCATTTTGCCGCCCTCGACATCAACACCATATCAACAAGCATCGTATCAAGGTCCTGGAATACCGTCGATGCCACAACAAAATGCTCCGATGAGCAATCCCAGAGCGATGTTTCCTCCACCGATTAATCAGATGAATTCCTCATCGATGAATCAACCTCCTATGTTTAATTCTCCGATGTCTATGGGCTCTTCGTCAATGTCTTCAATGGATGATTTGCCGCCGATGGACACTGTTCCTCCATTAGATAGTCCAATGCCTGGCGCTCCAAAGAAAAAATTCTTAGGAATAATGTAGATAAAATAATGTTTATACTATATAGGTAAAAATGCTTGATTTAAGAAAAGATTTGTTTATCAGATTAGCGATTTCTGCACGTAAAGATGGAGCTTTAAACAAACCTTTCAGGGTTGTCCATGCTGATAAGTGGGATGATTCCTCGTTAAGAAACTTCGATATACCGTCGAAGTTTGATGAAACAGTTTCTAATCTCCCTTTGCCGCGTTCTACTAATGCAAATAATGTGTTTACTCCTTCAAAACCTAAACATGTTGATAAGATTGACGAGAAAGTAGAAAAAATAATTGTTGACCCTGTGCTTCTTGAAATAAAAGCAGAGTTGGAATTTGCTGAAGCATTATTACAGAAAATAAAAAGTGTAGACAAACATAATGCAAAGATACCTGCAATAGAAGAAACTGTTTCTCGACTGAAGATGGTATTGGACCAAAAGATGTATGTCTAAGAATTTTTTACAAAAACGCAAAGAACTGAAAGTTCTTGCGCCCAAGAAATAGTATTTCTTTGGGAATCCAGTAAAAGTGATGAACATCACGAAAACGTGAGTTCATCGAGAATTATTATAAAAATTATATATCTCTGCCCATGACTGTCCTTCGGCCATTAGCTTCTGCTCTCTTCATAGCATCTTGAATCATCTGCTTGACTTTCTTGTTTAATTCCTCGGTAAAATCTGCAGAAACACTATATGTTCCTACCATATCCTTAATCTTCGTCTTAACAATAACCCATTCATTCATGATATCACCCTTACTTTCGCTTGATTTATCGAATATATAAATTTATTTATAAAATTTATTCTTTAAATTATTATTTATTGTTATTTATTTTTTTATTTATGTGTAAACCAAAATTTATAGATTTCTCGTCCGTGTTTCTTTTCTATCTCATCTAGCCGGCAGAATCCGAATCTTTCGAACTGGATTATTTCTCCGACTTTCAGATGTTTGATGTTATGTTCTGCAAACCCAGTAATCGTTGTTGCATCGTCCATTAATATTTCTATGTCGACGTTTCCATAAGCTGGAAGCCAATGCATTATTTTTTGTCCTTTGTTTTTGAAATTATCATAGTCCAAACTGTCGAATATAAACATATTTTCTTGTTTTCTGAAATTCAAGCAATCCATCAATCTATATAGTCCGCCGTCTTTAAATTCGGATAAGTCTTTGTTTGATACTAAAAATTCTTTTTCAGTTTCTAATTCTCTATGTCCGAGAGATTCATTATCTGGATGTGCCTTAAGTTTTATATTTTGATGAGGAGCATTCTCGATAAATATTTTTGTAT
>Ga0182027_10010826_pt1 | contig 12941 bp, 11 predicted proteins | sample 712E1DmetaG_FD_121300 | JGI IMG/M metagenome (GOLD analysis project Ga0182027, IMG submission 121300) | Permafrost microbial communities from Stordalen Mire, Sweden - 712E1D metaG (Illumina Assembly) | ecosystem: Environmental > Terrestrial > Soil > Wetlands > Permafrost | place: Sweden...
CTCCTGGATTTTCAGGATGCGTATCAAGGCCCGATCACGTATGACCTGATGTCGTTGCTGGAAGATGCCCGCCGGGATATCCCGGACAATCTCAGGGAGAAGATGGTGGCGCGTTACCTGGCCCGGTCCCCGGCCCTCGACCGGAAAGCTTTTGAAACTTCCATGGCCATTCTGGCCGCGCTGCGGCACACGCGCATCCTGGCCATTTTTGAACGGTTAAGCCGGCACGAGAAAAAGCGCGATTACAAGAAACTTCATTCGCCGCGGGTGGAACGCCTGTTGCAAAGGGCCTTGCGCCATCCCATGCTGGCCGGCGTGAAACGATGGATGGAACGCCATGCACGGTAAGATCAAAACAGCCATGGTCCTGGCTGCCGGATATGGCACGCGGCTGAAGCCGTTGACGGACCGGATGCCCAAACCGCTGATACCCGTGGCGGGCAAGCCGATGATTGAATACGCGCTCGACAAGCTGCGGGCGTACGGAATCAGGGAAGTCATCATCATTGTCTCGCACCTCAAGGACCAATTGACCGCCCATTTGTCTGCCTTCAATGACCTGACCATCAAAATCTCGGAAGAGGCCGAACCTTTGGAAACGGGCGGCGGATTAAAAAAGGCGCTTCCACTTCTGGGAAATGAGCCTGTTTTCACCATCAACAGCGACATCATCTGGACGGATGAAAAGGAAAGTGCGCTGGATCGTCTGACCCGTTATTGGAATGACACCAAAATGGATTTTCTGCTCCTCACGCAACCCAAAGCCAAAGCCATTGGGCATGACAAGGGCGAAGATCATCTTTTCATCAAACCCGGTAACACCATTGATTGGAACGAGCGGGAAGCTCCTTACATCATCGCCAGCATCGGGATCCTGCATCCCCGCATTTTATTGAATGCTCCTGACGGAAAATTTACCGTCAAAATCCTTTGGCACCAGGCACTCAAGCAAAATCGCCTCTTCTGCCTGCCGCATCACGGCCAATGGTTCCAAACCGGCACCATCCCGGACATCAAAACAGCCGAAAAACATTTGATGAGGCACGGAGGTTGTCCTTAAATGCGTCGGGGCAGGCGGCCAGGTTCCAGCCTGAACCGCGGAAAAATGGAAACTCAATCATCATTGCCGCAAACGCCAGCCGCAGTTCCCGCCGGGAAAAACTGGGCCCGACTGTCAGTCCCCATCTTATTGCTGGTCTTTGTCATCCTGTGTGTCACCAGCGCCAGTCAGAAATCCGCCACCTACGATGAAACCCATTATCTTGGCGCTGGAAATTACCTGCTAAAAACCCACCGCTGGGACCTTCCCGACAGCCTGCTGCATCCGGTTTTCTGGACTGTCTGGCATGACCTGCCGCTGTTGATGGTGTCTTGTCCCAAAAACATCTGGACCGAGCTGGACGGAACCGTACGCGGCCAAAAAATCATCGCCTTGCGCCCGGATGACGCGTTGTTGAATGCCTGCCGGTTCACGTTGCTGCCTTTTGCCGTCGCGCTCGGCCTCATCGTCTTCCGCTGGTCGCAGCAACTCTATGGGGATGCGGGTGGACTCGTGTCCCTCGTGTTTTTTTGTTTTTGTCCGAACCTGCTGGCCCATGCGCCGTTGATCACGCCGGACCTGACGTTGAGTTGTTTTGCCGTGCTGACCGTCTGGCGACTGTGGAGCCTGGCGAAGAATCCCGGTCGCCGCAATTTATTGTACGCCGGGCTGGCCCTGGGACTGATGCTGCTGAGCAAGCACACCGCCCTGCTCCTGCTCCCGATTTTCTTCGCCACCGATTTTGCGTATCGCGCCGCGGCTGGCCGGATCAACCGAAGATCCGGGCGAAGCCTTTGGCGGGAATTGCGTCACTGGCTGGCGCTCCTAGGCATGGGGTTTCTCCTGGTCTGGACCGCATACGGGTTTGAGGTCGGTGGATTTGCGCTGCCTTCGGGCAGATGGCTCATCATGCCGGCCGCCCCGTACTTTCAAGGGGCGTTCTTTCAATTCCTGCAATCCCGGTCGGAACATTCGTTCTTCCTGATGGGCATGCATTCCAGCACGGGCTGGTGGTATTATTTCCTTGTCGTTTGCCTCATCAAAATTCCCGTCGCCATTCTCATCCTGCTCACGGGGCTCGTGGCTGCCCGCCGAAAGCTGGGAGTGCCATGGCGTCCGGACGAGCTGTACCTGGTCGCGCCTTTTGTCCTGATGTTCGTTTATCTTTCATTTTTCAACGCCATTCAAAACGGGTTCCGCTATCTGCTGCCCGTTTACCCGCTTTTGTTCATTTGGCTCGGCAACTATGGAGCGCTCCTGCGACGAGGCGTGTGGGCGCGGGTCGCCGTCGGTTGCCTGGTTGCCTGGACCATAGTCGGCTCGCTCCGGACCTGGCCTGATTACCTTGCGTATTTCAATGAATTCGCCGGCAGTCCCCGAAACGGATACCATTGGCTGGGTGACTCGAATTTGGATTGGGGACAGGATCTGAAGGAACTGAAACGGTTCATGGTTCGGCGCGGCATCGACCGCATCCAACTCAGTTACTTCGGAACGGCGGATCCCGCCCACTACGGCATCAATTACGAATATCTTCCCTCGACCAAGAACAGTTTACGACCTTCGCCACCCTTGCGCGAAGGCGAAACGCCATCCCGTTTCGTCGCCCTCAGCGCCAGCCAGTATCAAGGCATTGCTTTTCCAGACAAGGATTTCTACCGGTTCTACTATCAGTACGTGCCCAATGAACTGATTGGCAATTCGATTTTGATTTTCGATCTCAAGGCATTGACTCCCCGGACCCGGTCCCCGCTTCCGCTCCGGGTCCGTCAGCTCGTGGGACTCGCGACCAATGCCACTCCGGTGGATTCCTGTCCCTGAAAAGCAGTGCAACACGGTTTTACCGATTGACTCGCCGCCGGAGCGGAATAGTCTTGCACGCAATGATCCGGGGCGGTCAGCCCGACTGAACGGTGGCAAACTTGAGACGATTTTGAACCAGTTTATTCCTGCTGATGGCAGAAATTTTCGGTACGCAGCATGGGGAGTCGTGCTGTTGGTGCTGATTCATCTGTGCTGGCTGCAATTGCGGCCGGAATCGGAGTTGCACCAGATCTGTGCTTTTGTAACGCAATCCACGGCCAGCCGCGCAGCAATGACACAGTATGAGCAACTCGACCGGATGGCTGATCGGACGGGCAATGGCAATGTGCTGTTGAAGCTTGCCGGATACGCAAAGACAAACCCGGTCGTCGAAAATTCCCTGAGTTTTGTTTATTATCGGACCAGTTACGCTTTATATCCAAGGCGGCTGTACGTTGCCCCGGCTGACCAGGTCATCAATAACGGCCGGGACATCATGCGGAGCGAATTCAGTCCCAGCCAGCAATGGTTGCAAGAGCATGATGTCCGTTCCGTATTTACATTTGGCAACGACAACGCCGGCGGGGAGGCGCTACGGTTGGAAATCTTACCATCTCGCCATAATCAGGCTGGGATGCCGACCGACAAATCAGGAGGCAACTGATGGCATTCCTGACCTGTTGCTTGTTTCTGCTGCTGATTGTGCTGGTGGGTTACACCCTGCTCTCGGCCATCCATCCCTCAAGCCGGATAACGATCATTCAATTGATTGGGCTTGGCCCGGCCGTCGGCGCGGGAATCACGGGTTTGCTGCTGTTCTGGGCGTCATTGATCGGGTTCGCACCCTCGCGGAAGATGCTGGCAATCATTGGCGTCCTGACGCTGGCCGGTTTGCTGGTCATGAAAAAAATGAACCGGCTGGCACGGATCAAGATTCTGGCAACCGATTGGGAGAAAGGCGATGGGTGGATGGTCGTGCCGTTGGTCGTAACGCTGGCCGGGCTGGCGATGATTGCGATAGGCGCTCTCTCGACGCCATTGGTGGAGTGGGACGCATTCGCCATTTGGGGGTTCAAGGCAAAGGTGTTGGCTCACGAAGCCCTGCGTCCGACCCCGGCCTGTTTCCATGATCTGACTCTGAGTTACAGCCATTTGGATTATCCGCTGATGATTCCGTTTCTGACGGCGGGCGCGTATGCCGCGATGGGAACGGTTGATGACCAGACCGGAAAACTGGTGTCGGTATTTCTGGATGTTCTGATTGTGCCGGTGGTGTACCTGGGGCTGCGATGGAAACTGCGGCGGCTGTCGGCAGCGTGCTTGAGCGCAATACCGGTCATGCTGCCGGTGATGTTCCGATACGGGGGTGTCGGATGTGCGGATCTGCCGCTGGCGATGTTTTATGCCGGCAGCATTTTTTATGTGGCCAGATGGATCGACCAGCAACAATGGCCGGACCTCATCCTGGCAATCCTGTTCAGCACCTTCGTTGCGTTCACGAAAAATGAAGGGCTGATCCTGGCACTGGCAAATGGGGCGGTGATGCTGGGATTTGGGCTTTGGGGCGGTCGGCGGCGCACGTGGGTTGGAGCAGCGGCTTTTTTCACAGGTTTGCTGGTGATGGATGCGGCATGGTTGATCTGGAGCCGGAGTCTGCCGCGCACCCATGAAGATTACGGATCAAAATTATTGTCATCGGCTTTGGTGACCCATTTGCCAAGATTGAAAGAAATTATTCCGGCGATGCTGGTGCAAATAGCAGAATTCCAGGTTTGGGGTCTGTTGTGGATCATGGCGGGGGTGCTGGCGCTGTTGGGATGGCGGGCGTTGGCACGGCCCTATGTGCTGGCCCTGTGGATTCTGCTGGGAATGCAGCTAATGGTTTATGCACTGGCGTTCAGCGTGACACCGTGGGACCTCACCGTGCTGATGCCCATGACCGTTGATCGTTTGCTGTTGCATACGGTTCCGGCGGTCATTTTTCTGGCTGGCTGGCATTGGGCTGAGGTGGGAACAGGACAGCGAATTGCGGAGAGCGCCCTTCGGTGAAACAGTAGGCGCGAATTTTTTAAGTGCCGGCACGCTGATGGTGCTGACGCAAACGATTGTCGGGCCGCCGACGTTGAACGTTACGGCCACCAGCCCAAACACCTTTGTCCTTTCCTGGTCATCCCTTTCGACCGGCTTTACGCTCCAGACCAATTCGGATTTGACCACCACGAATTGGCTGCCTGCCGGCTACACCATTTCCACCACCAACGGCACGAACGAGAGTGTTACCATCACACCCCCGCCGGGAAACCTGTTCTTTCGGCTGATACAATAGCGTGTTTTAAACCCGGAAAACGATTTTGAACCGCTAATCTGCGCTAATCCGCGCTGATGGCAAAGGCTTGCAGCGACAACGTCTGAACAGAAAACCTCCGGCCTTCTTCCGCCTAAAGTTCTTGGGATTAACGGTGATGAGCGAAGATTAGCGGTTTCAGCTTCGGAATTCGGGTTAAACGCGATCTTTTCGATTCGACCCATTCAACTTGGCTTGCCAAGCCTGCGCGGGTTTTGTCTAATCGGCCTGTGCTCAACCAGCAGACTCTCAATCGGCCCGCGAGTTTTTCCGGCACCGGCTTGCACAGCGGCAACCGGGTGAACATGACCATCCTGCCCGCACCCGCCAACAGCGGCGTGCGGTTCCGCCGCGTGGACCTCGAAGGCAAACCGGAAATCGAGGCGCGCGTGGAAAATGTCAGCGAGACGAGCCGCTCCACAACGCTGGCCAAAGGCAATGTGAAAGTCCACACCGTCGAGCACGTGCTCGCGGCGCTGGCGGGTTACGGCATCGACAACGCGATTGTCGAACTGGACGCGAACGAACCGCCCATTGCCGACGGCAGCTCGCGCGAGTTTTGCAAAATCATCCAGTCCGCCGGCATCGTGCCGCTGGCGGAAAATCGCGAGCCTTACACGCCCACCGCGCCGATTGAGTTGCAGGTGGGCGAGACGACGATGACGTTGTTTCCGGACGAGGCCTTCAAAATCACCTGCACGAGCGCGGACAAGCAGGGACGGTTCACGCAATTTTACAGCACGGAAGTCACGCCCAAAACCTGGGAAAAGGAGCTGGCACACGCCCGGACATTTTGTTTTTACGAGGAAATCGAGTACCTCATCAAAAACGGCCTCATCAAGGGCGGCAGTCTGGAGAATGCCATTGTCATCCGCGACGACGCGGTGCTCACGACCGAGCCGCTGCGTTATCCCGAGGAATTCGTGCGGCACAAGATGCTCGACATCGTGGGCGACCTGTCGCTGCTCGGCCGGCCGATTCACGGGCATCTGATCGCCGTGAAGCCGAGTCACGCGGTGAATTGCGAAATGGTCCGGCACATCGTCACGCAAATGCAAAAGCCGTTGCGCGCCGCGCAGACGTTTGCGCCGCCCCCGGCGAAAGGCGCCCTGCCTGAACCGCTGATACCCGCGGGCGGAGCCATGGATATTGAGCAAGTGATGAAGTTGTTGCCGCATCGCCCGCCGTTTTTGATGGTGGACCGGATCCTTAAAATTGAGGGCAACAAAATCACCGGGGTTAAAAATGTCACCATGAATGAAGGCTATTTTCAGGGGCATTTTCCGGGGCATCCCATCATGCCGGGCGTCTTGCAGCTCGAGGCGATGGCGCAGGTGGCGGGCATTGTGTTGCTCAAACAGGCGGAACTGGCCAGCCAGGTCGCGTACTTCATGTCCGCCGAGGACGTGAAATGGCGCAAGCCGGTCTTCCCCGGCGACACGCTCATCATCGAAGTCGAGCTGACGAAAATCCGCGGCAAAATCGGCAAGGCCAAGGGCGTATGCAAGGTCGGCGGCGAAACTGTGAGCGAGGCGGAAGTGACCTTCATGCTGCGTGACAAATGATTCATTCCTCGGCCATTGTTCATCCCCGGGCGCAAATCGGCGCCGGTTGCGAAATCGGGCCGTATTGCGTCATCGGCGAACACGTCGCGCTCGGTGATGGCTGCAAGCTGCATTCGCACGTCGTCATTGACGGCCACACGAAACTCGGAAAGGAAAACGACATTTTTCCGTTCGCGAGCATCGGGTTGAAGTCGCAGGATTTGAAATGGAAGGGCGGTTTGACGCGACTGGAGATCGGCGACCGGAATACCATCCGGGAATGCGCCACCATCCACAGCGCGACGGGTGACGGAGAGGCCACGATCATCGGTTCCGAGAACACCATTCTCGCCGGCAGCCACATCGGACATAACGTGGTGATGGGAAACCGGGTGATTGTCTCCATGGCGGCGCTGGCCGGGCACGTTTTGGTGGAGGATCACGCGCTGGTGGGCGGGCTGGCGGCGGTGCATCAATTTTGCCGCATTGGCCGGATGGCGATGATTGCCGGCTGCTCGAAGGTGGTGTCGGACGTGCCGCCGTTCATGATCGTGGACGGCAATCCCGCCGAGACCCGCACCATCAACAAAATCGGCATGGAACGCAACGGCGTTTCCGAGGAAGCGCAGACGGCCATGCGCCAGGCCTACAAAATTCTGTTCCGCGAAGGACTCACGATTCCCAACGCGCTGGCGAAGATTGAATCGGAACTGCCGAAGCTTCCTGAAATCCAGCACCTGGTCAATTTCGTCCGCACCAGCGAACGCGGCATCACCAAGTAACTGCGTTGGACAGGCATCCCGCCGGTCTCTGAATTCTGGCATCAATCCACCGTGGCACAAACTGCAACTTTTGGGGGGTGTGCGGTCAAACGCACAGTTCCCTCATCGCCAAAGTTATGTTACAAATCGTTCACCATGAAAAAGCAATTGCCGCTGTTGCATGTGTTCCTTTTGAGCGCCCTTCTAACCGCCGTTAACGCTGTATTTGCCCAGACTTGGACGCAGACCAGTGCCCCGACCAGCCACTGGTGGTCGGTCGCCTCCTCGGCGGACGGCACCAAATTGGCGGCCGTGACTGATCTGAGCATTTATACCTCGACCAATTCCGGAGCCACCTGGATTTCAAATAATGCGCCGCGTTTGTCCTGGCAATCGGTCGCCGCTTCGGCAGATGGCAGCAAATTGGTGGTGGTGGCATGGAAATCCGGCCCGATTTACACTTCAACCAATTCCGGAAGCACTTGGACGGTGACCAGTGCGCCGAACAACTATTGGTGCTCGGTTGCCTCGTCGGCGGATGGAACCAGGCTGGTGGCAGCGTCCACTGATGGCGGGGATAAACAGATATACACCTCGACCAACTCCGGAAACACCTGGACGAAAACCAGCGCGCCCCAAGGCCTGTGGAATTCTGTCGCCTCTTCGGCGGATGGCAGCAAACTGGTGGCGGCGGTCACTGCCGGCAGGATTTATACCTCGACCAATTCAGGGGTCACCTGGACGCCGTCCGCCGGCCCGTTCAGCGCGAATTGGAATTCGGTTGCCTCCTCGGCGGATGGCGCCAGATTGGTGGCGGTGAATTCGGGAGGCGCAGTTTATACTTCGGCGAATTCGGGAGGCACCTGGATGACCAGCAGTCTGCCGCCCAACAGCAGTTGGTTTGCGGCGGCGTCCTCGGCGGATGGAACCAAACTGGTCGTTGTGGCCCAGAAAGGCTTGATTTATTCCTCGACCAATTCCGGGTCAACTTGGAATCTGAATAATCTGCCGCCCGGCCAACAATGGCACTCGGTCGCCTCCTCGGCTGACGGCAGCAAACTGGCGGTGGGGGCGGCCAACACCTCCAGCGGCGCGATTTGGACCTCGCAGACCACTCCCGCACCGGGGTTAACCATCGCAAGGTCGAATGGCAACCTCGCATTATTGTGGATTGTGCCTTCGACGAATTTCGTGTTGCAGCAGAATTCCGATTTAGGCACAGCCAATTGGACGAACGTGACGAACACGCCAACGCTCAATCTTACGAATTTACAAAATCAAATTTCTCTGCCTTTGCCAGCGGGTAATGTCTTTTACCGGCTCAAAACACCTTGAAATGGAAAAGTAGCAGCGGACGTCAGTCCGCTCCGATCTAATGGGAAATTACGAAAAATAATGAGCCGACTCACGTCGGCTGCTACGTAAACAATCGGACTGCCTCAGCCATAGCGCGAGCGCAGATTCCATTCGTTCAACAGCGCTCCAGGAATTTCCGATAAAAAACGCGATGGCTGCTGCATCGTGTCGCCGCCGGATTTGCTGAAGCTGGCGCGCTCCAGCGGGTAACACAAATACAACTCGTTCTTCGCTCGCGTGATGGCCACGTAAAACAGCCGGCGTTCCTCCTCCTCGCCTTCGGGGCTTTCCATCGAACGCGCGGATGGAAACAACCCATCGCACAGCATGATCACAAACACCACGTCGAATTCCAGGCCCTTCGCTTGATGAATCGTCGAGAGCCGGATTTGCTCGGCGTCGCGGTTCGCGGGATCACCGTCCTCGGCCTCGACATTGGTAAGCAAGGCGAGCTGGGTCAGGAAATCCTCGACCGACCCGAATTGATACGCGAACACGGCGAGTTGTTCGAGGTCCTCCAGCCGGTTGCGATAATTGGCGAAGTTTTCCTTGAGATAATCGTCGTAACCGGCGTCCATCACAATGCGCAGCATCTTCGCCGCGCTGTTGCGGGTGGTTTCGTCTTCAAGTTGCGAAACGGTCTCGACAAATTGCTTCCAAGCCGTCGCCGCCTTTTGGGGGATAGATTGGGAGCATTTTTGAAGTGCAGCCGCGAGGGTCTGGCGTCTGGCGTCTGGCGTCTGGGGGTGGGAATTGGGAGATGGGAGTTCGGATTTGTCAGTGTGTGCCGGCCGGTTATCCATCTTCAATCTTCCATCTTCCATCTTCGCTGAAAAAATCTTCCAGATTTTTTCCGCCCCCTTCGCGCCGATGCCCGGCAGCAGTTGCGCGACGCGTTTGAAGGCGAGTTCGTCCTGCGGGTTGGCGACCAGCTTGAGATACGCGGTGGCGTCCTTGATGTGCGCCTGCTCGAAAAACCGGATGCCGCTGGTGATGGAGAAGGGAATGTTCCGCTTCGTCAGTTCGAGTTGCAGTTCAAGCGCGTGGAAATGCGAGCGATAAAGCACAGCCACCCGGTTCAAGTCCACGCCTTCCTCGGGCAGTTCCGCCACGCGTTGCGCGATGAACGCCGCCTGTTGCGCGGCGTTGCTGCACGCGATGAGCGCGGGTTTGAGGCCGGACTTGCGCGCGGGCGCGAGTTCCTTGGTGAATTGCTGCGTATTGGCGGCGATGGCGGCGTTGGCCACTTTGAGGATTTCCGGCGTGCTGCGGTAGTTGGTCTCGATTTTGAAAACCTTCGCGCCGGGATGGCGTTTTGGGAATTGGAAGATGTTCAGGAAATTCGCGCCGCGCCAGGCGTAGATGCTTTGTGCGTCGTCGCCCACGACGGTGACGTTGTGATGCCGCTCGGCGAGCAAATCAATCAAATCGCTCTGGAGCTTGTTGGTGTCCTGGTATTCGTCCACGAGAACGAACTGAAACCGGCGCTGGTAATGTTCGCACACGTCGGCGTGTTCCTGCAACAGCCTGAGCCAGAGCGCGAGCAGGTCGTCAAAATCCATCGCATTGGTCGCGCGTTTGCGGGCGATGTAACGCTGCTGGACGTCGGCGACTTGCCGGGTGATTTTCTCGAAGTAATCGAATTGCCCTTTGAGAATTTCCGCGGCGGCCTTGTGCGTGTTGACCGCGAGCGAGAAAATTTCGCAAAGCACATCGGGCTTCGGGAAATGCGTGCCCTTTTTGGTTTCAATGCCGGCGTCGGCGATGCAGGCTTTGATCAAATCCTTCGCGTCGTCGCGGTCGAGAATTGTGAAATCGCGCCGGTAACCAAGCAAGTCGGCGTGCTGGCGCAAAATCCGCGCGCCGATGGAGTGAAACGTGCCGCCCCAGAGCGACGGCAGTTGCCGCCCCAGCAAATCGGCGACGCGCCGCATCATTTCGCCGGCGGCCTTGTTCGTGAACGTGAGCAGCAAAATTCTGTCCGGCGGTATCCCCTGCTCCAGCAGATAAGCAACGCGGTAGGTCAGCGTGCGCGTCTTGCCGGAGCCCGCGCCGGCGATGACGAGTGCCGGGCCGGGCGGCGCAGTGACGGCGGCAAGCTGCTGGGGATTCAATTCGCGCGCGTAATCAATCTGCAGATTGATCTCGGAACGGAACGGTTCAATAACGTAATCGCGCGACATGGCGCGGAATTGAAAGGGCAAACGGGCAAAGGCGAAAGGAAAATATCGTTGGAGTTCAAGCTTCAGCTTGTAACGGGCAGCGGACACGCTGAAGCATGAACTCCAACGCGACCGGCGCAATGGCCGGAATATGCCGCCCCTACACCGCTTTTTTCGCGCGTGAGGCGCGCCTGTCCTGCCAGTCAAGAACCAGCAACGTCAACAAGACAACGACCGTAATGCCGGTGCAAACCGGCGCCAGCAACCGGTCCAAGGGAAGTGAGCCTCGCACCGGCAGCCGGAGTTGCGCCGAGAGAATGTCCACACTGCCGGGAAAAGAGGTTTTGGCGATGACATGTCCTCCACCCGTGACCGCTTGCGAAATGCCGGAACTGGCCAGGCGGAAAATCGGGATGCCGTATTCCGCCGCGCGCACGGGCGCGACCCGCGCGTGAAGCTCGTGCTGGTGCCGGCCCCACTCTTCAACATCCATCGTCGGCACGATGAGCAGTTGCGCGCCCTCGTCCACCAGCCGGTCGGTGACGCGGGTGTAACTCAGGTCGTAGCAGATGCAGATGCCGATTTTGCCCCAGGGCGAATTCCAGACCTCCTGTTTGGGCGCGGGAAGGCCGTCCTTGAAAAACTGGATGGGCACGCTCTTGGCCTGGCGGAAAACAATTTCGCCGTTAGTGCCGACGACGAAGGCGGTGTTGTAATAATCGTTGGTGCCCACCGGGTCCTTGCCGCCGACGACCAGAAAGCGCGCGTGTTCGCGGCACCAGTTTTTCAGCGAATCCGGTACCGGGCCGTCGAGGGTGTATTCACTCAACACAATAATCTGCGCGTCGGGATTTTTTGCCAGGGCCTTGTCGAGCGCCTTGGGCAGAACACCCGGCGAAGGGAATTCCATCTGGATGCCGGCAATATACAATGGCGGCGAAAGTCTTTCCGCCCAGGTGATGGCCGACGCCAGCAAAAAAAGCGCAACCATAATCGAGGCAACAATCATTGCGATTTTGGATCGCATCAAAATAAATACAATCACTACCGCAGTTGCAAATACCAGAAAACCGACGCCATACATTCCTCCTCCCCAAAAACCAAACCATGCGGGCAACGCATACGCGACATTCAGCCACGAAAATTTAAGGCAGTAGAGTTCGCTGCGGAAATATTCAATTCCGGTCCAGATCACCGGTATCAGCCACGCCGCCCTGACTTTTCCCCAGCGCCGGATGCTGCCACAGACAATCGCCGCAAACAGTCCGATCCAAAACGCGAGCACCAGCCAGAGCACAATCGCAGCGGCGTTGAAGATGCGCCAGAAGAAAAACAGTTGCGCCGCATAGCAGAGAAATCCCGTCGCCAGACCAAAATAAAACGCGCGGCGGACGGTTGGCTGGTCGGTGAGACGGACGAGGCCCAAGGCGTAGCCGAATATCAACAGGCCCGCTGCTGGAAATTTACTGGACGTGTAGGCCAGATGAAAACACGCCACGGCCAGCATCAGCCACAGAAGGGATTGTTTCCAGCCCAGTGGTTTCGCCGATGGATTCTGAATGTTCATCGTTACACCAGTTATATACCTGTTCATTTAAGTCATTCAGCAAAAATTGGCCACGCAAAAAACGAAATGAAATCGCGGCTACATTCAGCTTGAATTACATGAGGGTTGGTGATAAACATGGTTCACTTCTGAACAGGTAACTGATGAAAACGCATCTTTTCCAACTGGCAATCGCTTGTTTTGTATTTTTGGCCATCAACGCCCCGGCAACGGTGCATTACGTGAATTTGAACTGCACGAATCCGGTCCCGCCTTACACCGGCTGGAGCACCGCCGCAACGAACATCCAGGACGCCGTAAATGCTTCAAGTAATGGCGATTTGATTCTGGTGACCAACGGCGTCTATCGAAACGGAATAGTAACA